>OBXM01000379.1_pt1 | contig 49834 bp, 60 predicted proteins | sample 1538141 | NCBI WGS metagenome assembly OBXM01 (sample SAMEA2580153, study PRJEB22360) | human gut metagenome | biome: human gut; feature: human-associated habitat; material: faeces | place: Denmark | collected 2008/2010 | reverse complement strand
CATAGGTTGTTTCTCCTGTTCTCGTATTGATTATGATTATATATCAAATCCTTGAAAATAGGCTGTCAACTTTTATGATACAACATCACTTCATGCCATAAAGAATATTGGTTCGCCTTTGTCCTATTTGCTTGCGAATTAACAATTTCATTGTCTGAATCATGCATACAAATCCACGCATGCGTCCAAATATTTTTTGCATTATCTCCTTCATTCAGCAATTTTTCTATCTGCGATAATGTGTCTCTATCTGCATTTCCTGACACAGTTAATTGATATGTATATGGATCAATAGAAAATGTCAAATCTGCTTGTTTTGATAATGATATTCCATTTTTTGAAAACAGATTTAGAATTTGTATAACTAAAATCTCAACTTTCCTTATTTTATGCGACTTGGCGGTATGCCTTGCCACTCTATATGTATCCTTTTCCCTTGTTTTTGCCCTTATGAGGTATCTACAAGGGAAAGTTTTTCTTATTCGATTTTATTCTCCAACCACCTTATCAAGTAGTCGGGCTGAGTTTCGCTTACCTTCTCGGTTAGCGTGTGCATAGACATTCATAGTGGTACTTACATCCGAGTGTCCAAGTAATTCCTGTACATCCTTTGGTGCTGCTCCATTTGAGAGCAGGTTTGTGGTATAAGTGTGTCGCAGGGTGTGGAAGTGGAAATTATCATCAAGCTCCGACAATCGTTTCCTTGCTGTCCTTAAAGCTGTCTCAACCGTTGCAGGGGCTTCGTATGCTCCGTCCGGTCTGATACATACAAGGTCAATCTCGTTGTAATCAAGCGGAATGTCCTCTGTGCCATCCAAATGATAAAGCTCATAGTAGATACGATTCTTTTCCTTAACTTCCCTGTAGTAGTTCCTCTGATAGAGTTCTCCGTAACTGAATACCTGCTTTCTCTGTTCCTTTTTCGCTTTCTTTAAGATGTCAGCGAGCGTATCACAGAAATCCACGATACGGACTTTCTTTCGCTTTGTCGGACCAATCTCGGTCTTGTGCCTTGCTCCGTTGTAACGGACACTTCTTCGTACTGTCAGATACTGTTCCTCAAAGTTAATGTCACTCCAAGACAGTCCGCATACCTCTCCAAGTCTAAGACCTGTGTAGTACGCTATCTGTACCGGCAGGACAGCAGGCTTGTTTCTTTCTTCCAGATACTCCATAAGCGTTTGATACTGCTCTGGTGTAATCGGGTTGATAACCTCTGCATCCTCATCATTATCAGAAAACAAATCCACATCTTCCTCGGCTTTCCTACGCATTACCACATACTGCATTGGATTGAATGTGATGTACTGCTTTGGAAAGACTGCAAATCGGAAGGACTGTTGCAGGACTGCGTGGAAAGAACGGATATAGTCGATGGTGTAACCCTTTGACTTAAAATTTCCTTCCTCACCGCCAAATGCAAGTAAATCCATAAACTTCTGCAAATGCTCCGAAGTGACTGTCTTTAGTTTTCTGTTTCCGATTGGGTGTTGTTTAATCCTGTTTACTGCCTGTAAATAGTTACCGACTGTACCGTTGCTAAGTGAACCCGTTTTCAAATCTTCCTCTGCCCATACATCTAGCATCTGTCCGAGTGTGAGGTTGTCCGCTTTGGCTAGAAATTTCTTTGCGTCATAATCCTCCATAGCCTTGCGTAACATTTTCTCTGTCTCTGATTTGCTCTCCGTACCTGCAAATTCTTTCTGAACCAAGTTACCACTTGCATCCTCCACATAAAAGCGGTAGTACCATTTCTTGCCTTTCTTCCTTACAGAACCTTTTGCCATAATCGTTTCTCCTTTCGATATCGGCAATCGGAACTGGTGAAATGCTTCTTGCGTGTAAGTATATCATAGCTCCGTCTGCCTATCTATACCGAATCGGGATCTTTTTCTGATAAAAGATTGGCTAGTCGATTTTTCGCTGTCTCAGGATTCTTAGAATACAGTCTTACAATATCGCCCATATCGTTCAATGCGTTGACGGTGTGGGTGATTTCTCTAAGGAACATAATCTCATTGTATTCCTTATTGGATTCAAACCCCATTGTCTGGGCGAGCATTTTGTTATCTGTATTTCCTTTGAAATTCTTACAAGCGAACTGGAACGAATCCACGAACAGCTCGTATTCCCGTAACATCAGTAGTAGCAGGTCTTTGGAAAAATCACTTTCGGACTGTTCCATATCATAAGGGAGCTTATTCAGAATGGAAGTCATCACATCACGAATCTGTAATTCTCTTTTATCCGTAATGTCTGTTTCGTATTCGTCCGTCTCACCTTTCAGCCATTCCACAGATACATGAAGTGCATCTGCCAGACCTTCTAAGGTCATTTTCTTGGTGTTATCAATCGTTCCTGCTTCGTATCTCTGAATGGTTGAGGCTGTCACGCCCATTTTTTCAGCGACATAAGGCTGGTTCAATCCTAACTCCTGTCTACGGCTTTTTGCTCTGCTACCGATTGTCTTTCGCAATTCTTTATCTTTTAACATACTTGCGAACCTCCTTTTTCGGTATGTCATTACTATACCACATAACACGATATATTGCAATACGCAATTCTATAAAAGATGATAGAATTTCGTAAGGCTTGACATAGCGTTATAAAAGATATATACTTTAATCAGAATTGCGTAACGCAAGTTTTAAAAAAGGCTAATCCTTTCTTCAAAAAGGAACATCCTCTGATATACAAGACTTGTAATCCTACGCAGGAATGAGGTGATCGAATGACAGAATTAAAGTTTGCTCTCTCCATTGAAGAAGCTGCCGACTATACAGGTATCGGAAGAAACACTCTTAGAAATCTTGTGGAATGGGAAAAGCTGCCTATCCTTAGAGTGGGAAGAAAAATCTTAATCCGCAGGGAACGATTAGACGAGTTTCTGATTCTCAATGAGGGGAAGGATTTACGAGACAGACACGCAGTAAAAGCGGTCAAGGGAACAATGAAAAATGAATAAGGGACAGTCCTAAGACCATCCCTCTGGTATGTATCTGACTAAAAGCCATGATATACCTACACGCAAATAGATTATATCACGGACAAGTCCTCAGATACAACCAGAACTTTTGGAAAATGAGGACAAGATGGATGTGAATGGGTGCAATCGTCCACCCAGTTATAGCTTGTTGGTAGGACAAGTCCACCCAAGATGCAAAAGGTGTTATGAATAGTCCACCCAAGCCAGAAAATGAAGTGGGTGCAACCATCCACCCAAGTGAAGCCGACTGGTAGGACAAGTCCACCCAACTTACAAAAAGTGCTGTGAGAAGTCATACCAAGTGTAGCTATGAAAAAAGCTGTCCGACCTATGACAAAAAGTGTACGCTACTATGATTTTGAGTGTCCAATCTATGGGGTACATTTTCAAAGAGTTAATAGTAAAAAGCTCTATTAAAATCAAAATGTAATAAAACAATGCACTATTAAAAATGAAATTTAATAGGAACTTTTACTACCACTTCCTTGCCAGACACAGTTTAAAAGTAAGCGAAGTAACACAATGCTATTGTCAGGGCAAAAATGCTAACGAATCGTGCTATTGTTTTTTCGATTTTAATAGCAGACTTCTACTGTTTCTACGGTTTTTGCTAAAAAGTCTGAATAATAGAACAATGCTATTGTTAAGGCAAAAGTGCTAACGGATTCGTCTATTGTTTCGCTGATTTTCATAGCAATCTTCTAGCATTTCTGTTAAGAAAAGGGAGTGCCGGATACGGCACATAAAAAGTGTGCCATTAAAGGCACAAAATTAGGTGCTGAGGGAACAGTTACAGCTAAAAGTGAACTTCATAAGCAAGCCCTCGGCGTTTGAGAGCGAAATACACCCATCGCACAAAACTTCGTTTTGTACTCTGTGTATTTCGCTCTGCGAGGCTTAGCCGCCACAAGGCGGATGTGTTCGCAAGACGAGTGCCTATGCACTCGCTCACAGGGAAAGTTTACTACTCACATCTCATCTATCTTATCTGTCCTCTTTTCCAAAATCAAAACTGGGAAAGGAGGAAATCGCTATGCCAAGAAATTCATTTGTGCAGATGTCAAAGCTCCATAATGTTCGTGGAAGAATCTATTATATCTCCAGTGACAAAAAACAGGAAAATCTCTATGCGGTATATGAAACCACAGACCGAAAATTTTGGACAGAACTTGCCAAGTGCAATCAGGCAGAATTTAAGAAAAGCGGTACAGAGGGAAAATGTATCGAAGCAAGAGAATTTATCATTGCCCTGCCGGAATCCTTTGTGGATTATCCGCCAGACGGACTATTAAAATATATGACGGATAAATTCAAAAGTCGGTATGGTGTTGATTGTATTGCAGCACTCCATCATAACAAACGAAAGACGAATTATCATATCCATCTTATCTTTGCAGAACGAAATTATCTTGACGAACCGATAGAAAAGATTGCCACCAGAAATATGTTCTATGATGAGAAAGGTAATCATGTTCGTACCAAGAAAGAAATCCTAGACGAGAATGGAACTATCCGTAAAAGGTGTAAGGTGATCAAGAAAGGTGAGGTCTACGAAAGACAGATGTTTACCATCAAGGACGCTCGCTTTAAGCAGGAACATTTCTTAGATGAGGTCAAGGTATTTTATACCGATGTCATCAACGGACTTGTCAAAGATGAGAAAGAAAAGCTGTCTGCATTCAAGCGTGGGGATGTCTATCTTGCCACTAAGAAAATCGGTAAGAACAATCCAAAGGCAGATAAGATTACACTCAATAATAAGGTCATACAGGACTGGAATCGTACTGTGGATCACGCTTTGGTATCGGGGATGGAGCGAAAGGAAATCTTAAAGGTAAAGCAGGAACAGATTTCAACTCCGATTAAGGAATCCATTCACAAGTATGGCAATCATCCGGAGCTTTTGTTTATGATTATCTTTCGGGCAATCGAGCTGTTAAAAGAACTCATAAAGTTGCTGATACAGAAACAGGAACAACAGAAAGCCAGAATCTCCGACCTTATGGAGCGAAGAAATGAAAAACAAGAGAAACAACCAGCTCCATCCGTTACACAGACAGACAATCAGACAATTCCTGCTGTGACCCAACCATTCAAAGCACCTGCTACTACTACCGCAGAAAAGACCGTTATTCCGCCAAGACCAAGAATGTCTGAGCTGGCACACGATTATGAGATGCGACTTGAAGAGATTATGGAGAAACTTAAACGACAAAACAGAGCCATTCATACGCAGGAAGTGAAAAAAGACCTTATTGACGAGGATTTGAAGAACTGTACAGGATTATTCCAAGGAAAGAAACGAAAGGAATTGCAGGCACAGTCTAACAAATACGCAGAAACGATTAAGATTATGAAGCAGGGATTATCCCATATCGTGCAGGATTACAAATATCCAACGGTAGATGCGTTCCTGCAAGTCTATAAACAAGGCAAGTCCGAGTATGAATCCTATGTCAAAGCAAACAAGGAATGGAACTCCAAGTATGGAGAAAACTCAATCCATCGAAAGCTGGCAGAAAAACAGGCAGAAGTTCAGAAACGGGAACAGGACAGAGATTTTAACTATCGTTCGCCATCAGACAGAGGAGCTAGATAATCTAATTAAATTCAAAAAAGATAAAGACCATCAAATTCTTTATCTTTTTTGAATATTTATGAAAAGTCATCCTGCTATTTAAAGTGTCTCATTAGATTTTTAATTGTTTCGACTATCATAAGAATGATTACGCAGAAAAAGGAATAAAACAATGTGGTATTCATCTTCGTGTTTCCAATTTTATAAAACAGCAGAAATCCAATGCTAACAATTATCACAGAAATAAGTTTATGTATCCATTTTTGTTTGGTGGTTAAACATATTTTATGGTTACTTATAGGTGCAAATAATATACACATAAGGACAAGTATCAAATATCCTAGTACAGTTGGCTTTAAATAGATTATAGCCCACTTATCAAGACAACCGAGAAAAAAGCTGCCTAAGATACATGTTAACTGCGTTGGAGCATGGGCACCTCCGGTATAATGTCGTAACAATGAAAAGGTAATTACCCAAATTAGGGTATAGCCGAGTGTATGTGATAAAACTCCCCATACGAACAATAACACTATGGTTATAAAAGTATTCAAAAAACATTCTAAGCCATATATGTATATTTCTAATTGATCCGCAGAAACATCCTCCCCGGATAGTTCTGCTAACTTATTAGCAATAGATGTAGCCCACTTCGTAATCATTCAAAATCCCCGCTTGTATCAAATCTTGTTGTATATTTGGCAAAAGCACTTATCACGTCTTTGGAATAAGAACGTGCGATTTGTGTAGTTAGATGATTTGACAATTCAATCGTTCCTGATGTAATACGATAGATATGTGCCATATTTACAATATAAGAACGATGGGTTCGGATAAATTCACTTGGCAAATGGACAATAATCTTATTTAGGGTAGACATTTGTTCATAGCATTTGCCGTCTACGGTCAATATATCCACATAATGTAATCTGCTCGAAAATGTCAATATATCTGCATAGGGAATACTTACAATTTCCTGCTTGTTTCGGTATATGTAGGTATTATTAGATAACTCCTTCGCGATTTCATCCAAACACAGAAAAAGAGTATTTTCCTTGACGGGTTTTAGCAAGTAGTTTAAAGCTCTGACTTCATATCCTCGGAATACATATTCTCTAAAAGCTGTTAAAAATACAATAATACCTTGATAACCAGATTCACGAAGGCGTTTAGCAACCTCAATTCCATTCATTTGCCCCATTTGTATGTCAAGGAAAAATGCTGAAGCCTGTATAGTTGTGCCTTCAGAATTTTTTGAAAAATATTCTTCGCCCGATTCGTATTCGTCAATTTCAATATCCCAATCATATTGCTGCCCGTATTTTCTTATTCCATTTTTCAGCCGTTCTGATTCGATCACAGAATCTTCAAGTATGGTTATTTTCATTTTCATAGTAGTTTGTTATTCTCCTTATCCGGTATCATAATATGTACGGAAAAAATTTTGTTATCAGATGTAATCTGCAATACGCCATCTGCCTTTTCTACAAGCTCTTTTACTCGTCTTATCCCAAGTCCATGTTCTTTTCCTTGTTTAACACTCAAAATGTCTCCATCAATGCTACCTTTTATCACACCATCATAATTATTTTCAATGTGAATCAGTATCATATTCTGGTAAGGTTTAATATAAAAATAAATGTATGGATGCTCGGTTGGATCAGAGATTATAAGTCTTTCTCCTGCTTCAATGGAATTATTCCATATATTTCCAAGTATGGATGAAAGCTCAACAGAATCAAGCGGAAAATTTTCAGGAGCCATAATAGAATATTCTGTCTTAATTCCGTGTTTTTCAGCATAATCAAGTTTTGCGGTAAGTATGCAGTCAATAGCAATATTTCCCGTTGCTATGGCACTTTGCGTAGTTGCAAGAGTGTTATGGTATTGCTCTGTATATGCTATAAGTTCATCCCATTTCTTGTCTTTTGCTAATACGTTGATTGCATCCACATAAATCTGCATATCATGTTTCATTTTTCGTAATCGTTCAGTTGTCTCAGATAAGCTATTGAACTCAGTCCTTTCCAGCTCATAAATCTTTTGTTCTTCCAGTAATCGTATGTTTTCTTCTTTTGAATAACCTAGCTGGTATATGTATAGCATCAATACTAAAAATAAAATAATAAAAAACAAGTCAACCAATGATAGCCTAGCTGAAAAGGATGAATCACCAAATTTATCAACAGATTCCAAAGTCAGCCTTAATATGTAGTGCCCGATTGCAAGTCCAGAAATTGCGATGAAAATATATGCAACTTTTTGGAACGGTGAAAGAGATATGCCTTTGTTTCCAATAGAATGAAATAACAAGACAAAAACAGCTATCATTGCCAAATATAACATGGTATATGGCTTCCGTAATGTTCCACCTAATAATAGCTCCAGAGACGCTCCTTTATAAAGAGTAACGGGAATAAAGAACGAAATCTGTTCTGCAACTAAGCAAATGATGGAATACGAAAAGCCCCAAAAGATACGGCGAATTATACTATCACGATAGAACAATACTGCATATCCAATGTCCAAAACACAAGATGACATCAAAGTGATGTAGGATGATATTCCCATTTTATTCAGCGTGCATAACACAGCAAACTGAAATGATACGAAAAGAAACATCAAAACTGCTTGATGTTTATAATTTGCTCGAATACGCAATTTTTTATGGATAAATATTATAAACAATGCCAGTTCTAAGAAATTAACAATATATTCCCATATTGAGTCAATATATAGCATAGCTACCACTTCCTTTAATCATTCTCCGTCATATTTTATCATCAATAAAGTAGGTACACAACATAATATGCTACCGTTTGTGCATAGTGAGCTACCATTCATGCATAGAGGTATTGAAAAGTATAAAGATTTTGTTATATTCAAGGTATACTACTACATCTTAAGTATTCTGAGAATCTATAATATGGAGTGGAGATGATAAGATGTCGTACTTTAGGAATATTAACAGGATATATAATGTGTACTAGTATGTGTTGCGTTTCAATTTTCATAAAGATAACCTTTAAGAATAATTGAAGATAACCGTTGTTACATGATTGAAAAGGAGTGAAGGAGTATGCATTTTAAAAAATCTGTTTTAAAAAATCATTTATTGTATAGCATTATAACTTTAATGGCTATAGCAATGCTATTTCCTATTACGGCATTTGCACAAGCTTATGTACAAACATGGGATCTTGTTGATTCTGGCAAACATCTAGACTATGACGGAAACAGCACTTACATGAGTTATATTAACACTGGGGCTGCCACATGGAATGCATATAAATCTGGAGTAATCAGAAAAGACAGTGCTTTTGTTGTAGAAGATGTATACGTAAGCGATGTCAATGCTTCGAATGGATGAGCAGGCATGACATATTCTAGTGGTAAAATTGAACTCAATACCTATTATATGAGCGGTTATAGTAATAGTAAAAAACAGAATGTAGCGACACATGAATTGGGACATGCATTAGGGTTGGATCACAGTACTTCAACAGATGTTATGGATGCAGCAATTACGGGACATACTAGTACGCAGGCATTATCTCAAAATGATAAAGATTCATATGATGCCGCATATAATAATTATTAGGGGAGGGAGAACGCTATGAAAAAATCAAGTATCTATGGTATTTTGTCTATTGTTCTTATCGTAGGAATGTTTTTTACAGGATGTGCATCCAAAAATAATGCAAGTCAACTGAATACAAATGTATCTAACTTGCCAATCCACCAGATGCACGCATCTTTTGTATATGATACTGATAACATTCGCGAAGCTGTTGGTATCTGTGATTACGTATTTGTAGCAAAGGTTGTCAGTTGCGATGGAACCGAGTATCGAAATGTTATAACGACTGAAGATGAAAAAGGAAATCCTAAGGAGGTCGGTTCGCCTTACACTAATTATACTATTCAGGTTCTCGAAAATATAAAAGGTGAACTTATTACAGATAAACCTATTCCTATTGTTAAACAAGGCGGAATTTCAGAAAAACAAGATGCTATTTATCTGTTTGAGAATGATTCACTGCCTTCCGAAAATTCCATTTATATCTTTTTGGCATATGCACAAGAGGATGGTTCGTTACTAATTTCTGGTCCAAATTCAAATGTAATGTGTAACGATTCGAATATGTATTCTATTAATTCTGTCTCAGAGGAAAAATCAGTTACAGAATACGATGAGTTTATTACATATAAAGATGCTAATGATAATGAGATTATTCCAGTTGATCGAGAGCGTTATAAATCTATATATGAGACTGACAATAATTAATCATTATTTCTGAAATATATAGATTAAAGATGGCAGGTAGGTGCTTAACCTATCTGCCATCTTTTCGGTTGTGCGCCTAGCGGCGCACGTTTCTAACGGGTTAAAGTCCCGAATCCGCCCGGTAGTGGGAAGGATATAGCCGAAGGCAAGGGTGTCCATCGTGAGATGGAATCTGAAGGAAGCTGGATGTGAGGAATATACCAACTCACGGGCAAATCTCTGGTCTGACGAACAGAAATCTCATATGAGGTCATGCATGTGGGTAAGACAGCAACCCATGTTAAAGCCCAATAACTACACGGAATAATGCATGATAAATGAGGCAGATGGATGGAGAGGAAGAAACGTGTGGTACCTAGGGAGGTCTGTGCGGTATGCCTTGAAAGAGGTAACCATTGCATAAAGCAATGCTGAACGCATAGAAGTCAGCAGAGGTCATAGTAGCCGAGAGGTGAAGGACCGAATCAGTAGGAGTCTTGAGTATGACCGAGAAAGGAGGAATGACCGTCTATGGCAGAAAACGTTGAAAACAATGGCTGTTCGCAAAGAGATAATGCGGAACATGAAGGGTATGCGAAAGCGTCTAGGTCATTCAATCGGATATGGAAAGAAAGAGACAGTGCACAGCCGAGACTTTTGGAAACGATACTGTATAAAGACAACTTTAACAGAGCGTATAAGAGAGTTAAGGCAAACAAGGGAGCGCCGGGAATTGATGGCATGACCATTGAAGAGGCTCTTCCATATCTAAAGGAACATCAACAAGAGATAACTGACCGCATTTATCGTGGAAAGTATACTCCGTCTCCAGTAAGACGAGTTGAGATTCCCAAACCAGATGGTGGTGTGCGAAAGCTTGGCATACCAACAGTGATAGACCGTACACTTCAACAGGCAATAACCCAACAGTTAGTGCCAATCTATGAACTGCTGTTTGCAGAGGGTAGCTATGGCTATCGTCCGAACAGAAGTGCAAAAGATGCAATACTTAAGATTAAGGAGTATGCAGAACAAGGCTATACATTTGCTGTAGTCCTTGACTTGTCAAAGTACTTCGATACTCTTAATCACGAAATTCTCATCAATCTTCTCCGGAAGAATGTAAAAGATGAACGTGTAGTACAGTTGATAAAGCGCTATCTGAAAAGCGGTGTAATGGAAAACGGAGTGGTCATTGACACAGAGGAAGGCTCACCACAAGGTGGAAATCTATCACCATTGCTGGCAAATGTCTACCTCAATGAGTTCGACCAGGAGTTCCTGAAAAGAGGTGTTCCATGCATAAGATATGCAGATGACATCGTGCTTCTTGCAAAGAGCAAGCGAGCATCAGAGAGACTCTTGGAAAGCAGTACAAAATATCTTGAGGAGAGGTTGAAACTTACAGTCAACCGAGAAAAGAGCCGTACTGTCAGCGTGTTTGCAATCCGAAATTTTAAATTCCTTGGCTTTGCATTGGGAAGGAACGGGAAAGGCACTTATGTCCGAGTTCATTCGAAGTCATGGAAGAAGTTTAAGTCCAGATTGAAGGAGTTATCTTCCCGTAAGCGATGTCAGTCAATCAAGCCAAGCCTTGAGAAAATCAAGGTGTATGCAAGGGGATGGCTTAACTACTACGGAATTGCAAGTATGAAGAGCAACATAGATGACATCAACGGATGGCTCTATCACAGAATACGCATGTGTATATGGAAACAGTGGAAGAAACCTAGAACGAAATATAAAAATCTAGTCAAACTTGGAATCCCAGAACACTATGCGTCAACAATAGCAAACAGTCGCAGAAAGTATTGGTATATCAGCAATAACAAAGCTGTGATTTGGGCGCTGAATAAAGAAAGACTGATAAACAGTGGCTTTTATGATTTAGCCACAGCCTATCAGTCTGTGCACGTTAACTATTGAAAGCGCCGTATACCGAACGGTACGTACGGTGCTGTGAGAGGACGGCGGTTAGTCACCGCCTCCTACTCGATTTATACCTATATGTAGAACAGTTCGTGCATGTTGGGCTACCATTCGTGCATAGAGGGATTGAAAAAATTAAATACTCTGTTATATTAAGCACATACCATGGTAAACAAATAAAGTTGTCTGTAATTGTCAGACAATTAAGGAGGGGGGGGGTGAAAACGATGGACAATAAGCAAGTAAACAAGGCACCCCAGAAAAGTGCCCGTCTCGTACTTCAGGCAGTGACTGCTATTGCTCGAAGTAATGCAAATTCATTGTGCCGTGGTTTGTTGTATGAACCAAAAGTACCAACGCAGTTAAAAAAATAAGATTGGGAGGAATTGACTATGATGTTAAAAAGTTTAAAACAGAAGATTGCAAAAGTAGGTATTGGTTTGTTTTGTGCAGGATGTGTATTTCTTTCTTCAGCAGCATATTCTCAGGCGGCATCTTACACCGCTTATGCACTTAAACTGAATAAGACTAATAACTTTACCTCTATGCATGCAAAAACAACATCCGATGATTACATCACAAATGAGGTAACAGCAATTACCAATACCTCTTACGCAAATTTCTGGGCTGTCAATAACAGCAAGAGTAAAATATCTAATAAGTATAAGCAGGGTGTTGGAACAGGATCTTGTAATTTAATCTTTACCAAGAGCGGTTATAATTCTACTAACACACAGGTCGGTATGGGAATGGAAAATTATCAATCTCAATTATCAACTGCATTTGTAAGTGGAAATGTAGATTTTAGATAACAGAAGGGATGGGCATAAACCTCTTCGTGGGTTTATGCCCTTTTGGTAAAGATTATGAAAAAAATGGTTCTTATAGAAATCAAACATTGTATTGATCGTGCAGAATATAAAGTTGTTTTTATTGCTCTAATGATTTTAAATATTGCTTCGTATATTTTATGTGTAAAAAATGATATAGGAAAAAGTTATCAATTTATTCGTTCAGCAAATGAAAATTTCGTATTACAGGGCACTGAAGCGGCATATATTCCATATATAATGTATCTGTTATTGCCTGTTTATGCAACAATTATTGCATCACTTTCCTTAATAAGAGAAGAAAAAAGCAATAGTTCAATCCTACTTATTCAAAGAATCGGGAAAAAGAAATATTTAGCAGGAAAATTATTTGGCATTCTGATTGTAACCTTTTTGACAATAACAATACCAATGCTCATAAATTTATTATTATGCCACTTGACATATCCAATACATGGATATGACAGTGCTTGGGGAGAACCTGATTACGCTATAGGTTTGGTATCATATAACGCTGACAATTTTCTTGATATGGTGAGATTGCAACATCCAACTTTATATAATCTAATATACATTTTTAATTACGGAATTTTTGGCTCGGGATTAGCTATCTTAGCTTATGCTCTTTCATATTATAACAAAATGAAAGTTCTATATTTCGCAAAGATACCTGGTGCTTTGTTTATATTCTATATTGTTTTTAATTTGATTGTTTCTGTCTTTGGGCTAAATGAATTCTCTATACAAGGTTATATTATGCCTAATGTTCATGGAAATATAATAGGAGAAATTGTTCTGATATTGCTTATTTTTGGATTAAGTATTGGCATTATACAGAGAAAAATAAAAAATTATGAAGTTATATAAGAAAAAAATTTTGAATGTTAATGTTGGAAAATGCTTACTAGTATCACTTATAACATTTGTAATTAGATATTTTTATGCTAATGTGTACTTGGGGTTTCATAATAGTCTGGTTACAATAACAGAAGGAGTACGTTCACAAATATATTTTGGGGGAATACTAATAGATCATTCGTTTGACCTTATATCTTTATCATTTTTTGCGATTTTGTTTATCCTTGAGATTTGTTATCTTACAATGGACTTATTTAATGATGCAAATGATAACATGGTAATTCTACTTCCTCGTTATGGGAAAAAACACATAATTTATAAGGATATATTAATAAAAATGATATTACGTGACTGTATTGTAGTTGTTTCCGATTATTTGTTTTTTCTTTTTGTAGAGCATACCTCTAATGGCTTAGAAGATTTCAAAGTTATTTTTATGCTATTGATAGAGATTTTTCATTTGCAAATGATTAGTTATTTGTTTTCATTTTGGAAAGATTCAATTATAGGATACATCGTTGCATTTATTGTATTTTTTATTCCAGTAATGGTGTGTGGATTTTATTTTTCAATGGGAAATGTTATATGGAAAATTTGGCATTATTCCTTGCTACATATTCCTTTATTTAATTGGCATAACAAGCTTATTATATATTATGTCGAAGAAAATTACGAATGGACTACAAGCAATATAGATTTATTGAATTTTAAGTCAAGCTGTCTCATTTCAGTTATATCATCCGCTGTTTTGGTGTGGATAGGTAAATTTCTTTGCGAAAAAAAACAAATATTGTGAGGTGAATGATATCCATGAATTTATATGTAAAATCTATTTCAAAGTCAATTAAAGGTGAAAAAGTGCTTGATGATATCAGTTATACATTTGAATCTGGTAAAATATATGGAATATATGGTAAAAATGGTTCAGGTAAAACAATGCTACTCAGAGCCATTGCAGGTTTTATAAATACAGACAAAGGATACATAAAATATAATCACAAGGCATTACATAAAGATATGGATGTTTTACCAGATTTAGGAGCTGTTATTGAAAATATTTCTTTTTGGAGTATGTATTCAGGATTTGAAAATTTGAAAATGCTTTCCAATATAAAAGGAATTGTATCAGATGAAGAAATATATGAAATAATGATATACTTTGGTCTTGATCCCAAATCAAAGAAAAAAGTAAATAAATATTCATTAGGAATGCGTCAAAAACTAGCTCTTTGTCAAGCACTGATGGAACATCCAAAAATTTTGCTTTTGGATGAGCCAACTAACGCATTGGATCAGCATAGCATTGATTTATTTCGTGAACGTATATTGGAAGAAAAAAAGAATGATACCATTACTATACTGACAAGCCATAATAAAGAAGATATTGAAATATTAGCGGATGAGAAGATATGCATGGAATTTGGTAAAATTAAGGAGTTGATGTAATGAAGAAATTTGTATTAACTATCTGTGTTGTAATCATTTGTATGGTGACAGCCTTATTCTATGGAAAGACTGGGATAAAAACAACTACAGGGGTTCATGATCCTGATATTGCTTTATCAGAAAATACAGCTATGGAAATTTTCTATACAGGAGGGCAGAAAACTTCTTACTTTAACAATGAAAGTAATTACTCATTGGATGATATGGAAAAAGATTCTTCTTTAATAGCTCGTATAACTGTAACAAATTCTCGTGAAATGAGTTTACGATCAACAAAAACAATGGTAAAAATAGAGGAAATCTATAAGGATAATTCTGCTAATCTTTCAGTAGGTGACTGTATTTACATTATAGAACCTGTATCATTTGTTAGAGGTGAAGAATTTTACACTAACGGATGGCAATATCTGAAGACCGAAGATACTTATTTAATATTTTTAAAAAATCTAGGATGTATTGATGGGTATAAATACACCAAAGAGGAAGAAAATTCATTTATGCCTGTATCGGAAATATATTCAAAGAGAAATCTAACTCATGATGAAAGTTGTGTGGTTTTTGATTCGGCGGAAACTCTCTATTCAAGTATATCTATGTTTGCATTTTTGACCTCAGAAAAAACTATAGTAGATAATTATGAGAAAATATGGAAAAACATTACAAATTCAGGTAAGTATGAATGATTTAATTATTTATGAATGAATCTCTCCTATTCTATTTCCTGTGAGAAGCGTATCAATGTTAGAAATTCATGGAGATACTGAATTAAGCAATATGGAATCATTCAATCTTAAAGAAACTAAAAATGGAGATAATAGAAATTGAATAAAAAGAAATTGGCAAAGAGTGTTGTAGGCATTGCTTTAATTGTAAGTGTAGCTATACTTATCGTTGTATGTGTTGGAAAAATAAAGCACATTCAGAATAAAAAAAATATTATTGGTACATGGAAGAATGCAAATGCAGAGGAAGTGTTTACCTTTCAAGAAAATGGAGGACTTGTTGTAAACAAAGATATGCCCGAATTGGGTATTACCTGTGGCAATGCATTATATAGCATATCTTCCTCAAATATGATTTTTGTGGAACAGAGAGATAATAGCGTGAATTTTGAGATAGAAGTAGATCAAAACGAATTAACAATCTTCTTTATGGGTCATAAATATTGGGAATTAACAAAATAGCAATTGCATATAAAGCGATACTCATGATATCCATAACCATAAAATATAGAGCCGATGAATCACTCGTTATTTCGATTGTGAGTTATCGGCTCTATTTCATTATTTATGGAAGGGCTAAAGAAATATCGTATTTTATAGAAATACTTTTGACAGATTTCTTCTCATTTTTATGTTCTTTTATCAAGTGCTATACCATTCCATATTCATCGCATTCACCCAATCTTGCATTTCTGAATCAAGATACAAACGGGCATATTCTAGTGGATTGTCAATCGCCAGTGCATCCAACATTCGTTGAGAGTTAGGAGTAGTAATCAATCCATCTTCTGCCTTGCCACAGTCAATCCGAAGTATGTAGCCATTGTAATAATTGATGTCTATGATGTTGTGATATTTATTATATTCTGCATGAACGATATTCATATTGCAAAGTCCTTTCTCTTATCTGTTTCAGTTGTAGAAGCATCTTGACCAGTTCCAGCCGATTATGTGATTTATATAATGTTATTAGCTGTTACCGGATTTTGCTTCCCTTGTTTTTGCCCTTATGAGGTGTCGTAACACAAGGGAAAAGGATATAACATAAGGGAAAGTCTAAGGGAAAGCTCACTTGCCAAAACTGTAGTAAAATCAAGGCATTGCGGATTTTATCGTAACACTTTATAATACCAGTTAGGTGTTAAAGAATTGTAGGTATCAAAATTAGAATTTGCTGATTTACAACACTTCTTGCATATTGCTTTTCCTTGTCAGTATTGCGTATATAACCTGTACTTCTTGAAGCACCTGTATATACATCCTTGTAATTTCTTAATGCATAATCATACCGTGCAAATCCAGCCGAATATTTTCCCCCTGTTTGTAACATTCTTTTCTCATTGCGGTAAGCTATGGAACGCTGATCTTCTGTCATATATGAGCAAAAATTAGGTGAGGTCACATCACAATATTTTGATTCGATATATGCCATTGGATCAGAATGAGACAAATTTTCTTTGTACACTTTATCATAATGCTCCTGCAAAACTTTTTGTACGAAACGATCTTCCTCGGTAAGTCCATCATATTGATAACCTACAGTTGTACCAGTACTGGAAGTGTTTGGCAGATTATTTAAATCCCTGCCTACTGGTATGTTGTTGTAATAATTATTTACAGTAACCATACTATCCCCTACCTTATATAAGTCTCATAACAACTGCCAACATTCTCTTGCAACATTAAACAGCCTTTCATTTCTCTAGAAAATATTTTTTAAGCATTGTGATATATTGTTCTAGCAAATAACCTCTGAGTCGTTTCCATAAAGTTCTTATCGTTACTCATAATATCCCAAATTACACTCTTTGCAATTCCTGCTGTGTATTTTGGTTCTTCACGCATTTCTAAAAATCTTTTTTGTGCTTTCTCCATCATAGATACCGCAGTATCTATATATTCTTTTTGTTCTGCTGTATTCTTCTTCATATTAGTTGTTTGAAAGAATTTAGAACCGTCGTTTGTCTGCTGACATACAATATATCCCGCCAGATTTGCTAATCGCTTATTATATGCCCTGTCTAAACCTGCCAAGTCTTCATCAAGTGTTAATGAATTTTCTCCTGTGAGATCATAAGAAATCCGACGTTCTCCATTCTCATGTTCTTTTACAATATAATTGTAACGCGTTTCATAAGCATCCATCATAGACTTCATCACATCTTCTAGATTGTATTTTCCGTCTTTTAACGTCAGTCCACTATATTCTCTCATAGAAGTATAATGTTCCCATTCAACCTCATTTGTATCTTGTATTGTTAATTCATATCCTATCGGTTCCTCAACTTTTGGCTTTACTTCTCTTAATTTTTCCCGCAATGCCCGCCTTCCTTCATTCGATATTTCTACATTGTCTATCTGCTTATTTTTATAAGCAACATTGTCATCCATACCTCTGAAATCTTTACTCTTTCTTTCCATTTCGAATAAACAAAACCTATCGTAAGAAGGTGTTTGAAATATTTTCATATCAGTTCCTTTCACATTTCACCATCGCCTATTCACTTTCATGTTTACTAATTAGTGATATACATTTACTTAAATTAGCCACTCATACAATATTCCTATACTTCCTTATCTATCCTACTTGACGTTAGAGAGGAATCTTTTTTCGAATATGTACCATTGTTTGTATAAGTCGCACTTGCGCGATTCGCAGCATTTGATATACCAGCTGCTTTCTGGGCTGTTTTGCCTGCAAAGGAATTGTAACCTGTAAAAACCGTTTTCAATGAACTGATATCTGCTTTCTTCAATTCATCTTCATCCAGCTCCAGCTTATTCCCCTTTCCTATGGTAATACCTATTTTAGAAAGTAAATGACTGGTTTTGTCTGTCATGCCTGTCATCCATGAAGCATTTCTAAGGACATCTTTTGTATTGGATTCTCCTGCCTCCTTAACAACATCATTATAATCATCAATAAAAGATTTCACTTTTTTGGTAATTGCATCCCAGTCATAATCCTCTACCTCTGTTTCTTCCCCGGTCTTTTCATCCTTCTTTTTTATTTTCTTTTTTTCCCAGAGTGACGCATCGTTTAGTGCATCTGCTGATTTTTTCAGGGAATCCGCACTTGTTTTCATCAGTGTAAGCTTCTGTGAAGTATCGCCTTTACCCGATAATTTTTCTGCATCCTGCTTTGCATAATATGCTTTCATAAGTTTTCCATAGCTTCCGTTTTTAATCGCAGCATAATCAGAAAGCATATTGGTGTTTCCTACGGATGAACTGTCGGAAGTTCCTCCAAATAATGCGGAATAATCTACATTGCTGTTATATTTACTTGTGTAATCACTAAAACTCTTAATCTCTGACATAATACCATTCTCCTTTACCAACTATAAACGAATATCAATCGGTGTATACACTGCCTGCTGTGTTGCATTCTGTGCATTTTCCAGAGTCGGTGTTTCTACTGTCACCTGTGTTTCCCCTTTGATATCCGAATTCTTTACGCTGTCTGTCTCCTCTGCCGCAGCCCCCGCAGATTCCTGTGTTTTCTCGGATTTATCAGTATTGTTCTTTGTTGCAGTGTCTTCTGTATTGCTGTTCTCCGCTTTTGCAGCTTCTTCTACTGATTTATTTGCATCTGCAAGTGTAGACATCTGTGCTGCTGTCGCAGACTGTGCCTTTGCCTGCAGCTCTGCCAGTTCTTCTTCCTTCTTCTCAGTATTTCCTTTTCCGGCATCCTGTTTGATTTCAGATTCAAGCACACTGGCACGTCCCTGTATCTGTGTTGCCATACTTCCCTGCACCTTTGCCTGTTTCATGGAAGAATCTGCGGAGATCATCGCCTGCATACTTGCCTGTGACAATCCGGTGTCTTTCTTTTTTGAAGTGTTACTTGTTCCAGCCACCATATCATCCATAGATGACGAATTTTTACTCTGCTGTTCCTTTCTCTGCTCGATCTGGTGCTGTCTTAACTGCTGATTGAGATTGTTAATCTCCTGCTGTATCTCCTGACGCTTTTTCATCTTATCCTCTAATGACATTTCTTCATTCGATGATAAATCCTGTAGCTTCTGCTGTGCATTTGCAATCTGATTCTGAATATTTTTACTTACAGAATCATTCCCCTGTGTCATTCCCATTGTTCCTGTCTGCGTATTTGTCCCACTAAATCCATTGATTCTCATTCTAATCCTCCTTGTTTTGCGAAGCAAAATCCGAGCCCCATGGCGAGGAGATGATTTGGCCTCCTTGAGCTTAAATTCTGAAATCCGTTTCCTTAAAAATCTGTACAACATGATTTCTCTTTACTGATTTTTCGGCATATCTTTCTTTACAATAAACAGCGATGTTGTGAACCGCCCTTTTTTTGTTGTGAAGCAAATAAAAAACACCTCGAAGGTGCTTTTTGTCCTTATTCTACCTGTAACATAATACTTAGAACCACTTCCTGATTCTCCTGTTCTAAAGATATATCTCCCATATACATCCTTGCAACCCTCCGGATATTATGCAGTCCAATTCCATGCTCCTTCCCGAATTTCGTTGTTTCCAGCAGATCACTGTCCTTATAATTTAACTCTCCCTCATATCTGTTCTTTATGGTTATCATAAAAATACTGTTTTTCCGAAAAGAAGAGATACTGATATAAGGATTTTCTCCACTTACATTTTCCATGCAATTATCCAGTGCATTGTTTAAGATCACGCTTAAATCAAATGCATTTAATTTCGTATCCCCCGGATAATGAAAATCTGATATAAAACGAATCTGCTTTTCCTTTGCTTCTCTTAACTTTTCCATCAGAATCACATCAATGACAGGACTCCCCGTTTTTATCTCAGGAGATATTTCATTCCACTCCTTTTTCAAATGCTCCATATATTCTGCTGCATCATCCATATGATTCTCTGCCACAAGATGTTCCAGCATCTGTATATGATTCCCCATGTCATGACGCAGGCTGCGGATATCCTGATACAGCTTTTCCACTTCCCCGATATGCTTTTTCATATCACTGACCTGATTTAATACCAGCTCCTGACCTGTCTGTTCTTCCTGTGCCACCTTCCAGTTTTGAAACATCGTAGTCATAACAAGAATTGCTATGATAGAGATAAAATAATGCACAAAGCTTAAAGCTCCATAAAATCCATATGTATCAATCAGGCTCTTTCCTGTATCTTTTTCATAAATATTCAGATAATATTGCAGAATGCCATATCCTGTAACTCCCACAAGAGAAGGTATGATGAGCATTACCAGCTCTTTAACGTTCATTTCATCATTTTTGTATACATATGCTTTATTGATCAGACCGATTGCAACTGCAAGGAAAACGATACAAAGCACAATATCCAGAATTCTCGTTCCAGCATAAAGTCCATATTGCAGCCATTGTCTTCCTGCAATCGTATTCCCAAAAACCAGAGCTTTTGTGATAAAATCATCCAGTCTGCCTGCCATTGCAACCGCAAGCCAACGGATAGAAAAAAATGTCACTGCAAAAAATATTTTCTGATAAATGTTTCTTCTGTCCTGTACATACATCACAAGAAATGCACCCACAACCCCCAGCATATATGCAGAAAAATTGCCAAACTGCTGCGGTATCAGATACAGCACAGACATAATTCCAATATAAACAATACTGACCAGAGAAGCTTCCCTTTTCTTTTTCATATATGGATATACAAAAACACCAAAACAGATTCCTGTAATAATCAAAATTGCAATAACAGAAAACTTCGATGTGATCATCCAGCATCTTTCCACTAAACTCATCTGACTTCATTTCCTTTCCTCTGGTTATACTTCAGATATTGCTTCACAAACTCCGGATAATTCTGTTTTGCAATCAATGCAGTTCCATTTTTCATAGTTACACAAGTTGCATCATATTTTTCTACATATTTAAAATGCACAAGATATGCTCTGTGTGTTCGGAAAAAATCTGTTCCTGCCATATCACTTAATTCCTGTAATTTACCATAGTATTCAATATCCGTACTTCGTGTATGGATAATAACTTTCCGATTATACACCTCGGCATACACAATATCACGCAGAAAAATCTTTATATGACTTCCTGCGGTCTGTACCATAATATACTTTTCGTCTTTTTCAAGTCTGGAACTCCTTTTTATGTTATGGACTGCCTTTGTCACAACCTCTTTCAATTTCTCATCGGAAAATGGCTTAACCAGATAATGAAATGCTCCGACATCAAATGCCTGAAAAACATACTCCTCTGCTGCTGTCACAAAAATGAGTATCATATCCTCATTGTCCTGACGAAGCATCTTTGCCGTTTCCATCCCATCCATTCCCGGCATCTGAATATCCAGAAAAAGAATATCCGGCTTACTGCCACTTGCGATCAATTCATCACCCGATAAATATTTATCTATAACCGCATCCGGCAATAACTTTTTTATCTTTTCTTCCAGTATCTGAACCATAGATACTTCATCATCACAGATAGCTATTTGCATTTTGCCACTTCCTTTTTGTCTGATAAATATATTTATTATATCGGACGAACAGATTATATCTGCCACAGTTGTTGTGAAATGACCTTTTTTTGTTGTGAAAAGGCAGTAAACCATTATTGGTTCACTGCCCTGTCTTTTAGTCATGTCTGCACTATTAAAGAAATGAAATAAACTCCTTCATTGGTATACGCTGGGATTCGTGTCTATTTGCATCTGCTTTATCTTTTAACTTATCGGAATACTACTTTTATCTAGAGTAGTAGTAATTTATGAACTCAATGCCGCTACCAGCGATGAATATCTTTCCGTTTTTTATCTACTATTTACTAAAACGCAATCAACAATCTAAATCTGCAAATCAATAGTATTTCCTTCATTATTGTTCTTTTCCTTTGATCTCTCTGCGGATATATCTACCTTTATTTTGCTATAAGAAACATTTCCTTTCGCTTTTTCGCCATACTCTTCCTTCAAACGAGCTAACTCATCATTATAAATTGATGTAAACACTCTTGCTCTTGCAAATTCTTCATCTGTACTTATAGCTTTCCAGTTTCTTGACTCTGGATTATAAGAAAGCGTTTTATTACCTTTTGAATCCCAAAACATACATGCAGCATTCATTTTGCCACCAGTTTTTTTCATGCTTGATTCATATATAGCCTTTCTATCAGGAGATACTGTTTCTCCATGCTGCATACACAATTTTCGATAAGCATCATCATCCCTTTTTCCAGTAGCAAACTCTTTTCTTGCAAGTTCTTTTATTGCTTCGTCAAATTCTTCCTCTGACATCGCTGGTTTATCTCGTTTTGTCATGATAGTATCCCAGTTTGGTTTGGTAAAATTAATGTCCACAGGCTTAAATCTTAATGAGAAATTACCATAATCACATTGTGCTAACGGATCATTTGAACTTGCTTTTTTTCTGAACATCTGCTGAACCATTTGAGCATATTGCGAATAATTATCTCTTGTTATCTGCATAATATATTCCTCCATATTGGCATATATTTCATCTGTTCCAAATTCACTAGATTGAAAAATCAAACCTTCCACCGATTTTATTCTCCTCCGGTTTGATAGAATCCCAGTCAATGTTTTTGATCTTATCCAAAAGTTCTTCTTTTGAATTTGCCTGAACCATAGTTTTTCTTACTTCGGTTTGCTTTGACTGTTCCTTTTTCTTTGCCTCTTTCTTCTCAACAGCTTTCTTTTCCTGAAGCTTTTCAAGATATTCTTTCTGACTGGCTGATGATTTTTCCAGTTGTGCAAAGAAGGTTGTAGTTCCGTCACTATTAAAAGATATGCCAAATTTTGTTATTTTTGTATCAGCATCTGCATTATCGTTAGTCTTACCGAATGCTCTTTCAAAGCCGAACTGGGCATTGATTTCATCTGTCATACGCAAAGCTCCTTCAATACTATGCATTTTTTCAGCATAATATTTTGGATCTGATGCCATCTTCTCCATTTCTTCCTTTGAGAAAATAACTGTATATTCCTTATCACTTTGGGCTAAAATATCTTTGGCATTATCACCATTTTCAAAATCGGCAACCATAAAATCCATGTCGTTTCTTGATCCACGCAAATTCTCCAGCATTTTTTGTGCCGCTTTACTGAGATTTTTTTCAGCGATGCTTTCAGTTGTATTTTCCTTTAATTTCGTATTTTCTGTTGTTTGTGCTGTTTCTTTTTTCTTATTTGCTGTACCAGTCTTGTAGTTGTTCTGGTAATTTGCATAAGCAGCCGTGGTTGTGCTTACATTCATTGACATATCCGTTGTCCTCCTTGTACATATCACATCGTAAATCTGTTTACCTGTTCTTTTCTATATATCGGCATAATTGTTTCGATTATGAATCTTATCATAAAGTTCTGGACTTCACTTGAAAAATCAAAAGTGCCACCTGCCACTACTCCTATGCTCATTTTTTCCTTGCGTACAATATTTATTTTATGCTCTGGCTTCAAAAGAAGGTCTATCCTGATCCAAATAATCCGGCATCTTTCTCAATTCTGAACTTCCATTCTCTTTTACTAAATTATATTCGCTCCAATAAATAGAATAAAATTCATCTTTTTTTGCAAGTTCCGCTGGTGTCATCTCATAGCCCCAGCCATTTCCGAGATTAGATAATACCATTACTCCCTGATACTGAATTTCAGCACCATAACCACCAGTAGTTAGAATTGGACAATTCAATGTTCCTCCTCCCGCCAGTGCAAACTTCTTTTCAGCAAAATTACTGCTTTTTCCTTCTGCCTTCTCCAAAAAATCCAATAATGATAATTCTCCACATCCTTTGCATTTCGGATTGCCAGTTTGTTTTTTTATAGTATTTTTAGCCTGTTCATATAATTGCTTTCTATCAGGTGCAACATCTGATAGATATTCTGCCCGTAAACCAAGAACCTGTCTGGAAATATATTCTGACTCTGTCTTATTTGTTGTCGTAGCTGCTCGTCGTGCCAGTTCTCTAATTTCACTAACAAATTCCGCATGCGTTTTTGAACTTTTCCCTTTTGTTGGAATATAAGACCAATTCGGTTCTCCGTTACTGCATGAGGAAATTAATTGCTCTTTTCCAACAGTTCCTATACCTGACAATGATATACCCATTAACTCAACTCCTTATGTGGCACTTCATAATCACCAAATATGTCATTAATTCTTGTTTCATATGCATACCACCGTGTAAACACCGACATATTTTTCAAGAAATTTTTAACTTTAGAAGTGTCTTCTGACTTCGGATAATAATCTTCCATTAAATCCCAGACATTGCGAATTTCCCCTTCCAATCCGGTGCGTAGCGTCTGAAATGGAACCTTTAAATCGTAATTATTCTCTCCGATTGTTATTTTCAGATTTCCATTAAATTTATTGTCCTCTGTAAAAGATGTTACCTGTTCCCTGAAAAACATCTTAAAATTCTCAGGCGGTATCGCTGATGCCTTTGCCAGACTGCTCCTGCCAGCCTGATTTCTAAACTCAAAATTCCATGTGCTGTTAAAATCAAAACCACCGTCTAATGTAAGACTGGAATTTGCTTCGATTTTATCACAGTCAATCTCATCCAAATCCCATTTTTCGGTCATTTGCTGGACAGATTCCCTCAATGCCGCATTGGTTTCATTGCACTGATAGTAATAATCTGAATTATAATAAGTCCAGTCACTATGACTATCAGAATAGTATTTCTCATTCAATGCTTTTCCTTCCTGATAGTTTGCCTGACTTGCTGCCCTTGCATTTTCTTTTGCAAATATCTCATACATCTCACTTACGATCTGTGTATTATCTGCTTCATTGGTTCCAGATGTCTGGTGCTGACTTGTCCGATAGGTACGCATGGAAGTACAACATTCCTCAAAATAGGAATTAAGTTCCTCTCTGCTCACCTTTCCGGCATAAAAATCGGTCATATGACTGGATATATCTTTCTGCATATCATAACCAAAGGAATCTCCGAAGGTACTCTTGGGCATCCCTGTCACTACATTAAATTTTTGATAACAGTCACATACATATACCAGTGGTTCTGCCATTTTCTCAAAAGTGTCTTTTCTGGTTTGGATTTCTTTTGTCAAATCCTTTACCTTTTCTTTGTATTCATCATATTTGCCTGCATCATTTACAATATTATTTACGTTGTTTGAAGCAAGCGCTCCGATGTAAAGTGTACTGTCTCTCATACATTATCCTCTCTAACTGCTACCAACTTACTTTTAGTTTTTCTAATTTTTCCAGAAAAGCAACATAAAACTCTCTTTCTTTCATATAAGCTCGCTGAACTTCGATACTTTTCGGAACATATTCCCGTGGGTGATCTAAATCGTAAAGAGCCTGACTCGTTGCCTGAATTGCAGACTCTGTTGTATTTCCCAAAATGTCGATGTTATCCGCATCTCCATCTCCTTTAAGCTGTTTATTCAGCCTTTGTACCATCATCTGCGATATATGGCTCAACATTCCATTTTTCTTTATTCCCATGCCGTTTGCATTTACATCCTTAGCAGCTTCCATCCATGCATCTTTTACATCCCGTGGAGTATTCGGTCCAATCATATCAAATGCTTTTTCATCAAAGTCTGCTTCTGCCATATATGGATTTATATTTTCATTTTCCTGAACCGCACATTCCGTACTAAATTGAGGGATATTATTCTGCTTATGTCCAGTTTCATACGACACGCCATTCATAGAATAATTAGAATTAATCTGCATAGTGCAAGTCCTCCTTATTAATCACATGACACTTTATAATTAACATAATCACCGTCACTTTCATAATGGCTCATTAGATTTTTTGTTTCCTGAACATTGCCATACATTGCTCATTCCCATATAAGACACATTATTAAATCACACATTTTACGCTTTCATATCGAAGTTGCCTTGTGATATTATGTCTTCGTTTATACTGCCAGCCTTTTCTTCACTATTTAATGCTTTTCTCGCCTCGCTAAATGCCTCATAATATGTCATTTTCAATGCTGAATGCACCTGTGACTCTGCTTTTGTTTCTTTTTCCTGCCAGCCTACTCCCCCTGTATAAGTTAAAACTTCTTCACCATCTTCATTGTATACATGAATTGCCGAGCCTGTCCCTGTTCCCTGATATTTTGCCTCATAAGGTATTCCAAACAGCATACAGAGCCATTTTTTGTCTGCTTCCTCAACTTCTTTCATTGCTGACATATTACCGGAATTCATTGATTGACTAAACTTTCCAATTAAGGCAGCTCTATCCGGGGCTACTTTGCTTACTTCCGCCTTCCGCAAATTCATAAATGCATTTCCCATATATACATTATCCTGTGCATCTTTTTTTGCCAGATCAACAATCTTCTCTTTTAAAGAATCCGTTAATTTCCATTTGTTTTTTTCAGAAGGTTTAGAAACATTTTTATTCGATGTGTTCCACACTTTTGCTGTGCTATAATTATTTGATATTTCCATTTAATTGAATCACCTCTCTGTTGCACTGTCTATATCCGCTGTAATCTCAACTTCCTCATCATCGGCAAAAGGATTCTGTCCTGTCATCCCGGTTCCATATGCATACAGCATTCTTGTAAACTGATATCTTGTATGTTCATCAAAATGATTCAGTGTCTCTGTATCTTCTCCCTTTACATCTCCATTGCAAAAATCAACAAACTCATTTTTGCTGCCATCTTTTGTAGATAATTTACCTGTCTTTGTGTTATAAATGAAATTATAGGTGCTTCCTACTCCAGTTGTACCGCTGCAACCTGCATCTTGACTTCTTGTAGTTTTTCGTTGTTGCCCATACAGCGTATTAATGAATGACTGATTGGTATAAATTCGACTATTAAAAAAAATATTCATAATATCACCTATATCCTTAATATGACTTATATCATGTTCCATTCTTTTATAATTTCATCGGCACTATTCTTCTCATATTTTATACGTTCTGCACCAACTACGATTTTTTTGCACCAACTACGATTTGAGCACAAAAAAAGGACGAAACCGCCCTTTTTACGAATTCAGAAACAAATCTGCTACAAATTTGTTTCCATCCTGTTTTAATTGTAAATTCCCATCATACTTATCTATGCTCTGTTTCACATTTAAGAGTCCTATCCCCCTGCCTTTTCCCTTATCTGATACCGGCATACGTTTTTTCCATTTTACATTTCCACAACTGTTTTCTATATGAACTACCGTCATCTTATGATAGGCACTGATTTTAATAAAAATGTATTTTTCTCCGTCAACATTTGCAGCAGCTTCAATCGCATTGTCCAGCAGATTTCCGAAAATAGTTGTTATGTCTATCGGCTCTATGTAAGATAATTCTACATTGTCTATCTTAATGTCCGAATGTATCCCTTTCTCCTGCATGACAGCATTTTTATCTGTCAGCAGAATGTTCAATATCGGATTCTCTGTGTAAGACATAGGAATCAGTGGTGCCAGTGTACTTCTGATTGCCTCTGCATATTCGCCAGCCGTATGCTCCCTCTCTGTTCCATACAAATTCTCGATAGCCCTGATATGCTTATCCACATCATGTAATATCCGTATTGTCTGATTATATTTTTCAGTCTGTGCCAGATAATACTCATACTGCATTTTTGCCTGTTGCTCCAATGCCTTTACGCGGTTTTCATAGTGTTTCTTTTCGTCTGCCATTTTGACATAATACAAAAGATACAGGTCAGCTAAAACGATGCACCCCATATTTGCCGCTGACAGATAGCTTTTCTGCCCATCCCTAAAATTCTGCACAATCACAAGCATATTGACCAGACTGTAAAAAAACATGATTCCATATATGATATATTGTTCTCTGGAACAGGCTGCCTCTGTCCTTTTTATCAATCTGTTTATCAAAACATAGTATAGGAAAATCAGCACTATCTTTGAAAATGCCACTTCCAGACAATATTGCATGACAACATCAATATTTAAAATTCCACCAATCTGCAAAAAACAGTGTAACAGAAGCACTCCCAGCGTTTCACATACAGACATACATAAAACCAGTACTTCACTCTCAGTAATTCTGCGGATTGGTCTGTCTGCATCTTCGTAATACAGAAAATATACCGTTACACCAACTCCAACAAACCATATCAGCAGATTCAATATTGCAAAGTTCAGCATATTTATGTAAAATGCAGTAATTCCCATCGCTATCTCTGCCGCTATATACAAAGTTCTATTGCTGTAACTTTTCTTATATCTTTCATTCATAAATTGAAAAAGAATTGTACAGATAATAAAACAGGAAAGTCCATTACATATCACAAGTAAAATCTTATCCATCTTCTATTCTCTCCTCTGGGTTTTCTGCAAAAATTTATTCATTTCTTCCCGAAAATCAGAGCTTCTTTTTTGTGCAAGGGACAGTTCTTTCCCATTGTCCAGATAAATATGAAATCCCTGTATCTTCTCAATATGTCTCACATTTATAAGACAGCCTCTGTGATTTACCGCAAAATCATATGGATGTAATTCTTCCACAAGATTTTCAAATGTACATTCACATTCATATCTGCAATCTTCCATAATAATTGCTGCTTTTCTGGATCTTTTTATGTACTCAAAATATAATATCTCGTTTAATTTCAAACAAACACAACCTGCTTTTGTTCCTGATTCATCTAGTATTTCAAATTCCTTTTCTATTTCCGGATATTTCTCCTGCCCCAGAATTTCCATAATCTGCGTTTTCATTTCTTCTTCATTGATCGGTTTACACAGAAAAGAAAACGCATGTACCTTATTAATCGCCTGTGCCATGTATTCTTCATAACTGGTGATGTATATAATTTTTATATCATGCTTTTTTTCTTTCAGCTTTCTTCCGAGCGTAATTCCGCCCAGTTCTTCCATGGAAATATCCAGTATTCCGATATCAATCTTGTCATTACTGTTCAGCAGCTCATTCGCCGACAGAAACGACCGTATCTGATACTGAACCTGATATTCTGAAAGAATCTTATCTAGCATCAGCGTCGCTTTGTCAAGATCTTCCTTATCATCATCACATATCACTACTTCTAACAATCCAATCTCCTCCCTGTAATAACTTTTGTTTTTCTATCATACCATATCGGCACTTTTTATAATTGCCGATATGGTATGATCATCAAAATTATTTTTACCTTTCCCCTCTGTCACGCTTCCTTGTGCTCTGTCTGCCATACGCTTTCGTTCCATGGTATTTCTTTCTGGCTTCCAGTTCCTCTAAGAATTCATCATATACACTCATCTTATAACGGATACTCTTCATTTTAGCCGCATCATATCCCATCCTGTTCTTATATGCTTCAAACTCCTGTGACGTGTCCTCTGTTGGCGGCGGAAGCTGTCTGACACGCTCCTGTATGGACATCTTCGTATAATCTGGTGGTATCTCCTGCTCTTCTTTATGGGAAGTCGGTTCTGTCTGTTCTTCTAATGCTATTCCCTGCCACTCCCGGTTAAATTCATCAAACGCAGCACCATAGAACACTTCCTCCTCGTCATCACGAATGTTCTCTTTCTCACAGAACCGGTCAAAGCCCTCATATACACTGATATCCCCTTCTGGCTTTTCATATTCCTTTTGAACACTCCCTGCTGTATCTATACCGACACTTTCCTTAACATCAGATATATCCCATTCCGCATAATCATCATATCTTCCGGATTCCTGCTCGATATCAGCCTTTATGCGTTCATACTCCAGTCTGCTTTTTTCCTTCTTTTTCAGATATTCAGTTATCCCTGCGACAGTAAATCTTGCACCAAGCCTGCTCCCTCTGACCGCCATCGGCTTTCCTTTTTTATCCGTCCTGTATTTCAGGGCATAGGATATGGTATTGCCCCGGAGCCAAACATCCATCAGATAATACACCTTCGCATAATCAATCACATCCTGCAAAGTCTTATTCTCCGGTCTGTTCATGGCATTTCGCAGAAGCACCTTTATTTCTTCCCGAAACGACAGCTTATCACGCTTTTTCATCTGATATTCTGCGAAGCTCTGGCGCTCCCTGTCTTTATCCTTTACATAATAGCTGTCACGATACGAATGAACCAGTCCACGCTTCCTGCACTGTTCCCCGAAATATCTGCACATTTCCTTCAGCTCTGCCGGTCCCCGTCTGAAGGACTTTCCATCTTTCACATTGCAGTTGCTCACCAGAAAATGCACATGTGTATGTGCTGTATCTGTATGCACTGCAAACAATACCTCATATCCTTTTGAACAGAAGAACTCCCTCGCAAAATCCTCTGCTATTTTATATGCCTGCTCATAGGTCAGTCTGTCATTATCCTCCGGGTGAAAGGATATCGAAAGCTTCTGTGCCAGTAGCTCCCGGATATCCTTTAACGTCACACCATCCACACGCTTTCCGTCATATACATCAAGAAGATAATTCAAAAAATCCGCATTTCCCTTATATCCGCTTGCTTCCTTTATCCTGTCAAATCTCTTTTTTAATGCTTCATCCCCTCGAATGTAGATAACCTCATCCCTTGCCCTGTTTGCCATAAAACGCCTCCATTCCGTCTGTATTACGCAAAAAAGCAGACACATGACATACACCACATATCTGCTTTCTGCATCCTGTTATTCTGTTTTTATATCCATACGGCTTCACATCTGCCGGATGATATAGCCCTTCACTGTGAACACACTCTCTTTCTTTGGCTGTGGCTCCACTTTTTTGTATGGATATAGCCATATCTGTAATTCCGGCTACATTCCGCCACATTATCATTGCCATATGCTGCCGCTTTTAAGCTGTACCGCAGCCATTGTTAAGAAATTCTCCGCAGGCAGAGCACATCATCCCATCTGTCAGCCTGCTGTAAAAAACACAGCAGACTTCCGAAAGACATTCTGCGCTTACCGCTCCGACTGTCTTTCCCACATCTCTTTTTTCTCCGGAAGAAATCTCTCTCCTGTGTTTCGATGTGGTTGGGATGATATAGGCAGGTAGTCTGCCAAGGGCATTGTCCTCATACACTTTTTTAAGAAGGATATCAAGCTCTGCATACCGCTTCTCCTGATGCTTTAACGCAGCCTTCAGCTTCTTCGCCTCACTCTGTTCCCGGATTTCTGATGCACTGCGGATACTTTCGACAAATGCTCTCTCATCCATCCTTACACTTTTACACGCATACTGAATGGTTTCAAGCACAAGCTGGTCAATCACCTTTGCCTGTATATTGTGCGAACAGCAGACCTTTCCTGACTGGTCATGGCTGTTATTATAATTGCCGCAGTTATAACAGGCTGAAGTTGTTCTGACACTGCCATCCGGCAGTCCTCTCCAGTTTCTTCCGGCACGCTTTCCCTCATTACGATAATGCATCTTTCCACCTTTTCCTCAGTCAGTATCCTTGCAATCTGATATGGTCCGATTCCCTCAACTACCATCCGGAATATCCGTCATCTGTAAAATGCACCAAATTGGTATATCCATTACTCTTTGCATAGTCCTCCAGCATTTTCTTCTGGTTCACTATACTGTTGCTGTCTCCCGCAAGCTCATCGTCCCTTGAGAGCCGCTCATAAAGAGCAGTTATTCTGTTTTTCGATTTGTCAGTTGTCTGTCTGGTTCTGTTCATGCCGAACTCCCTTCCGGCAACTGACTCATTTGTGGTAGCTCTATCTTATCATAATCCGTTTTCTCTGTCAGCACCTCTCTTGAAATAATGTGGGAAATCTTGTCCGAAAAGGTATCTGTACTGTTTTCACTCGTTAATACCCTGATTTTGTACTATGTGATTGTCCGGTCATACTCCACTCTCCAATACGCTGAGCTGAATGGAAAAACAGACCGCAATGTGCGTGGTGTAAGGGAAACTGCCATAAAGCAGATAAGAAAGAAATATAAGACTGCTCTCGAAACAAGGCTGCTTCATCTGCCTTGGACACTTACATTGGACGAAAAATATTTTCTTGAAAACGGGGTAAGAACTAAAGACGAAAAGAATTCTGAAAAACAGTGACTATGCTGCCTGAAATATATAACAGGGTAATATGATACTTTTAATGTTTTGTCAAAAAAAATTGCGTTGAAATTTCAGAATGATAACCCTTGACCTATAATGTGTAATCGAATAGAATTGTTAATAGATTACAGTTTCTTTATATAGAAGTTATACGAATTGAATTTCAGACGATTGCTCTGATTCCAGTGAAATCAGATTGGAGGCTTTTCATGAAAAATCTATTTGAACATACCAGTTCCCCATGGATACGGTACAGCAGTTATGAATACCGCACTGCCGAAGATGGAACTTTGTATATTGTAGTATCTGCGGATGCCAAACCAGAAATGTATAACCCTATGAAAGATGCAGAATCACTTGTACTGGATGCTGTCAATATCGGTTTGCAGGTCATGCATAAAGCACCAGAAGATGAACTGAAAAGTATGGTTCTTCGTTTCATCAATTCCTACGGATTTTTAGGCTTTATGACTGCACTTCCGACAACTGCGGAATTTATCACCTATGAATCTGTATATCTTCCAAAAAACCATTTTATTAAAGAAGAATCTCTATCAACAGAAAGTTATCTCGATTATTTTTATCCGTTTGATAAGATGGATTTTCACAAAAAAGGGGTAGAATCAAGTTGGTCGGTATCCGACAAGGATGGCATTGCAATCGCACTTGCAACGGGAAAGAATCCACAGGCTGTTACGATGAGTTTTCAGAAAGAATATGCAGAACGCTATGACTGGCTGGTGAAAGAATTTTCCGACTGGGCATTTACCTTTACCACAAGTTTCTTATATTATATGGACTACGACAGTCTTGATGAACAGACAAAAAAACTGTATCGTCAGGGTATATCTGCATTTGGCGGAATATCCCCGACTTACCATATCTCATTAGCGGAAAATGCCCCGGTTATCGTATGGAACTTCCATTCCCTGCTCGTCATGATCCAGATGTGCTTTTCTTTTATGCTTACGGATTCTGACTGCGATATGAAGCTGTGTAAGCACTGTGGCAGGGCATTTATCGCAAGCCGTAAGGGAAATGAGTTCTGCTCTCCGAAATGCAAGAATCAGTATAATGTCTATAAGACAAGGGCTAAGAAAAATAAAACAGATGAATAATGAATAAATGACATATCTGGAGAAAATACTATGGACAATATGATTAGAATTGATAAAGATTATATCGAATGGCTGAAACATGTTAAAAAAAGATTTAAAAATACACAAATAAAAGCATCTATCAAGGTTAATGACGAGTTGCTTAGGTTCTACTGGTCAATCGGCAAGGATATCGTTAACATGCAGGCTGAAAGCAAATGGGGCGGTGCTTTTTTTGAAACTTTAAGTGAAGATTTAAAAAAGATGTTCCCAGGTGCAAAAGGATTTTCAACCACTAATTTGAGATACATGAAAAGATACTACAATTTATTTGGTGAAATTCTGCCCCAACTTGGGGCAGAATTACCGGAGGCTACAAATCTGCCTCAAGTTGGGGCAGAAATATATGCCATTCCATGGGGACATATAAAATTAATTGTTGATAAATGCAAAGATGAACCCGAAAAAGCAATGTTCTTCGTTGATGAAGTAATAAAGAATAACTGGTCAAGAGCTGTTCTTCTAAACTTCCTTGACACTAATCTATATGAACGCCAAGGCAAGGCAATAAGTAATTTTCAAACAACACTACCGGCTTACACCGGTGATTTAGCTCAGGAAATAACAAAAGATCCTTACAATTTTGATTTTATTGCTTTAAATCGTGACTATAACGAAAAAGAATTAAAAGATGCCCCGACCGAAAAGGTTATGAATCTTTTAATTGAAATGGGAAAAGGGTTCGCCTTTGTCGGTCGAGAATACCCTTTACCTATAGAAGGCACAGAGGAATATATTGATTTGTTATTCTACCACCTAAACCTACATTGTTATGTCGTAGTAGAGGTCAAAATAAAAGAATTCAAATCTCGTGATATTGGTCAGATAGGTACTTATATAAACATTGTTGACGATATTGTCAAAATGGATTCCGATGGAAAAACTATTGGCTTGATCATCTGCAAAGAAAAAAATAATGTATTAGCCAAATATGCTGTTAACAGTTCCAACAAACCAATAGCAATTTCAGCATACGAATTATCGGATTTCTTACCAGAAAATCTTGCAACATTACTGCCTTCAACGGATGAGCTGGAATCTCGATTACTGCTAGATGAAGCAGTCAATGAGAATGATAATAACAACCAATAGCTCCATTCTCGTATATATGGTAAGACAAAGCAGGAACCATGACGATTCCTGCTTTATTCTTATCTATAAATCAGATCATGCAACACTACTTCCTCTGCTCTGCTCCGGATGTTATTCATCTTCCGCACCCATCCGAGCTGATCTACTGACTTCAAGTGCTCCGTCACACTTTCACGCTCAGCCATTCTTACCGTAAGCATATCCATCATGTCATTGCATTCCATATCTACTTCTTCCAGATGTTTCCACAATTTTTCCGTAAGAACCAGATGTGTATACATGGCATGATGATTTTCAAACAAATACCTCTGTCGCATTCTGCCATATTTGCCAATCTGATAATTGCTTCCATCTTCCAATTCCAAATCTGGAATCAATACATCGCCTTCCCAATGATATGTTAACTCCATACGCTGCTCCTTCCTTTGTGCTAAATGTTTACAGTTTCAATTAAAAGAGTATCACCTTCTTAATACAACATCTGCAATCTATCATTCACCACAAATGAGCAGCCGCCTATGTTGTGTTATATCCGCGAACAATGAGCCAAGCTGACACGCTGGCGTGTCAATTTGGCGAATGTCGCGAGAGTCAAATGCTTGCATTTGACTAGCAGATGGAGGTTTCCGCTAAACAACACTGTTTTGGGAAATCTGACATCTACACTTCACAACATATCACTTCGTTTCCATATACCTGTGCAGTATCAAAATGTCTATAACCGACATTAACTGCTTCCTTTATCGCATCCACCACTATATCATCATGAATGAACCATGTACCAAGTCCTAACTGTGGTATCTTTATTCCGTTATTTAATGTTAATATATTATGAAACATCGCATTGTCTCCTTCTCCCACTATTTCTTTTCATCCAGCAAAACCACGCCTTGCTCTGGATTTTTATCAATTGCTCCAACAATCTTATGGGGAGCATATGGTTCTTCCAGATATGCTATATCCTCGGCAGTTAATTTTACTGCAAAAGCTCCCGCTGCATCATCTAAATAACTTGTTTTTGTAGCTCCAATAATCGGCGATACAATCCCCTTTGCCCACTGCCATGCAATTGCAATCTGTGACATTTTACAGTTATATTTTTCAGTAAGCTCCGCTACACGTTTCACTATCTGCATGTCTTCTACTTCAGTCTTGTCATATTTTCCCATAGCAACCTTATCCGTAGTTCCACGAAGAGAATCTGACTTCCACTGCGCTCTTGCCAGATGCCCGGCTGCAAGAGGACTATACGGCATTAGCGAAACATTCATTTGCTTACAAATTGGTATCAATTCCCTCTCGTCCTCTCTGTAAAGCAAATTATAATGATTCTCCATTGCCGAAAACGGTGTCCATCCATTTTCTCTTGCAACTACCTGCATATTGTGAAACTGATACCCATACATCGCAGATGCACCAAGTGCCCGGACTTTTCCCGATTTAACCAGCTCATGCAGAGCTTCCATGGTTTCTTCTATCGGCGTATCATAGTCAAATCTATGGATGATATATAAGTCAAGATAATCGGTTCCAAGACGTGACAGGCTTCCGTCTATTTCCCTCATGATTGCCTGTCTTGATAAACGACCTTCATTAAAATATACCTTGGATGCAATCACAACCTGATTCCTTGCTATGTTTTTCTTTAGTATTCTTCCCAAATATTCTTCACTTGTACCTGCAGAATAGCTATTTGCCGTATCAAAAAAGTTATATCCCAGATCAAGTGCATGTTTGATAACCTTTTCACTCTCCATTTCATCCAAAGTCCAGTCATGCATGGTTCCCGCTTTTCCAAAACTCATACATCCTACACATAATTTTGACACTTTTATATCTGTATTCCCAAGTTTACCGTATTCCATAATTCCCTCCTTATTTTAAACCGGCATACTCTTTTTCTGATACTGCCTCACACCACTCATTGGAACAATCCACTCCCGGCACCTCAATTGCCAGATGTGAAAACCATTCATCCGGAGCTGCCCCATGCCAGTGTTTTACTTCAGCTGGAATGTTAATACAGTCACCCGGTTTCATTTCTACTGCTTCCTTTCCTTCTTCCTGATAGTAGCCCCGTCCGGCTACACATACTAAAATCTGTCCACCACCGCTTTTTGCATGATGAATATGCCAGTTATTCCTGCATCCGGGCTCAAAAGTTACATTGAAAATGCCAACCTGCTCTGTGGATACCGGAGCAAGGTAACTTTGTCCTACAAAATATGTCGCATATGCATCATTTGGTTGCCCAATCGGAAATACCATTGATTTTGCATGTGCTCTCATACCATCGTCTTCATAAGGCAAATCACCCTCACTTGGCTGCCATACTTCCTTTGCCAGATTAAAAACTGCCCATCCCTTTGGCCAGCCTGCATAGAATGCCACATGGGTAATGATTGCCGCAATTTCTTTTTGCGTCACGCCATGGTCTTTTGCATTTTGTAAATGATATTTTAATGAAGAATCTGTTATCCCGGAAGACATTAATGCAACCACCGTTATGATACTTCTTGTCTTAAGATCAATATCCTGATTATTCCAGTTTTCGCCGAAAAGAATATCATCATTATAGTGTGCAAACTCCGGTGAAAATTCGTTCAGAGCATTCCTTCCTGCTGTTTGTGTAATTCTTTTCATTCCATCCACCTTCCTTACGAAATACTTTTTACCCACTCTGCAATTTCCGTCTTTGAAGCCTTATGAAATACTTTACCTTCCAATATTTTAGCATCAGGTGCAGATGGCTTAAGTTCACTCACCGTATTTCCAAATCCACTTCCACCGGAGGTTGCAAACAATACAATCTTTTTCCCCGAAAAATCATAGCTCTCCAAAAAAGTATTAATAATTGTTGGTGCTACATACCACCAGATTGGGAAACCTGCATCTGTCAAGACTGGGACAAAAAAAATTTTATTTTTTTCTGTACATATTCTATCAAACCCTTACTGATTTTTAAAGTACAGAATAGTTTATTACTCTTAACCTTTTCGTTACTACCCATAGAAGAAGCCAGCAGCTTTTTCACTACTGGCTTTCTATATTACTCATTTTGTTTACTACACTGCATTTCGGATAAAGTTCTCACCCTTAAACACAACCTCTATGTCTTTGTCGTTGTAAATGAGCACCTTATCAATTATGTTAGAAAGTACATCTCCGTCATACTGCTCCAGCATACTATACTGGGTTAGCTGTTCTATCTTCTCCTCTGCGTCAGGCTCCTGATTTGCAACTTTCTCCTGCAAATCTGATATCTGATTCTCCAGATCAGCTAACAGCTCTTGGTTTGTTTTTCTTAGCTGCACATATTCTTCTTTTGTGTACTTTCCCTCTCTGTATGACTGATAACAAGAAACTGTGCTGTTTGATATTCTGTCATACTCCGCTTTAAGCTCACTAATCAAATACTCATCGCTTGTCACCTTCCTTTTATCCTTTGATGCCTTTTTAAGTTCTTCTTCCTGTATAAGTGTTCTACAGATTTCCTTTGTGATTTCCAGCACCTTGTCCTGTGCTTCTGACTTCAGCATAAAAATCTGCTGACATTCGCCAGTCCTTACCATCCTGCGTTTTGGACAGAGGAGCTTCGGTGTACATACTGCACTGGAATTCATCAGCTTTCTTCCACAATAGGGACAGATAAAAAGATTTTTCTTACGTTTCTTTGTACTCTTTTCAATCCCTCTGGCTTCAACCCGTAGCATTTTATTGACTTCATCAAACATTTCATCGCTTACTATTCTTGGTATTGCACCTTCTACAACAGACCAGTCCTCTTTATTTCGTTTGCGAACCTTCTTATTATCTCCAAAACCAACAGTTTCACATTTATTCTGGATCATTATTCCTTTGTACTGCTCATTCTGGACAATCGCTATAACTTCTGAATTATCCCACATATAATCCCCTTTATTATGAACCGGAACATAATTGATTCCATTCTTCCACTGGTTTTGAACTCTTGTCGGGATTTTTCTCTCATTTAATATGCGGGCAACCTCACTTGCATTATATCCTGCAATGATCAGTGAAAATATCTCCACAACAACCTTTGCAGCTTCTTCATCTATTATCAGCTTATGCTTATCGTCTGGATCTTTCTTGTATCCATAGCAGACAAATGATGCCATGTATTCGCCGCTCAGATTTCTTGTCCTTCTGGCACTCTTTACCTTTCTTGATAAATCCATACTGTAAAGCTGGTAAATCAGATTCTTATAAGCTACATCCATTCCTCCGGTAACACCAAAGTTTCTGTCACTGTCATAATTATCGTTGACAGAAATAAACCTCATTCCCATTGCAGGGAATACAAACTCCAGATAGTTGCCTACTTCAAGGTAATCCCTTCCAAATCGTGAAAAGTCTTTTACTATGATACATTCAAATCTTCCAAGCTCTGCGTCCTGTATGAGCCTTTGGAATTCTGCCCTGTTATTGAACATTGTTCCCGAATATCCGTCATCAAAGTATTCCAGTACCTCAAAACCTGCAAATTCCTCTGTTTTCTTGATATACGCATACAAGAGTTTTCTCTGTCCTGTAATACTGTTACTTTCGTCTTTTGTTCCTTCTTTTACCTCCTCATCCGCATCCGAGAGACGGATATAAAAGGCTAATTTTCTTTTCTCAGCCATTATCCTGCCTCTCTTTCCATATTCAGTTCTGCGAATTTTTTCAGTTCATCTTCATAGTTCAAAACGATCTCAAGATTCTTGTTTTCGTATATGCGTACCTGTGCAACAAACAAATCGACCATTTCCTGCGTCAACTTGCGTTTTCCTTTAAAACGGAGCATTTCAGCTTTTAACTGGGCAACGGTCTTTTCAGCACTTTCATACTGACTTGCCGCCTGCCTGTATTCATCAGCCTGTATCTTCAATTTCTCAATACGCTGTGAATACTCCCTGTTCAGTTGCAGATATTCCTTTTCATCAAGCAAATCTTCCGTGTAATCAGCATACAGACCGCTCTTTAATTCCATAAGTCTGTCCATTTCCTTGACACACTTATTCACAGCTTCCGTATATACCTGTTCCTGTCTGATTACACTGCTGTCATTGTGATGTTCCTTTAATATTTTTTCCCTGTCAATAAAGACCTGTATCTGCTCCTTTATAACAGCAAGCACCGCTGCATATATATCGTCTACCTTTACAGGCAGGCAGTTGCAACTGTCCTTTCCATATCTTTTTCTATGCGTACACATATAAACCTTTCCATATTTCTCAGGGTGGATATGGATACTGCTTCCACAACAGCCGCAGGTGATTTTGCCTTTCAGCATATTCACGGTCTGCTTTTTTGCTGGCTTTATTACCTTTCTTTTGTTCTTCTGCACCGCATAGAACTGTTCCTTTGTGATAAGTGCAATATGATGATTTTCAAAAACATACCACTCATCTTTATTGGTAGTATGCCTCTTTTCGTGTCTGTACAAGCATACCCTGTCTTTACCTGTCACATATCTTCCAATATAGACTTCATTCTTTAAAATCTGTGACAATGTATCAACAGTCCACTTAACTCCACGCAGCTTTTCAAGTTTCTCTATATTATGCCTTACTTTGTACTGGGCAGGTGTAAGGATATGCTTCGCATTCAGTTCTGCCGCTATCACAGAATGCAGTGTACCTTTTTCTGCCTCATTAAAAATCCACCTTACAACATCTGCGGCTTCCTTATCCTCAACCATTACCCTGACTTTGTTTTCATCAAGAACCACCTTATACCCATAAGTCACTCTGCCAACTGGAATACCTTTTTCCATCGCTTCCTGCTTACTGGAAGATATTTTCTTTGAAATATCCTTAGCATACAGATCATTGGCTATATTCGTGACCGCAACCATAAGGTCTGCGTCTTTCTTTGAGGAATCATAATTATCCGTAATCGCTACAAAGCGGATATTCATCATCGGGAATACACGCTCTACCAGATTGCCCGTTTCAATGTAATCTCTACCCAAGCGGGACAAATCCTTTACGACAATGCAGTTGATCCTTCCTGCCCTCATATCTGACATCATACGCTCAAATTCCGGTCTGTCGAATGTTGTACCGGAAATTTCATCATCCATATAGATGTCATGGATTTCCATATCCATCTGCTGATCCACAAAGTTCTTAATGAGATTTCTCTGATTGATCAGGGTTTTTCTGTCTCTCGTTTCATCTTTTTCCGCAGACAATCTCACATATATGGCAGTTTTATACACTTTGGATAATACATTCAGTGTATCCGGTGATTGTTTCGGCTGTGTTCTTGACTTCCTTGCCATTTAGACCACCAGCCTTTCCGTATCCTGCTGTTTTTCCAGCTCCCCGGCTCTTGCAACGATTTTCCTGTATTCATCGTCACAATCCAGTACGATTTCTATATCACCGCCCTCATATACCTTTACGGACTGTATAAGGCTCACTACCACATTACGGGTAAGAGAAGGCATTGTTTTCCATTTCCTGTGTTCTTCCAGCCACTCGGTATCTCTTTCAATTCCGGCAGCAATGTTTTCTGCTTCTTTCTGTAACCTGTCGATTGCCTTTTCCGCTTCAGACCTTTTTACTTCAAAGCTCTCCTTGATAATCGCAAAGTCTGATTTATCAACGATTCCATCTTTGTAGTCCTCATAAAGTGAAACAAGCATCTGATTATATTTGGTTATCTCTTTCTCTTTTGCACTGATCCTCTCTTTTGTCTTTTTCTGGTCTATTCTGAAATTGGCATTGTTGCCAGCTTCCTTTATCACTTCATCAGCGTCCAGAAGTGTTGCTGTCATTTCCCTCAAGGTATCAAATACACGGCTTTCCAAGTCTGCCTCTTTTATCCTGTGGGAGCTGCACTTCTTATTCTTCTTGTTATTGGAACACATATAGTAAACATACTTTTTCCCATTTACCGTAGACACCTTTCGTGTCATAAGTGCTCCACAATCGGCACATACTGCTATTCCGGATAAAAGATAGATAGAGTCTTTCCCCGGTGCCATTCTCATATCCACTGACAACAGACGCTGTACAATCTGGAATGTTCTTAAAGATACCAGTGCCTCGTGATTGTTGTGGCATACTGCCCATTTCTCCTGTGGCTTTAATATCCTTGTTTTAACCTTATGGTTAGGTGTTGTGATTTTGCCCTGTACAAGCGTTCCTGTATAAATAATATTCGTTGCAATACGCCTTACAGCAACAGGAGTCCACAACAGCTCGTCTTTCTTCTGAAATGCTGTCTTATAATTCTCTCCCTTGCTGAGCTTATATGCCATAGGTGAGAGAATACCAAGAGCATTCAGCTTGTCACTTATGGCATCAAGGCTCATTCCGTTCTTTATCCAGTGGAAAATATCCTGAACCACCGGACCAGCATATTCGTCAGGAACAATCACATTATGGTCAATCTCAGATTTCTTGTAGCCATAGACACAGTAATTTCCTACAAATTCTCCGTTCTGTCTCTTTGTTTCAAGGTGGCTTCGGATTTTTATGGAAATATCCCTGCAATAAGCGTCATTGATAAGATTCTTAAACGGAATGATTATCTCGTTTCCCTGTGCCTGTGTATCTGCACTGTCATAGGCATCATTGATCGCTATAAATCGTATCCCCATTGCAGGAAACATCCGCTCAATGTATCTCCCTGCGTCGATATACTCTCTTGCAAACCTCGAAAGATCTTTTACAACGATACAGTCTATAATACCGTCTTTCACATCCTGCATCATAAGTTTAAATGCCGGACGGTCAAAAGTTGCCCCTGAATAGCCGTCATCCTCACGGATTGATACTATTTCAATATCTTCTTTGTCTTTTAAATAATTAAGTATCAGGGATTTCTGATTTGAGATACTGTTACTTTCAGCTTTTCTCACATCATCAAGATCGCCATCTTCCTTAGATAATCTAACATAGATGGCTGCTCTGTAAATTCTTTTAGAATTGTTCATGTCCACCACTCCTTCGATTTTCTAAGTTAGAAGTCCCAAATCAAGAGGAATGGAAACATAAATATGAAATTGATACCCTTTCGGGTTAGATGTCCTTATTTGTCTGTAATGATATCACAAATCCATCTGAATTTCCACCCCTAATTTTGGCTGACTGCTCTATACATTGGCAAGCATAGCAATATAATTGTCTTTCAGGCTTTCCCCGTTATCAGAAAATGAAATCTTAATTTTGCTCTTTCCTGATCTGCGGAAATACGGATTACCTGTCTTTGCAATCATTCCCGCAACCTTCTTTTCCACAGGCATTCCGTCAGCGTACTTTATGCTGTTTACTTCCACCAATGTATCAATATCCACATCTTCTAATCTCTGTGCCGATATTTTGTCCAACTGTTCAACTGTCATCCTATCCCTCCAATCAAATTAAGCCACCAGATATGCTGACGGCTATGTAACACCGGAGCTTTCGCCCCGGCTGGAATTTATGCGATTGGATTATTATGTTTTGTACTCATACCCAACTGGATCTGCATACCTTTTGTTATCTGTCTTAACTGGTTTTTGCTTACTTTCCCGATTTTTTCTATCAGGTCCGTATCTTTCACATCACATAACTGCTCACACTGAGCGATACTGTTCGTTCTTAATCCAACAGCCTTAAACGAACTGATAAAAATATGTGTTGGCAGATATGTCTTTTTATGAATCTTACTTGTAAGCGGTACTGCATGGAATACCGTGCTATGTCTGTTTGCACTGTCATTGCTCACAATCACTACTGGTCTGATACCGTGCAGCTTGTGGTCATTCTCATCTTCCGGTACTCCAAAATCAACCATCCAGATATCGCCCCGTCTTATTTCACTCATAATATTCACTTCCTTGTCTGTCAACTGGTATTTCCTGCCCACGGATATATTCGACAGCTTCCTGTTCCGTAGGGCAGGCAACAACTCTGTCTCCTTTCCCATCAAACACCACGGTTTCTGATGAAAATGTCACTATGCTTAATTCCTTTTTATCCGGCATTATCCTCCTCAAACGAGATGAGAGCAGGTTCATAGCCCCTGCTCTCGTCATTAATACTGATACCGTGCTCCGCTGCAAGCTCCATAATACCCTTTACCACATCTTTGTCCGATGAAATATCATAGATACTGCTTACCAGAATACTGATAATGGAATCTCTTTCGATATAAAATTTAAGTCTTTCCACAGACTTCGTATCTTTAAAGATTGTTTCTACAATCTCAAAATCCGCTTTCTTAGCATATGCTTCTATCCTGTCTGCGGCTCTGTCGGCATTCCTGCCTACACAGATAACACAACACTTACTCATAAAACCTCCTATCTGTCGGCTCTGAGACGTCTGAAAAATACTGCCATAAAATCAGCAAGTGAAACAATACCGTTATCTTCCTTTTTCCCTGCCTGCTCCATCTTCTGATAATATCCAGCCATATCATCGTTTGCTGTCTCAACCGTAATGCCGTGCTCTCCGAGCATAATGATGTTATCCATAATTGTTTCTTCACAATCACCGACCATATCACTCATAAGAGTAACAACCACATCAACATCTTCCACCTCTGCCATACCGACAAAGGCAAACTTCATAGGAAATGTCATTCCCTCCGGTCTTGCGTTCTCTGAAATGACTGCAACCACCTCATATCCATTCACAGTGCAATACTCCTCAAGAACCTGCATTACCATCTGATCCGCTGCCTCATTTCCTGTTGCTCCAAAATATATAACTGCTTTATTCATTTTAAAATCTCCATTCCTGTTTTTATTTTGATTTGATATCCTGTGCACACTTTATCTCCTCACATAAACTGACCTGCCAATGCTCTCTGCACTTATAAGCCCCGTTGTTGTCTGCTGGTTACTGCAAATCAGTTTGTGTGGGAAGATAAAATACTATCTTCCCGGTTTCTTAACCATCCCCGTATCGGGTAACATATCCTTTGCCAGCCACAAACACTTCGTAGTTTCCTGCCCATCTGGACTTACGAAAGTAGCCACTCTCTGAAAATGCGTTTTGCTGAAATTCAGGTGCACTTATTATCTCATTACCTCCGGCTGCTAACCCGGTAGGCACAACCCTCTGCTCTTATCCTTAAAGGCTCCTGCTGTTACGTTTCTCATAATCGGCTACAGCTCTGAGGATAGTCATCGCACGAAATGGGATTCTGCCACCCTGTCATAGACAAGGCGATATAAGCTCGTGGGATATGCGTGTCCTATTCTGTTTTCAATATTCAACGGTTCTTTTCTCAGAACCTGAACAAAGTATAACTGACACCACGCATCTTCTACAGTAACCGACACTCTTTTGAACTAAGAGTAACACTCCCACCTGTTCCAAATCCTTATAAAAAAAGCCGGACTGCATTATCAAAAATGCAATCCGACTTTTTTATTCTGTCAGAAGTTTCATATTGTCAACGGCATTTAATACCATATTCCGGATAAACTGTACTTCCTTCTCCTTCAGACCAACCAGCAGATCATCGACTTCTGCCTTTCTTTCACACCCACACACAAGATAATCCAACGTTATATGAAACAATTCAGCAATACTAATCAGCGTATCTATTTTTGCTCCATTTACACCAGCTTCAATTTTCCGCAGAGCATCCACTGACAATCCAATCTGCTCGGCAAGCTGCTGTCTTGTCATTCTTCTTGCCGCACGCAACTCTTTTATTCTTTCTCCACTATTAACAATATCGTAGTACACCTTCCACTCTTTTCCGGCACCTTATATATTTGCTTAAGCTGTATTCATTGTACCGTAAGCGAATCTTTTGTAAGAGTGACTAAACCAGCTATTTCAGGTGGAATATTGTACACCTTAATACCAAGAATATAAATATTTGCGGATTAAAAAAGAGATATTTCCAAACTCTCATTACATTTTGGAAATATCTCTTTACTTAATATCCTCATCCGGCACAAACTCCATGATGTCCTCTATCTTACAATCAAGTATGGAACATAATCTGTTAAGGATTACCGTTTTTACGACCATATTCTTTCGCAATCGCTGTAACTGTGCTTTATCTATTCCATAATCTTTAATTAGTGCATACTGGCTAATATTTTTCTTCTTGAGTGTGATCCATAACCTGTCATATACTATCATTACAAAGACCTCCTCCTTGTATTCTACGCAAGAGTGTCCTATAATGATATGGTGCGTGTATGCACCATACTGTATGTATATGATAGAATAGAAAATAGCCATAATCTGCATAGAAAACAGCTCTCAAGGTTATTATGTAATATAGAACGGATTATCTGTTTTACTTTTATGGTATTCAACCGGGACAATTCAAGCACCTGACAATTTGACCGCAAATACCCTTCTCAGAAAGGATTCACAACAACACTATGAATGATAAAAACACATACTCTGTTGATAAATATTTGGAAATCATTGCCGAAAAAGAAGGAATCACAAAAGAAGAAGTCCAACAGGAAATTGGGCGGGCAGTTTCCATTGCTTTAAAAAGCCCTGATCCAAAAATGCAACGCTTCTGGACAGACTTTCCATGTGAAAATGATACTCCCACCATTGAAGAAATCATATACCATCTCGCTGAAAAATTTGCAAAAGAGTCATAGACAAAGGACAGGATAACTACCCGTCTATTCACTCAGATAATCTTCCTGTCCTCTTAATATTTGTTCAATCATATGTAATGCAAATTCTATTTCTCTTTCGTCACATCGATTCATCATAAATGCAAAACGCTCAATGTGTTTTTCTGGGTGCTGCTGGCTCATCAAAACCATAGGCGATGACTCCAATGCATGAACAATATTCAAATATGTATCAAGACTCATTGCCCTTCTGCCATTTTCAACACTTTTGATAGTATCCAATGATACATCTGCCCGTTCTGCAAGCTCTGCCTGTGTAATTCCAAGCCTTCTGCGTTCTTTTCTGATATTCTCTGCAATAATTTCGTATATGTGCTCTCTTTTCCCCATAGCCCCATCATCCTTTCTGACTTATCGCATTATATCAGAAATTATTATGGGTTTTAGGAAACTGTAATCCTTTGACATTTTCGTGTAATACTTTGCATATTCCTTCTAAACACCAATCTACTTTTACACTGAAATTTAAAATTTCAGCAAAATGTATATAACAACATGAGAAAAGCCCGTGGCAGATCCACGAGCTTTATCTCCAGTTTGAAGCATGGATATAGATAGTTCCCTGCTTTTATTTAGTGTAACATACACCTTTACTTAGCTACATGTGTAAAATCCCAGTGCGAAAATACGTCTACATAGCAGGTTTTTGTTTCAACCACATATCTCTCCATGCCGCCTAATGCTTCATTATATCTTTCTTTATATTTTGTCTCAACGACCTTATATGTATAATACATAGGACGATATTTGATTAAATAATGAGATCCTTTTGGAACAGTTACGGAGTATCCGCTACCTAAAGAATATGATTTTGATGCACCTAGTGTAACACCCAACTCACTTCCTATAGTTCCACCATTTGTATATCCACCGGAAACTGAAGCTTTAAAGGAAATATTATAAGAAGTATCTTGAGTGTAATTCAATGATAATTTTGCGCTAGATGTAGAACTACCACCACTCGTGCCATTTCTCCATGCACCACTTTTTAAACTACCTTTGGTATATTGATAACCATATACGGTAACAAAATCAGAAATGCGTTCTTCATTTTCCTCATCAGCTTTAATTTCCGTTTCAAAATAATCAGCTCCATCATGAGGCAAATTTTCAGTGTCATAGTTATGAGTCTCCGCAGCAAACGCTGTTGTCGAGCACCCCAAAATCAATATAAAACTTAAAACCATACTAATTATTTTTTTCATTAGAAGTCACCCCCGCTTTGCTTTAAAAAAACTATAAACCAGATAAATAATTGCCAAAATGATACTAAAAACAAAAAAGCCACCAATATAAATAAGAGGACTTTTAAAAAGATAATCCATGTTATTGGTAAGATATCCATTTCCTGAACTAAATCCAGTTATTGAGTCAATATATTGGACAATAATGGAAAGAAACGGAAGCGTACTTAAACCAAATATGCCAAAAATTATCATTATTATAGCTAAAATCTTCAAATGAAAATCTTTCATCAAAATCACCCCCTATTTTAATATCATTTTGTCGTTATATGCAGATCATTCTATAAGCATATTCATAATTATATTTACTTCTCCTTTCCTCAGTATTCAATGTGCCATATAGAGCAATCTGTTGTATATTCTAAGAATAGCAGGAATCAAAGCAAAAGAAAATATCCTATGCAGAAAGTGACCTGTTTTTGCAGAAAATGACCAACAGAACAAAAATTACTCAGAAATCAAGTAAAAAACACAGCATTGATACTATTTCAAAGCTACAGTTCTGCTCTAAAGAATATATTGAGAGTACGCTTTCAACAATATTTCCTAGTCTAAAAACGGTATTAGAAGAATTTTGGTAAAAATTTAGCAGGCAATAATTTGAATATTATTGCCTGCCAAATTAATGATGAAATCATATGATTCTTCTGTCAATCAGAACCAATCTGCTTTCTCCTATCGGAGTCCAAGCATACACACTCTTGCAATATAACGTATCATCAGCTCCGAGCCTGTGCTTTCTGTATATTGTCTGACCAATACTTATTGCTGAAAAAATTCCCATTTCTAGGCAAATTTCTGAACATATCCATAACAATATCATATGATAAGCCTGATGTGTCCACAAACATCTCTTTCCCATCTTTAGATTTAACTGCAATTCCGTTATCACCCACATACGCTACTGTATTGTCATCTAATTTCTGTATTAATCCCGTCATTTCCGCAAATTTCTTTAGCGCAAACTCCCCGGATTCTTCACAAAGTTTTCGGAACTTTTCTGCATCCTCACCTACCATATACGGATATTTTCCATCTCTAATATACCATGAAATTCCCGTTTCTGAATCCGTGTATTTAGGATCAGTTAATGCCCACTCTTCCAAAGGAACACCCTGATACCATACTGTCATTTTTTCACTGGAATCATTGCTTATTTCTGGTTCATCATTTTGAATTTCTTTCTCAGCAATTTCATCCTGCCCCTGTTCATATCCTCTACATGACACGTTACACTTTAGTGCCTCATAAATTTCTTGAACATTTGCATATTTGTTAACTGCTGCAACATCCGGTGTCTCTAACACTTCCTTTTGTTGAAAAGCCTTTGATTGGTTATATTTTGAACCTGATTTTCTTCCTGCGTAAATATTGTTATTTACAGCGGTATTTACCATATTTACCATATTTATAATCCCTCCAGCAGCAATATAATCTAATTTTCTTATTATAGTATGTTGCACTTTATGCCAGATTGCTATAAAATGCAACATACAATGAAAATATTCTGTTGCGCTTGCTTAATATCCCATATTCAAGCAGCTATTATTGTGCATAAGCAGCAGAAGCAATATAGCCTACCTGCGAAGACCCAACAGAATACAACTCATAATGGAAATGGTATCTAACGCCTACCTTAACACCTGTAAATGTCAGTGTCCATGAATCTCCTGAATAGTTAGCAATTTGTACCGGTGCACTTGTTCCGTCATTTCCTACAAGAGTAATTGTTCCCTGAAGATAATCTGTTCCACTTTCATTAGGCATATAAACATTTAAGCACAACTTTGTAACGCTTGAGTTATTAATGGTGTAATAATAATTTCCGTTGAATACACCGCTTCTGGAATTGCTTCTTGTAATGGTTCTATTTGCATCATACTGAATCGTATCTGCAAGAGCAACGGCGTCATCATAAGCAGGTACTACGTCCAAATCGCCACAATCGCTTACTTCTACTGCCTTATTTGCATTAGGGGCAGCCTGTCCCTGAGTGGATACTTCACTTGCAAACGCAGTTGTTCCCATTGCCAAACATAACATCAAACTCAACACCAACGCCTTTAAACTTTTTACTTTCTTCATTTTAAAATCTCCTTCCTATAATTTCAAGCCCTAAATCATTAATTTTTGGACTTTTTTCTTTAAACA
>OBXM01000367.1_pt1 | contig 51004 bp, 38 predicted proteins | sample 1538141 | NCBI WGS metagenome assembly OBXM01 (sample SAMEA2580153, study PRJEB22360) | human gut metagenome | biome: human gut; feature: human-associated habitat; material: faeces | place: Denmark | collected 2008/2010 | reverse complement strand
GCCGGGAGGGTAAGCGAGCTTGCCCTCCCGGCCTTCCGTGTCTCTATGCGCACTGCTTGTAGCTAGGCCAGGTTTGTATACCCCATCATATCACGGTCTACGGCTTTGGCGGCTTCACGGCCTTCTTGTATGGCCCATACGACCAGGGACTGGCCTCTGTGCATGTCGCCGGCTGTGAATATCTGGTCTGCGCTGGTGCGGTAGGTGCCGAGTTCTGTGGCTGCATTTGTCCTGGCGTCCAGGTCTATGCCGAAGGCGTCTGCCACGTAGGCCTGGGCTCCTGTGAAGCCGGCGGCTATGAGCACCAGATCGGCAGGAATTTCACGCTCGCTGCCTTCCACAGCTGCCATGATGGTGCGGCCTGTTTCCTCGTCTTTTTTGGGAACCAGGTTTGTGATTATGGCTTTGCACACCTTGCCTTCCCCGTCTTTTATGAATTCCTTTACAGTGGTCTGGTACTGCCTTGGGTCTGAACCGAATATGCTTATGGCTTCCTCCTGGCCGTAATCTGTTTTGAGGATTCTGGGCCATTCCGGCCAGGTGTTGTTCTCCGCCCGCTCTGCGGGAGGCTTGGGCATCATCTCCAGTTGGGTGACTGAGACGCAGCCGTGCCGGATGGATGTGCCTGCACAGTCATTTCCAGTGTCTCCGCCTCCGATTACCAGCACATGCTTATCCTTTGCCGATATAAAACTTCCGTCCTCCAGTCCGGAATCCAGCAGGCTCTTTGTGGTGGCTTTCAGAAAATCCACCGCAAAGTATATGCCTGCACTGTCCCTGCCCGGCACGTCGATATCCCTTGGGTTGGAGGCCCCGCAGGCCAGGATGATGCGGTCAAATTCCTTCCTGATTTTGCCGGCCCGGTAATTCCTGCCCACATCCGCTCCCGTCACAAAGGTGATTCCCTCCTTCTTCATCACATCTACCTTGCGCTCAATCACCCATTTTTCCAGCTTCATATTGGGTATGCCGTACATCAGCAGGCCGCCCACACGGTCGTTCCGCTCAAATACTGTGACGCTGTGCCCCCGTTTGTTCAGCTGGTCCGCAGCTGCCAGCCCCGCGGGACCGGATCCGATAACCGCCACCTTTTTTCCGGTGCGGATGGAGGGCGGATTAGGGAGGGCATATCCGCTGCTGTATGCTTTTTCAATGATAGCTCTCTCATTTTCTTTTATGGTCACTGCATCTCCGTACAGACTGCAGGTGCAGGCCGCTTCGCAGGGTGCCGGACATACCCTGGAGGTGAACTCCGGGAAGCTGTTAGTTTTTTTTAGCCGGTTGTATGCCTGTTTCCAGTTGCCGGTATACACCAGATCATTCCATTCAGGCACCAGATTGTGCAGGGGGCATCCGCTGACCATCCCTCCAATCATCATGCCTGACTGGCAGAAGGGCACACCGCAGTCCATACACCTGGCCCCCTGGCGTCTCTGTTCCTCCTCGCTTAAGGAAGCGTGAAACTCATTCCAGTTTTTAATCCGATCCTCAGGAGTTTTCCCCCTTCCCACTTCTCTCTCATATTCCAAGAATCCTGTTGATTTACCCATGTTTGTTCTGCCTCCTTACCCTCTTAAATTGGCGTAAAATGCCTCAATCTGCGCCTGTTCACTGTTCAGTCCCTTTTCCTCCATCTGCACAATGGCATTCATCATGCGCCGGTAATCATGGGGAACAACCTTCTTGAACATAGGCAGGTATTCACTGAAATGCTCCAGGATCCGCCTGCCTTTCAGAGAGTTGGTACAGGCCACATGTTCTTCAATCAGGCCTTTCAGTTCCAGTACATCATATTTGCCGGTCACTTCCTCGAAGGATACCAGCTCCTTATTGAGGCGCTTGTAAAAGCTGCGGTCCTCGTCCAGCACATAGGCGATGCCGCCGCTCATGCCGGCCCCGAAGTTCTTGCCCGTGGCTCCCAGCACCACCACGCAGCCGCCTGTCATATATTCACAGCCATGGTCTCCCATGCCCTCCACCACAGCGGTGGCACCTGAATTCCGGACGCAGAAGCGCTCCCCTGCGATTCCGTTTATGAAAGCCTTTCCGCTGGTGGCTCCATATAGGGCCACATTGCCGATTATGATATTCTCCTCAGCCTGAAAGAGCACGCCTTTCGGAGGAAATACCACCAGCTTGCCTCCGGAAAGTCCCTTGCCGAAATAGTCATTGGAATCCCCTGCCAGCTCCAGGGTCAGTCCCCTTGGGATAAATGCGCCAAAGCTCTGTCCCCCGCTTCCGCTGCAGCTGACGGTAAATGTATCGTCAGAAAGCCCTTCCGGGTATTTCCTGGTTATCTCGGAGCCGAATATGGTCCCCAGGGCACGGTTCACATTGGTCACCTCCACCTGAATGCGCTTTTTCTGGCCGTTTCCAAGAGCGCTCTTAAATTTTCTCAAAAACACCTGCTCATCCATGGTATCCTCCAGACGGAAATCAAAGACCTGTTTCCCGCTGTATCCGGCCACCTTCTGACCTTCATAAGGGTTATCCAGTATCCTTCTTAAATCCACCTGATTGGCCCGGCCAAGGGGAAGGTTCTCACGCCTCTTTAGAAGGTCTGTACGCCCCACCAGATCATCCACAGTGCGCACACCCAGCCTTGCCATGTACTCGCGCAGCTCCTGCGCTATGAACAGCATGAAGTTCACCACATACTCCGGTTTGCCCCTGAAACGCTTTCTCAGCTCCGGGTTCTGGGTGGCAATGCCCATAGGACATGTATCCAGGTTGCAGACACGCATCATCACGCATCCCAGGGTCACTAACGGCGCCGTGGCAAAGCCGAATTCCTCCGCCCCCAGCATACAGGCCATTGCCACATCCCTTCCGGTCATAAGCTTTCCGTCCGTCTCCAGAATCACCTTGTCGCGAAGTCCGTTCATAATCAGGGTCTGATGGGCCTCTGCCACACCCAGCTCCCACGGAAGTCCTGCGTTGTAAATGGAATTCCTGGGGGCTGCTCCTGTCCCTCCGTCATAGGCTGAGATCAGGATTACCTGGGCCCCGGCCTTGGCCACGCCGGCGGCCACGGTTCCCACTCCAGCCTCAGATACCAGCTTGACGGATATCCTGGCCCTGGTATTGGAATTCTTTAAATCATATATGAGCTGGGCCAGATCCTCGATGGAATAGATGTCATGATGGGGCGGAGGCGATATAAGGCTTACTCCCGTGGTAGAGTGTCTGGTTTTTGCCACCCACGGATAGACCTTGCCTCCGGGCAGCTGGCCGCCCTCGCCCGGCTTTGCTCCCTGGGCCATCTTTATCTGAATCTCCTGGGCGCTTACCAGGTATCGGCTGGTAACCCCAAAACGCCCGGAAGCCACCTGTTTGATGGCGGAACAGCGGTTGTTCCCTGCCGGCCCGGGAATCAGGCGGTCCAGGCTCTCCCCGCCCTCTCCTGTGTTGGATTTGCCGTGAATACGGTTCATCGCTATGGCCAGGCATTCATGGGCTTCCCGGGAGATGGACCCATAGGACATGGCCCCTGTCTTAAAACGCCTGACAATGGATTCCACAGACTCCACCTGTTCCAGCGGGATGCCTCCGTCCTCAGGAAACTTAAAATCCATCAGGGAGCGCAGATGGTACATCTTATCTTCTCTGTCCACCTGGGCCGTATATTGTTTAAAGATATCATAATTACCCGACCTGGCTGCATCCTGAAGGAGATGGATGGTCAGCGGATTATAAAGGTGATCCTCCTCACCGGAGCGGGACTTGTGACTGCCCGCGCTTTCCAGGGTCAAATCCACATCCAGCCCCAGAGGGTCAAAGGCAGCGGAGTGAAGGACGTCCACATCCCCCGCAATGTCCTTTAATGTAATACCTCCCACACGGCTCACAGTGTCCGTAAAATATTTATCCACCACATCCTCTGAGATGCCGATGGCCTCAAAAATCTGGGCGCCCTGATAGGACTGGATGGTGGAAATGCCCATCTTGGAGGCAATCTTCACAATGCCGTGGAGCACAGCCAGATCATAGTCGCAGACAGCCGCGTAATAGTCCTTGTCCAGCATGCCGGAATCAATCAGGGAACGAATGGACTCATGGGCCAGATAGGGGTTGACGGCACAGGCCCCGTACCCCAGCAGGGCGGCAAAATGATGGACCTCCCTTGGCTCGCCGCTTTCCAGTATCAGAGCCACGCTGGTGCGTTTCTTGGTCCTTACCAGATACTGCTGCAGGGCTGATACAGCCAGCAGGGAGGGGATGGGTACGTGGTTCTCATCAATATCCCGGTCTGAGAGTATGATAATATTGGCACCGTCCTTGTGAGCCCTGTCCGCCTCCAGGAACAGGCGGTCAATGGCCTTTTCCAGGGAGGTATTCTTATAGTAGGTAATGGGAATCACCTCCACCTTGAACCCAGGCTTCTTCATGTTCTTAATTTTAAGCAAATCCAACTCTGTCAGGATGGGATTCTCCACTTTTAGGATTTTGCAGTTTTTTGCGGCCTCCTCCAGTATATTGCCCTCCTCGCCTACGTAGACGGTTGTGGATGTCACGATTTCCTCACGTATGGCGTCAATGGGCGGATTGGTCACCTGGGCAAAAAGCTGCTTAAAATAGTTGAATAAGGGCTGGTGCTTCTTGGAAAGCACGGCCAGGGGGCTGTCCACACCCATGGCGGACACTGCCTCTGCCCCGTTAAGAGCCATGGGGAGAATCATGGTCTTATACTGCTCATATGTGTAACCGTATGTTTTCTGAAGCCTCAGACGTTCTTCATCCTTCATGGCGGGTATGCATTTGTTTGGCACCGGCAGGTCCTTTATCCTCCACAGGTAAAAACCCAGCCACTCCCCGTATGGGTTGCGGGACGCATAGTAGTGCTTAAGCTCATCGTCATCAATAAGCCTTCCCTGCTTTGTATCCACCAGCAGCATTTTTCCGGGGCGCAGGCGGTCCTTTTTCACCACCTTAGTCTGGTCAATGTCTATGGCTCCCACCTCAGAGGCCAGTATCATATAGCCGTCCTCTGTTATGTAATACCGGGAGGGACGAAGCCCGTTACGGTCCAGCACAGCCCCCACCACGTCGCCGTCCGTAAACAGGATGGAAGCAGGTCCGTCCCATGGCTCCATCATGGTGGCATAATATCGGTAGAAATCCTTAATTTCGCTGTCCATGTACTTGTCGTTTTCCCAGGGCGCGGGGATGGTGACCATGACGGCCAGGGGCAGGTCCATGCCGCTCATAACCATAAATTCCAGGGCATTGTCCAGCATGGCGGAATCAGAGCCTTCCTGGTTTATAATGGGCAGCACCTTGTGCATGTCGTATCTGAAATACTCGGATTCCATGTTCTCCTCCCTGGCCACCATCTTATCCACATTGCCGCGGATGGTATTGATTTCACCGTTGTGGACAATAAGGCGGTAGGGATGGGCCCGCATCCAGCTGGGATTGGTGTTGGTGCTGAATCTGGAATGTACAATGGCAATGGCTGACTTATAATCTTCATCCTGGAGATCCGAAAAAAACAGCCTCAGCTCACCCACCAGAAACATACCTTTATACACAATGGTCCTGCTGCTTAAGGATACCACATAGGTGTCTTCATTGCTCTGCTCAAAAACACGGCGGGCAATGTAAAGCTTTCTGTCAAAATCCAGTCCTGCCTTCATTCCGGCGGGCTTGCCCACAAAGCCCTGGGCAATATAGGGCATCACGTCCACGGCCTTCCTGCCGAGAATTTCAGGCGCAGTGGGTACCTCTCTCCATCCCAGGAAGGTCATACCCTCTTTGCGCACAATAATCTCAAACATCTTCATGGCCTGGCTGCGGATCAGTTCATCCTGGGGGAAGAAAAACATACCCACGCCATACGCTCTCTCGTCTCCTATCTGAAAGCCCAGGTGTTCAGTCACCTTCTTAAAAAATCCGTGGGAAATCTGGAGCATGATACCCACGCCGTCTCCTGTCTTGCCCTCAGCGTCTTTTCCTGCCCTGTGTTCCAGATTTTCAACAATATGAAGGGCCTGGTCCACTGTGCGGTGGCTCCTTATCCCCTTTATATTGGCCACTGCGCCGATGCCGCAGTTATCATGCTCAAAACGTGGTTCATACAGTCCTGGCTGTTTCTGTTTGGATTCCATAGGTCTTTCTTCCTTTCTTTGCAAAAATGGGGGGATTTGATAAACTAATTTCAAAACAAAAAAGGCGGCACCTGTCTCTAGGTACCGCCTGCGGTCATTCTTGTGAATTTCATTTAATTATGTTACTGCAAAAGGCAGATTACATCTCGCCTAATCCGCTCTCAATGGCCTCGGTCAGGGTCTTCATAGCCTCTTCCTCGTCCTCGCCGTCACAAATCAGGTTAATCTCAGTGCCGCACTTAATTCCGGCTGCCATAACGTTCAGAACGCTCTTAGCAACAATCTTCTTCTCCCCACATTCAATTGTGATGTCGCTCTTGAACTTCATAGCTGTCTGTGAAAGAACTCCTGCTGGTCTTAAGTGTAATCCGGATGGATTTACAACCGTTAATGTTTTGCTGATCATAATACACTCTCCTTATTCACTATTTTGTACTCTGGACACTGCCACTGCCCATGTCCCTTATGAAAGATTCTATTACATCTGACTTCCTATGTCAAGTTAATCGGAAAAATCCTAAGCAACTTTTTCACAATCTTGATGTCGGAAAAAAGCTCCGGCATCATTCCTGACCACGCGTGTTCATTCGTACGAAGGAACTTTGCAGACGCTGCACGGCAGGCTCTTTTTGTCTTTCAATTGCTTCTGCCCGGGAATAAACACAGCCGCAGTAATCCTGACGGTAAAGTCCGTACAACGCGGATAATTCCACGGAACGCTTATAGCCGTTTTTCTTCTTGAAATCCGAAACCAGATAAGGAATTCCATACTGCCCGGCCAGTCTGCATCCGATATCATTGAGCCACTGGGCATTCTTTAAAGGGCTGATGGACAGGGTGGTTGTGAAATAATCAAAGTCTCCTGAAACCGCTGCCCTGGCGGCGCGGTCAAGCCGCAGTTCATAGCAGCGGAAGCACCGCTCCCCACCCTCCGGATCCTTCTCATGGCCCCTGGCAACTGAAAAGAATTCCTCCGGTTCATAGCTGCCTGCCAGGAACCTGACTGGCCTTTCCGTCTCCATTTCCCGTATCAGCCGTTCCTGCTCCTTCACCCTGGCCTCATACTCTGTCTCAGGAAAAATATTGGGATTATAATAATACACGGTCACATCAAAATATTGGCTCAGATATTCCAGCACATAGCTGCTGCAGGGAGCACAGCAGCTGTGCAGCAGCAGCTTAGGGACCCGTCCCTCTTCCCGCAGTCCCTCTATAAGCCGGTCCAATTCCTTTTGGTAGTTGCGCTTCTGTCCTGGCTGTGTCATTCCTTTTTTGTCCTTTCCTGAACCCTCTGTTATTTTTACCTGCCAAAAAGAGAGGCCGCCCGTTTACGGCCCCTCTTTTTAAAATACTCCCGAATTTTCTTATCATAACAGCAGGCCCAAACCCCTCTGGACCTATGCACGGTAAGTCTTACAGGAAATCCCTGATTCGTTTGCTTCTCACCGGATTGCGCAGCTTTCTCAGAGCCTTGGCCTCAATCTGACGGATGCGTTCCCTGGTTACATTGAATTCCTTGCCCACTTCCTCCAATGTGCGGGGATGGCCGTCTTCCAGGCCGAACCGCAGTACAATGACCTGGCGCTCCCTCTCCTTAAGGTCTCCCAAAAGAGCGTCAATGTGTTCCCGCAGCATCACGGATTCCACATTGCCCTCCGGAGTCACCACATTGTTGTCCGCCACGAAATCACCCAGATTGGAGTCGTCCTCCTCACCAATGGGTGTTTCAAGGGAAGCCGGCTCCCTGGCAATCTGCATGATTTCCATGACCTTATCTTCCGTCATATCAAGAGCCTCTGCCAGCTCTGTCACAGAAGGCTCATAGCCCAGCTCCAGCGTCAGCTTTCTCTGCATCTTGGACATCTTGTTGATGGTCTCTACCATATGCACCGGTACTCGGATTGTCCTCGCCTGATCTGCCAAAGCCCTTGTAACGGACTGGCGGATCCACCATGTAGCATATGTACTTAGTTTGTAACCCTTTGTATAGTCAAACTTTTCCACGCCCTTGATCAGTCCTAAATTGCCCTCCTGTACCAGGTCCAGGAAGCTCATGCCCCTGCCTGTATAGCGCTTTGCAATGCTGACCACAAGACGCAGGTTGGCCTCGATTAACCTCTCCTTTGCAAACTCATCGCCGTCAGCCTTGCGCTGGGCCAAATCAAGCTCTTCGTCTGCCGTAAGAAGGGGCACGGTGCCAATTTCTTTGAGATACATGCGGACCGGGTCCTCTGTTCCGATTCCCTCTAACAGATCCACTGCATCCAGGTCGATTTCTTCCTCTTCTGCATCTTTAATGAAGCTGTCATCGTCTAAATCCAGGTCTAAATCAATGTCATCAAGCAGAACAGTGTCCTCGGTAAGCATCGCTTCGTCCAGTACGGGAACCACGTCAATGTTGCGGCCCTCCAGGTAACTGTAAATTTGGTCCATCTGTTCCGGTGACAGATTATCCCCGGTAAAAAAATCATTAATCTCCCCTGCATCCAATGTGTTGTGTTTGGTTTTTGCATGTTCGACCAGCTTTTCCAGCTTCTTTAAAAAATCGTCCTTTTCCACTGATAAACGTCCTTTCGCTTAAAGGTAAATGTGGAAACTCCCACAACTTATCATTATATACCATCGAAAACCTTATTTCAACAATTTTCGACATTTATTTTTATTCTATCTGTTTCCGCCCTGATCCCTCTTCCGGATGATTTCTCAACAGAATCTGCACGTTCTCCCTGATATTTCCAATGGTGACCTCGGTCCTGGATCCGCCATACTCGCCGTCCAGCACCCAGTCCACCTCCTGTTCCGAAGTAAGGCGTATGGAGGATGTCTTGAACTTATACACATACTCGTTGGGTTCTTCCCTGAGAAACATGTAGGATATGATATTGCTCAAATCCACCGGTGTCCTGGGCATCCGTATGAGCAGCACCTCAAAGAGACCGTCATTGAGGGCCACAGACTGGTTCACCAGCCCCTTAAACCCGCCTACACTGATGGTATTGGTCACCATGCCAAAGGCAAAATCTTCCTCCAGCACCTGTCCGTCCCACTCCACCTTCATATGATAGGGCTTCAGTCCTGCCAGGCTCTTTACGCCTTCCAGCATATAGGCCTGGTGTCCCAAAAGATTCTTCCTGTCCTGGGATGTCAGATAGGACACCTCTGTAAAAGCCCCAAAAGCCGCTATATACATAAAATTCATGTCCTCGCAAAAGGTTCCGGTGTCAATGGCAAAGGGGGTTCCCTCCACAATATCCCAGGCAGCCAGGGGCATGCGCTTTGGTATTCTCAGGCTGGTGGCAAAGTCATTGGTGGATCCGGCAGGAATATAGCCCAGAAGCGGCATTTTCTTAAGCTTCATCATTCCGGATATGGTTTCATTGAGTGTGCCGTCTCCGCCGCTGCACACCACCACATCCACCTTTTTACCCAGCCTGGCCACCACTTCCATGGCATCCTTCTGCTTTTGGGTAACGTGGACACGAAGCTCATATCCGGCCTTGGTGAAAATATCCAGTATTTCCATCAGCTGTCCCTTGATCTGTTCCTTACCGGAACGGGGATTGAATACAAACAACATTTTTTTCATCCTGCATTCCTCCCTTTCAGTGTAACCATTTTTGTCAATCTTATCCAATGAGCTTTGTATATGCGTTAAATGCATTGGGCAAAGCGTATGTGTGCTCCAGTTCCTCCCTGGATACCATGAAACAGGATAAGGGCTCCTCCTCCTGTGAGAGAACCACCCTGTACCCGGTCATATGCCACTCCACATGTGAAAACACATGCTTTGCCTCCGGCAGCAGCTCCACCGACGCCACCTGCTCCCTGTCAAGTCCCAGCACCTGCGGCACCGTCTCCCCGGAAGTCTTTCCCTCAATGTTGGGAAGCTCGTAAAGGGAGGCCAGCAGTCCCTTGGGAGGGCGCTTGCGTATGGCCACCTTATCCCGGTATTCTATGATAAAAACGGTCCGCTCCTCGATCTTCCTCGCCTTGGCCGGAGATTTGTACGGAATCTCCTTCCACCAGCCGTTCTTTCTTGTAAGGCAGATGGAGGCCAGAGGACACTGGCTGCATCTGGGTTCGCCGCCGGGTATGCACACCAGGGCCCCGATTTCTATGAGACCCTGGTTGTAATGGCTGGCCTCATCCTGCGGCATCACGGCTTTAAGCTCTGCCTCGATGCCAGCCTTCACCGAGGCTTTCTTTATATCCTCCCGGTCCCCCAGGAGCCTGGAAATGACGCGGAGCACATTGCCGTCCACGGCCGGCAGCGGAATGCCGTAGGCAATGGATGCAATGGCCCCCGCTGTATAGCTTCCGATTCCCGGCAGCCGTATTAGTTCATCAAAGGATGCAGGAAGGCAGCCGCCGTATTCTGACATAATCATCTGGGCCGCTGCCTTTAAATTTCTGGCCCGGTTATAATATCCCAGGCCTTCCCACATCTTCATGAGATGATCGTCTTCTGCCTGTGCCAGATGGGACACAGTGGGAAACGCTTCCATGAAGCGCTCAAAATAGGGCTTGACCGCCTCTACCCTGGTCTGCTGGAGCATGATTTCCGATATCCATACCCGGTATGGCTTCGGATCATCCCTCCATGGAAGGGAGCGGGCCCTGGATGAATACCAGGCCAGCAGGGGGCGTTCCACAGCACTGAGACGTTCCCTGCGTCCAAGAGGCATCTCCTCCCTCTCCAGTACCTGGAGGCGGTCATACAAATGTCCTGTATCATACATATCCATATATACCTCTTACCGATACCTCCCCTGAAATGACGGCTGATATGTTTCCGTCCTCCCGTCTGACCAGAAGGCTGCCTTCATTGTCAATGCCCAGGGCCTTTCCTTTGTACTGGCCTCTGGGGTCCAGCACCAGGACCTCTCTGTTCAGGTTGACAAGGGCCTTATTGTAGTCATCCCTGAGACCCGACATATCACATGTCTTCATGAAGATATCATAATAATATTCAAAACTGTCCGCCACTGCGGCAATGACTAAGCTGCGCTTAATGCTCCTGCCTGCCTCCAGCTTAAGGGAGGTGGCTGTTGCCCTGATTTCCTCCGGAAAGTCATCTATATTTACATTGATTCCAATACCGGGTATCACATAGCGGATGCATTCCACTTCCGTACTCATCTCCGTGAGGATTCCGCATATCTTTTTGCCATTAAGAACCGCATCGTTGGGCCATTTAATCATGGCCTCAAGTCCCGTGCTCTCCTTCACGCCCCTGACCACTGACAGCCCCGCGATAAGGGTCAGCATGGATGCGCTCATGGGAGACATGACCGGCCTGAGCACCATGCTCATCCAGATGCCTGTACCGGCCGGGGAGACCCAGCTTTTCCCCCTCCGCCCTTTTCCGGCTGTCTGGCGGTCTGCAACCACCAGTGTTCCGTGGGGCGCTCCCTCTTCTGCCAGTTTCCTGGCTCTTATATTGGTGGAATCCGTCTCATCAAAATATTCCAGCCTGGTCCCAATCCACTGCGTATGCAGCATGGATGCAAGCTCAGCCTGGGTTATGACGTCAGCACCTTCCACAAGCCGGTATCCCCTGTTCCGGACCGCCTCTATTACATATCCTTCTTCCCTCAGTTCACCTACAGCCTTCCAGACAGCAGTGCGGGAAACTCCCAGCATCCCGCACAGCTGCTGTCCGGACAGGTAATCTTCGGTGCTTTTGAGCATCCGCAAAATCTCTGTCTTCATATGCCGCTCCTCTATGCCCAGATACTGATGGCGCTTACGATGCCAAGGACCATAAGACCTGCCGCCAAAGCCAGCTGCAGGATGCTGGCACCGAACTTTTTCTTATCCCTTCCCCTGGTCTTAAGCTCAAATATTCCGTTTACCGCATTTAACAATGCTGCCAGCAAAAACACCAGAGGGAAAAGCATATGATTTCCCTCCGGGTTAATGAATGACAGCACAGCCAGGATTACAATGGCAATCCCAAGTATCAGGTGCACCATGTCCAGGAATACCCCGGAATGGCGTTCACTCCGTCCTCTCTGTCCCTGCATATATTATGATTCTCCTAACGTTGCAAGCATAACTGCTTTGATGGTATGCATCCGGTTCTCAGCCTCGTCAAACACAACCGACTGGCCTGACTCGAATACTTCGTCTGTTACCTCCAGCTCGGACACATTAAAACGTTCTCCCATCTCCTTGCCAATCTTGGTCTTAAGGTCATGGAAAGAGGGCAGGCAGTGCAGGAAAATGGCATTAGGTCCGGCCAGGTCCATGACAGCCTTTGTCACCTTATATGGAGTCAGCTCCTCAATCCTCTCCTCCCATACCTCGTCAGGCTCACCCATGGATACCCACACATCCGTATCAATGATATCCGCTCCCTTAACCGCTTCCGCCACATGCTCTGTGAGAGTAACGGAACCGCCGCTGGCCGCCGCATAGGCCTCGCATTCCTTGACCAGAGATGGATCCGGGAAATACTTAGCCGGAGCACAGGCCACGAAATGCATGCCCATCTTTGTGCAGGCAATCATCAGGGAGTTACCCATATTATAACGCGCATCTCCCATATACACAAGCTTTAAGCCTTTCAAACATCCCAAATGCTCCCGTATGGTGAGAAGATCCGCCAACATCTGGGTGGGGTGGTCCTCATTGGTCAGGCCGTTCCAGACAGGCACACCGGCGTACTTTGCCAGTTCCTCCACGATTTCCTGTCCGAAACCACGGTATTCGATGCCCTCATACATTCTTCCCAAAACTCTTGCTGTATCCGCAATGCTTTCCTTCTTTCCAATCTGTGACCCAGACGGGTCCAGATAAGTGGTCCCCATACCCAGGTCATGGGCTGCCACCTCAAAGGCGCACCGCGTCCTGGTACTGGTTTTCTCAAAGATAAGGGCCACATTCTTTCCGCGCAGCGAATCTACCAGAACCCCCTGTTTCTTTTTATCCTTCAGGTCCGCTGCCAAATCCAGCAGATATGTAATCTCCTCCGGTGTATAATCCTTCAGTGTCAAAAAATGTCTTCCTTTTAAGTCCATAGCGTCCTCCCTGTTATGCCGCCCATGTCCTGCCATGGCCCCGGCTTGATTTTCTGCAATAAATAACCATGCATTTCTATTCAAAAACGCATAGTTATTTATATTTATGCATCTTTATGCATAATATACTACACCTGAGTGCTGCTGTCAAGTATGGGAATCATGGCTTTTAATGCAGCGGCACCAGCTTTTTTATGAATCAGGCGCAGCAGTTCCTCCACTGTATAAATTTTAAAACGGCTTATACGGTATTGTTTTGCCAAATCCTCCAGTATGGACAGGTACAGCTCCTTATAGTCCCATCCCTCCTTCAGTTTCAGTTCCTTTGCCAGCCGGGGAAATACCTGTTCTGTATAAACACGGTATCCCGGAGAGAGGTCCTTCTGTTCCTCCCGCCCGTGCTTTGCCTCTCCTGCCTCCTGCAGCTCCGGTTCCATGTAAGAAAGGAGGCTCTGTATCTCCGATATCATTTTATCAAAATAGTAAGGCTCGCCTTCCGGCGCATCAATATAATAGGCACGTCCCGCCAGGCCATAAAGCATACGTTTTCCGTCGAAATACCCCAGCAGCATGTTTCTTCTCGCCCGGCGTCTGTCAAACTCCAGAAGGCCGCCCAAATCCCTCCTCGGCGCCACATGGTACAGGGTTGCTCCTTCCGGCACCTCCAGCTTCTTTTCCGTGTCTACACCGTAACCATATATCCGCAGAACAATCACGTCCCTGTAACCTCTGTCCAGAAGCACATCCACCGGCACATTATTAATTCCGCCGCCGTCCATATAATACTTGCCGCCCAGCCGCTCCTGACGGAAGCCCAGCAGATAGGCGCTGGCCATAAGCAGGTCCGCTATTCCTCCCTCAGGAGCCTCCTTCACATCGGCAATAAGGGGATGCCGGTCAGAAATGGAGTAGGTTACCACATAGAGCTCCCTGTCAGAATTTCGTATCTTTTCCTCGTCCACCACATCCTCAATCAAAGCCCTGAGGGGAGCAATATCAAAGCCGCCGTCCCTCAGAACCCGTATGGCCCCGGCTATGAGTTCCCCCACATTAAGGGGCGCCAGACTGGAAATATTCTTAAGGCTGAATTTTGTCAGACGTTCCATAAGTTCATCATCCACATCCATGACCCTGGAGTAACTGATATTCTCCCAGATGCGCTCTGCCTTTTCAAAATCATCCATGCAAATAAGGGCACCGTTCAAGGCGCCCACCGAAGTACCCGCGGCGCCCTTTATCCTGATGCCCGCTTCCCTGAGGGCGCGCCAGGCGCCTATCTGATAAGCGCCTTTTGCCCCTCCGCCCTCCAGGACAATTCCATATTCCTTACTCAAATCCAGCTGCAGCTTAATGATGTCCACCTGCCCTTTCCCGTCTGCCCAGAATAAATGCCAAAGGACGTATAAGAATAAGCGTGAGGAATGATACGGCCACGAACACTGCCAGCTGCGCCTCCATGGGCAGCCCTGCCAGAGCTGCCGCAAATCCGCCTATGGCCCCTGCGGCAAACCACAGGGAAGTCAGACATCCGAAAGCCAGCTCCACTCCCAGAAAAATCAAAAATGATACAAGCCATCCAACTGATAACATATGCACCTTCTCCTTCCTGCGGGCAGATATGGCCAAAAGTCCTTTCCTTATGCTGTCTCCGCCGGGACGCTGCAGCTTCTTCTCTGTCTGGCTGTCTCAAACATAAGAACGGAAGCAGCAATTGCAGCGTTCAGGGATTCCACCTTTCCCTCCATGGGAATCTTCACCAGGCAGTCTGCCAGCGAGGTGGTTTCCTCCGTAAGACCATTGGCCTCATTTCCAATTAAAAAGCCCACATTGTCAGTATAATCTTCCTGGTCATAATTATTCATACCTTTCAGATGGGCCGCAAAAAGACGCACTCCCCTGTTTTTCATGAGCAGGCAGGCATCCTGCAGGTCATCTGCATACACAAAGGGCATCCTGAATATGGATCCCATCGTGGATCGTATCACTTTTGGATTATATATATCTGCCGTATCATGATTCATAACAATGCCGGTGATACCAGCGCCCTCTCCTGCCCTGATTATGGTACCAAGGTTTCCGGGGTCCTGTATCGTCTCCAGTACCATGATGGCCAGAGACCTGCCGTCTGGTGCTGGTTTTACAATGTCATCCATGGTATAGCGCTTCTGCCTCACCACGGCCAGCACTCCCTGGGGCGTCTGCGTATCTGCCATAACATTCATGACCACATCGCTGACTGTCTCCGGCCGGAACCGCCCCATCCATTTCCTGTTATCCGCGTCCCCTGCAAAGTTCTCCGTAACATACAGGGCATCCACATCCTCCGGGTTCAGCTCCCTGCACATTCTGAGGCCTTCCACCACATACATGCCCTCTTCCCGCCGGGCCTTTGCTTTGCTTCTCAGGCTCACAACACGCTTTACCTGCTTGTTTGATGTACTGTTAATCATCTGTATTCATTCTCCTGACACTGCTTATTTGATGCCTTCCAGTTCCTCCAGCCACACCCTGCCCGATGCATCGCTGGGCATCCTCAAATCCCCTCTGGGGGAAACCGCCACAGAACCCACCTTAGGCCCGTCCGGAAGGCAGGAACGCTTAAACTGCTGGCTGAAGAAACGTCTGTAGAACACGTTCAGCCATTTAAGGATCGTCTCCCTGTCATACTGAGACTTAAACGCCTGGATTGCCAGACGGTAAATCTTGGACGGGGCATATCCGTATCTGAGTATATAGTAAAGATAAAAGTCATGAAGCTCATAAGGCCCCACCAAATCCTCTGTTTTCTGTGAAATCTGGCCGTCCTCCGGGGGCAGAAGTTCAGGGCTCACAGGTGTATCCAGCACATCAAGGAGCACATCCGCCAGCTCCTTTTCATTGCATGTATCCGCATAGTAGCGGACCAGATGACGGACCAGGGTCTTGGGAACCGACCCATTGACACCATACATGGACATGTGGTCGCCGTTATAGGTAGCCCATCCCAGGGCAAGCTCCGACATGTCTCCGGTCCCGATTACCAGGCCTCCCACCTCATTGGCGATATCCATGAGAACCTGGGTTCTTTCTCTGGCCTGGCTGTTCTCATAGGTCACATCATGTTTGTCCATATCATGGCCGATATCTTCAAAATGGCGTGTCACCGCCTCCCTGATATTAATTTCGCGGAGTTTTGCCCCCACCTTTCCGGCCAGGGTGCAGGCATTATTATAAGTCCTGTCTGTGGTCCCGAAGCAGGGCATGGTTATGCAATGTATGCCGGACCTGGGGATCCTGAGGCTGTCAAAAGCCCTCACAGTTACCAGCAGAGCCAGCGTGGAGTCAAGCCCTCCCGACAGTCCTATCACTGCTTCATGGCATCCCGTGTGCTCCAGACGCTTCTTAAGACCCATGGCCTGAATGGATAGTATCTCCTCACACCGCCTGTTTCTCTGTCTCTCATCCCTGGGCACAAAGGGAGCCGGGTCCACGTACCGGAGCACATCACCGCCCGGCTGCGTGGAACCATGGGTCTGGGTATCCTGACTCCCTGCGCTGTCCTCCGAAACCGCATCAAAGCTGAACTCCACGGTCAGATACCCGCCTTCCTCCCTGGCTGCTGCCGGGTCCGGGAATGTGCTCATGCGCCTGCGCTCACTGTCCAGGCGTTCCAAATCCATATCAGCACATATGCTCTCGTTGATAAACCGTCTGGACTCCACCAGACAGGTCCCGTTTTCAGCTATAATATTCTGGCCGCCAAACACCAAATCCTGGGTGGATTCCCCCTCCCCCGCATTGGCATAGACATACCCGCACACCAGCCTGGCTGACTGGCTGCATATCAGATCATGGCGGTACATGTCCTTGCCTGTGGTCTCATCGCTGGCAGAGCAGTTTACCACCACCGTGGCCCCGGCCAGGGCATGTCTGATGCTGGGCGGGCATGGCACCCACACGTCCTCGCATATTTCAGCTGCCACCGTAAGTTCCGGCATGGTATTGCACCTGAATAAAAGGTTGGTGCCCATGGGGACCTTCTCTCCGTTCCAGCAGGTCATCACCGGCCGTTCATTGCCCGGGCAAAAATTCCTGGCCTCATAAAACTCCGAATAATTGGGCAGGTTCCGCTTGGGCACTACGCCTATAAGTCTGCCCTTTTGGATGGCTGCCGCTGCATTGTAGAGCTTCCCGTCCCGCTCCCAGGGAAGCCCCAAAAACACCAGGATGTCCTTTCCGTCCGTAAACCGGACAATACGGCCCAGCTCTTCCTTCGCCCTTCTCAGCAGGGCCTTCTGACCAAACAGGTCCGCACATGTATACGCGGTAAGGCAAAGCTCCGGAAACACCATAAGCTTCACTCCCCTGCTGTATCCCTGACCAATCAAGTCCATAATCTGCTGTGCGTTATATTGTGGGTCAGCCACCCTGACCTTTGGCGTGGCAGCTGCTACCCTTAAAAATCCATCTTTCATGTCTGGCCTCCATTGAAAATAATTGTTTTGATTTAATATACCACAGATTGACAGAAAAATATAGGGAGGAATTGGGCCGGATAGGTACATGAACCAGGGAAGAGTTTGGGGAAAACTCCCCATTTACATCCCCTCAATTCTATTATACAATCATAAAAACAAATAAAATACAGGAGTTGTTTCTATGATGATAAATGAATTTTCCAGAACTGAGATGCTCATAGGCACTGAGGGGATGAGTAAGCTTAAGAACTCCACAGTGGCTGTATTCGGAGTCGGAGGGGTTGGGTCCCATGCAGCGGAGGCCCTGGCCAGGTGCGGGGTGGGGCGCCTGATTCTTGTGGACAATGATACGGTTTCCCTCACCAACATTAACCGGCAGAGTATTGCGCTCCACAGTACCATGGGGCAGTTTAAGACCCGGGTCATGAAGGACAAAATTGCTGACATCTGTCCCGGCACACAGGTTATTACCTTTGAGGAATTTGTGCTTCCCGATAATATAGAAAGCCTTTTTGAACGTATGAAGCACCAGATGGGACAGGGCAGCTCTGTGGATTATATCCTGGATGCCATAGATACCGTGACAGCCAAACTTGCCCTGGCAGGCTTTGCCGCCTCCCACGCTGTCCCTGTGATCGCTTCCATGGGTACCGGCAACAAGCTTCACCCGGAACTCTTTCGTATATCCGATATCTCCCAGACCTCTGTATGCCCCCTCTGCAAGGTAATGCGCAGGGAACTAAAAGCCAGGAACATCAGGGAACTAAAGGTCTGCTGGTCGCCGGAACAGCCTCTTACCCCCGGACAGACAGCGGAGGATACCGGGTGCCGCCGCGCCACTCCCGGAAGCATTTCTTTTGTACCGCCTGTGGCCGGACTTGTTATTGCAGGAGAAATCATAAGGGATATCTGCGGGCTGGCTTAGCCGCAGATATCCCTCTTCGTTTTATAATGATTCATACCGGCCCTATTCCAGGGGCGCCCGGTAAAACCTGCCTACAAACTGCTGTGTCCTCAGCACATTGATAATGATATGTTCATCTGCTTCCTGCATGATGTGGATGGCGTTGTTTACCTCATAGGCTGATATGACTGTATTTAAAAGGTACATTTTCTTTTTGCTGTACCCTCCCATAGCTTCCACACAGGACATTCCATGGCGGAAATGGCTGATATAGGCGTCCACCACCTGCTGCCCCTTCATGGTGGTTGCCTGAAGGGTAACCAGCTCGTAGCGGTGGTGGAAGGCGGAAATCATGCGTGTGGAGATGAACTGGAAGATAATGGAGTATCCCGCGTGCTTCCAGCCGAAAATGGCACCGTAAAAGCAGTACATAACAGCATTTCCAAAAAACACATAGGACCAGATGGAGTGCCCGGTGCGGTTGGATACAAACAGGGCTATAAAGTCCGTGCCTCCGGTGGACGCGTTTCCCCTGAGAGCAATGACGATTGCACTTCCAAAGATGACGCCGCCAAAAATAACATTCAGCACCTCATCTGTAAAGATGGGGCTGAAGTTGAATATCTGCAGAAAAATACTGCTTAAGAATACCTGGACCAGGGAAAATATGGTAAAACGGAAGCTGATTCCCTTGCAGCACAGGACTGCCACCGGAATATTCAGCATAATCATGGTGACCTGCATGGGAATATTAAGCCCGTTCAATTCCCCCAGCCGTTCCACAAGCATGGCCATGCCTGTAAATCCACCGGATATGATACCGGCCGGCCGCACAAAAACCTGCAGTGCATAGGACTGGATGAGAGCGGATACAAACACCGCAGCCACTGTGATACCGGTTCTTACCCGCCTGTCTTTCTTCCATTGATTGATAAAAGCTGAGATTCTCAGAATCTGTCCCATAGGAAAATTCGCTCCTGTTTCATTTAGTTATCATATCACATAATTATCCTTCATGCTTTTTTGCCACTGTACCAAATCCTCCAGCGTATATTTATCCACCACTCCGCTGATGGCCTCATCCAGCTCGCGCCACAGACGCAGGGTCACACAGTCCATCTGCCTGGTACAGGGGTTTTTATCTCCGCTTAAGCAGTCCACCGGAGCCAGGCTTCCCTCTGTGATTCTCAAAATGGAACCCACCGTATAGTCCGATGACGGTCTGGCCAGATAATAACCCCCCTGATTTCCCCTGATGCTGCGCACAAATCCGGCTCTGGATAAGATAGAGATAATCTGCTCCAGATATTTACCGGATATCCCCTGCCGGTTGGCTATGTCTTTTATTTTAACGGGCTCGCCGTCTCCGTGGATGGCTAAATCCACCATAGTGCGGAGAGCATAACGGCCTTTTGTCGATACTAGCATGTATGTTCACGTCCTTTGTCTTAAATTTTATCCTGCCATGAGTATATCATACTATTCCTGTAGGAAATATGTCAATAGTAAGTTATCTTCCCTGCCAGGTCTGCCTAAATGCTTTATGAATAGAGTGCACTATTTTCGGGAAAATAATATGGAAACTGAGAAAAATTGCAGGTCCGATTCCATAAGGCCGGCCTGCTGACGATTGAGAACGGAGGATTTTCATGAAGAATGAACCGGTATTCCTGACTGACAAAAACCACAATATAGTGTTGGAGGCCCTTTCACCGGCTCCCAATGCAGCTCTCCCTGATTCCTGCAAACCCTTTGAAATCCTGGACCCAGCAGCCACTGAAGGCGCAGCGGAAAAACATCTTCCGGTAGTGGAACAGGACGGACTCCATGTAACAGTCAAGGTTGGAAACATTTTCCATCCCATGGGTCAGGAACATAGCATCGGATGGGTGTGCCTTGTGACAAAAGCCGGCTGTGTCATGCGTGTTCCCCTGACCCCTGACTGCGAACCAGTGGCATCCTTCACCCTGGAAGAAGGGGACGCTCCTGCTGCTGCTTACGCTTACTGTAATCTTCACGGACTGTGGAAAAAATCAATCTGATTCCTTCCGGCAAAACACTCCTCAAACAGCCCCGGATGACAGTTTTTATACCCGCTGCCATTACCGGGGCAGAATGCCGGAAGCATCCGGACAAAAAAATGAGAGCCGCCCTTCCCCCACAGAAGGCAGCTCTCAGTCACGATCAAAAACCGTCACACTATTAGTTTATCTGGCATCCCCATACCAAACAAAAACCCGTAAGGCACTCCTTTGTGCTTCTTACATGGACACTATACCACCGCTCCCATGATTTGTCAATCATTTTTGTGCATATTAGTGAATTCCTTTCCCCTATATACAAGTTTTTATATAAATTTCTCCCATCCGTCCGCAGACCAAAGACAAATGTCTTCTGTATATTTATCTTTCATCGGTACATACTAACTTAAGCCATAATTTTTATCTGAAGTCACACAGAAAGGAAGAAACCATGGAATTTTCCCAAAATTTAAAAGACAACATTACTTACCTTCACAAGAAGCTGAATGTAGAGACGAATTTTGACGTGGTTTACCGCGTAGTCCACATCGGCGGCCGGGAAGCATGTCTTTATTTCATAGATGGTTTTACAAAGGATGAATCCCTGTTGAAAATTCTGCAGGTGTTCTCCACCATCAAGCCGGAGGATATGCCAAAGGACGCCCACGGCTTCTCCAAACAGTATGTTCCATACGGAGAGATCGGACTGCTTTCCAATGACCAGGATATGACCGTTCAGCTGCTGTCCGGTGTATCCTGCCTCTTTATTGACGGTTATGATAAATGTATTACGATTGACTGCCGCACCTATCCTTCCCGCGGTGTCAGCGAACCGGAAAAGGATAAAGTCATGCGGGGCTCCAGAGATGGCTTTGTGGAAACCCTGATTTTTAATACGGCCCTGATTCGGCGGAGAATCCGCGATCCCAGGCTTACCGTGGAAATAACATCTGCCGGAGAGAGCTCCCACACTGACATTGCCATCTGTTATATGGAAAACAGGGTTGATAAGCAGCTCCTGGATAAAATCAAGAAACGGATTCAGAATCTGAAGGTAGATGCGCTGACCATGAATCAGGAAAGCCTGGCAGAGTGTCTCTTTCCCTATAAATGGTTCAATCCATTCCCGAAATTTAAATTTTCAGAACGGCCGGACACAGCTGCCGCCTCAATTTTGGAAGGAAATATCATCATCCTGGTAGACAACTCTCCTTCTGCCATGATACTTCCCTCCTCTGTCTTTGATATCATTGAGGAGGCAGATGATTACTACTTTCCTCCTATTACAGGCACTTACCTCCGTCTGTCCAGGATGACCATATCCCTGCTGTCCCTGCTTCTAACCCCTACATGGCTTCTGTTCATGCAGAATACGGAGCTCATACCGGACTGGCTGGCATTTATCCGGCTTTCGGACCCGCTTAATGTGCCTTTAATCTGGCAGCTTCTTATACTGGAATTTGCCATTGACGGCCTGCGGCTGGCGGCTGTCAATACCCCCAATATGCTGACCACCCCCCTCAGTGTGATTGCCGGTATTGTTCTGGGCGAATATGCAGTAAAATCAGGTTGGTTCAACAGTGAGACCATGCTCTACATGGCCTTTGTTACCATTGCCAATTATTCCCAGGCCAGCTTTGAATTAGGATATGCCATGAAATTCATGCGTATCATCATATTAATACTGACATCCATCCTGAATATATGGGGATTTGTCATCGGACTCATCCTGTCCGCCTGTGCCATCATATTCAACAGAACCATTGCCGGAAAGAGCTATATTTATCCTCTGATTCCATTTAGCCTCTCAGAATTAAAAAAGCGTTTTCTCAGGGGACGGCTGCCTCATACAGAGAAATAATTGACCTATCCCATGGTAAAACAGAATAGAGAAACAGTGAACCGGCCTTTTGGCCGGTTCTGTTTCCTAACTCATATTGTTATACATATCAAAATAGGCCTCCGCCTCTTTTTCTGTCAATGAAAAATGTTTCTCCAGCTTGGCCAGTATGACTTTTTTGTCTTTCCCCTCTTCCAGGTTATCTTTTATAAGGGCTTTAATGCCCTGTGACAAGCCCTGCTCCAATCCCTGTGACAATCCCTGTTCCAATCCCTGCTCCAATCCCTGTGACAATCCCTGCGACAAGCCCTGTTCCAATCCCTGCGACAAGCCCTGTTCCAAGCCCCGCTCCAGCCCATTCTTCTGCGCATCTTCTGCAAGCCGCTTATAATAGCTTTGCATGGTAGCTTCGTCACTGGCTGCCTTAAGGCGCTCCAGGTACAGATAACGCAGTTCTTTGTCGGCATTCAGGCGTTCCAGTTCCTCCACCGCTTCCTTCATATAACGGTTTCTCTTTGCCATATCTTTAAGCACCTCCCAGTCACGGGCGGATATAAGCTTTGCCCAGTGATATATCTCTGTTTGTTTTTCCTCTTCACTGCAGGAAACCAGTTGACTTAAGTATAGCACACGCAGGCTGATTTTGCCACTATAGACACACCCGGTTTTATCATCCATAAGCCGTATGACCGAATAAAAATGCTCTGTTCCTTTCCGTGGAAATCCCAGGATGCTGATATGTATACACTCCTCCAACGCATCATAATTCTGGCCTTTCAAAAAGTCTTCTGTATACATACGGCTGATATAAAAGAGGCTCCGTTCTTCCCAGAAAGGATGTGACAAAAGCTGTATTTCTATATTCACTTTCTTACAGTGGTTCAGGCGCACCTTTACATCCAGTATTCCTTCCCGGTCATCAGCATATTCCCCGTGGAGAAATGTGTCCGGGAATTCCAGACTGGTGATCTCACCTGCCGGAATGTCCAGCAGACTGCTTAAAAGCCCTGTCAGCGCAGTCTTGTTGCGGAATGTTTTCTTAAAGGCGAAGTCATTGGTCAGGCTTATATCCAGGGGCCTTCCGCTGTCTGCCAGCTGTTTTAGCTGCAAATCCACTTTTTTCTTTCCTTCCCTAAAAAAACGTCTGATACGCCCTTTGTGCCATTTTCCCATAGGCATTGTCCTCCATGAACTATTTGATTTATGTGATATGAGCGGAAATCCCGGCAGATACGCCAGTACCCGGCAAAAACATTGGATTTTATGCCGGAAAAGATTTTTATATAGATTGTTCAGAAACAATCTGATTGGTCCAGTATAACATATAAAGGTACTGCTTTCAATATCTCCCCTGCTTTTAAACGGAGTAAATACGCTTTATATCCATGCAAAAAGCAGCGCCGGATCCCTTACCTTTGCCAAAGGAGAGATATCCGGCGCTGCCAATCTTCTGTTTTAAATCATAGCCATTACAGCTTATCCGCATTTCTGAACAGGGTATGGCCGTTTGCGTTCTTCACCAGACCGGTCACATCAGGCTTAGCCAGGACGATGGCATTCAGATAATACAGCGGTATAATGGGCATCTCATCCATCAGGATGGCCTCCGCCTCCTTGAATATCTCCATACGCTTGCTGTTGTCCGCCAGGTTCCGGCATTCTTCTATCATGCTGTCATACTTCATGGCATTGTCCCCGCTCCAGCGGTTCTGGTTATAGGCGCGGGCCTGGGTAAAGCAGTTCAGGTTTGTGTCCGGATCCAGATAGTCACCGGTCCATCCGTCAAAGCAAACATCAAAGTTTCCGGCCTTCTGCTCATCCCAGTACACCTTGGACTCAAAGGTAACAATGTCTGCCTGGACTCCAAGATTATCCTTCCACATGGACTGGATTACCTGGGCAATGTCCTTATTCTCTTTTGTGTTGGTAACAATAAAGGTCAGAACAGGCAGTCCCTCTCCATTGGGATATCCCGCGTCTGCCAGGAGTTTCTTTGCAGCTTCCACATCCTCTTGAATCAAATCACCTGATACGGTGCGGAAATCCTCGGAGGAGCCTTCATATGGTATCCCATAAGGCACGAATCCGTAGGCCGGCTCAGGCTTTGACGGAACGATGGACTCGCAGATTGTCCTACGGTCAATAGCCATGGCCAGGGCCCTTCTCACATCCGGATTGGACAGATACTCTTTGGAACAGTTGAAATCGTAATATCTGGTTCCAATCTTGTCATATCCTTTCAGTTCTTCTGTATTCCCATACTGGTCAATGGCCTGGGAAGTTACCAGGTTATCGCCCATAGCGTCAATCTCACCTGCATTATATGCGGACAGGGCTGACTCCGGAGACTGGATAATCACGATTTCCACTCCGTCCAGTTTGACGGAACCAGCGTCATAGTAATTGGGATTTTTCTTCAGCACATAGCTGCTCTGGGGATTTATCTTCTCCAGGGTAAATGCACCGTTGCACACATAGGTATCCGCGGATTTGGTCCAGGGTTCCTGTCCCTCCACCACCTCCTGCTTGACAGGGAAAAAGTTGCTGGACGCTGTCAGATAAAGGAAATATGGCGTAGGTGCTTTCAGGGTTACCTCCAGGGTTTTGTCATCCACAGCCTTTACCCCCACATCCTGGGCAGAGCCGCCCTGTGTGTTGTATTCTTCCCCGCCCTTCAGATAGTGCAGTTCCCAAGCAGCCGGGGAAGCCGTATCAGGATTCAGGACGCGCTTCCAGGAATATTCAAAGTCTCCTGCCGTCAGATCACTTCCATCGGACCATTTAAGTCCGTCCTTCAATGTGAAGGTGTAGGTCAGCCCGTCTTCGCTTACCTCATATGTGTCACACATGGCATTGCTCAGGCTTCCGTCTGCCTCCAGCTGGAACAGGCCGCAGAACATATTCTGCAGGAAGGTGGACGATGTGCTGTAGTTATTCAGTGTAGGGTCCAGTGTTTCCGGTTCCTCCATCACTGCATAGGTAAGGATCTTTTCTCCCTCTTTTGACCCGGCGGTCCCAGCTGCCGAAGCTTCTGTACCGGCATCTGTACCGGCAGGACTGCTTTGTGCCTGGCCGCAGCCGGCCAGGGTAGTGGCTGTCAGGGCTGCACACAGCAATAGGCTTAATTTTTTCTTCATAACATTTCCTCCTAGTTTTTAACGGATTCCCGTTTGGCAGAATCCAATACAGGAAATTATACCTGCATTCTCCGTGGAAAGTCAATACATGGAAAGCAGTTTGGCTGGGCCGGCCACGTCACCGGCCACCTCCCTGCCACCTCCCTGCCACCTCCCTGTGGCCGGGCGCCTCTCCTACTCCAGCTCCAGCCCGCCTGTATACAGCTGGTAATACATTCCCCTCTCCCTTATCAGGCTCTCATGGTCTCCCCGCTCAGCAATACGTCCATGGTCCAGTACCATGATAGCGTCGGAATTGCGGATGGTGGAAAGCCTGTGGGCTATGACGAATACGGTTCTGCCCTTCATCAGCTCATCCATGCCTCTCTGCACCATAGCCTCTGTCCTGGTATCAATGCTGGAAGTGGCTTCATCCAGAATCAGGACCGGAGGATCTGCAATGGCTGCCCGCGCAATGGCTAAAAGCTGGCGCTGGCCCTGGGACAGCTCCTCGCCGTCTCCTGTAAGCATGGTATCGTATCCTTCCGGCAGCATCTCTATAAACTGGTCGGCATTGGCCAGCTTCGCCGCATCGCAGATCTCCCTGTCCGTGGCATCCAGCTTTCCATATCGTATATTCTCTCTGATTGTACCGGTAAACAGGTGGGTATCCTGGAGCACGATGCCAAGAGAGCGGCGCAGGTCGTCTTTCTTTATATGGCGGATATCAATACCATCATATGTGATAGAACCCTTCTGTATGTCGTAAAAACGGTTAATCAGATTGGTTATGGTGGTCTTTCCCGCCCCTGTGGCTCCCACAAAAGCCAGCTTCTGCCCCGGCTTCGCATACAAGCTGATGTCATGGAGCACTGCATGCCCCGGCTCGTATCCAAAGTCCATATCCTGAAACCGCACATCACCGGTAAGTCTTGTGTATGCGGCCGTGCCGTCCTCACAGGGACATTTCCAGGCCCACAGGCTGGTCCGTTCCGGTACCTCTGTCATTTTTCCGCTTTCATCCACACGGACATTGACAAGGGTCACATCTCCCCGGTCTGTCTCCGGTTCCTCATCCATCATATTAAAAATACGTTCTGCCCCTGCCAGGGCCATGATAATGGAATTGGACTGCTGGGATATCTGGGCAAAGGGCTGGTTAAAGCTCTTTGTAAACTGGAGATAAGAAGCAATCTGGCCCAGGGTCAGCCCTGCCAGGCCGCTTAGTGACAGAATCCCTCCTGCGATAGCTGTGAGCACAAACTGCAGGTTGCCTATGTTGGTAATGACCGGCATAATAACATTGGCGTACTTGTTGGCGTGGAATGCGCTGTCATAGAGCCGGTCATTCAGCTTGTCGAATTCCTCCCTGGTCTCCTCCTCATGGTTAAATACCTTGATGACCTTCTGTCCGCTTAAACGCTCCTCAATGTATCCCGTCACCTTTCCGATAGCCAGCTGCTGCGCCACGAAATACCGTCCGCACCGGCCTGCCAGAGTCCTGCTGACAAAGAGCATGAGAACTATCATGGCTGCTGCCAGGACAGAGAGGGGAACGCTGATACCTATCATCACCGCGGATATGGCTATGATGGTGACAAAGGAGGACAATACCATGGGCAGAGCCTGGTTAATCATCTGTCTCAGGGTGTCGATATCATTGGTATAACGGCTCATAAGCTCTCCATGGGGATGACGGTCAAAATACCGTACAGGCAGCGTCTGCATATGCTCAAACATCTCATCCCTGATACGCTTCTGGACGCCCTGGCCAATATTTATCATCAGACGGTTATAAGTGTAGGTACAAATAACCCCAACCACATAAAAGGCCGCCAGCCCTGCCATAACATGGTTCAGAACCGTAAAATCAGGATGCTGCTGCCCCAGGAGAGGGGTGATAAAATCATCTATGAGCACCATCAAAAACAGCGGTCCCGCCACATTGGCCAGAGCGCTTATGACAATGGTCACCAGCACACAGACAAACTGGAGCCTGTAAGTGCCTGCCACATACCCCATAAGGCGTTTTGCCGTTTTGGCATAATGGTGGTTCACGGCTGCATTTTTCTTATTTCCCATCATGATCATCTCCCCCTTTCTTCTGGGATTCAAATACTTCCCTGTAAATCTTATTCCTGGCAAACAGCTCCTGGGGCGTACCAAAGTCATCCACAGCGCCGTGGTTCAGCACGATCACCTTATCTGCATCCTCCACCGAGGATATCCTCTGTGCTATGATTATCTTGGTGGTGTCAGGAATCTCCTCCCGGAACGCTCTGCGAATCATGGCGTCTGTTTTCGTATCCACTGCGCTGGTAGAATCATCCAGAATCAATATCTTAGGCTTCTTGAGCAGGGCCCTGGCAATACAGAGCCTCTGCTTCTGTCCCCCGGATACATTGGTTCCTCCCTGGTCGATATAGGTTTCATACTGGTCGGGAAACTGCCGGATAAACTCGTCTGCCTGGGCCAGACAGCAGGCCCGCTCGATTTCCCCGTCCGTGGCATTTTCATTGCCCCACCGCAGGTTTTCACGGATGGTGCCGCTGAACAGGATATTTTTCTGCAGAACCACTGCCACCTGATTTCTCAGGGACTTAAGCCCATACTCCTTCACATCCCGTCCGCCCACTTTAAGACAGCCCCCGGTCACATCGTACAGCCTTGGTATCAGCTGCACAAGAGTGGTTTTGGAACTTCCCGTCCCTCCCAGTATGCCTATGGTCTCTCCGGATTTTATGTGGATATCCACGTCCTTAAGAGCCAGCTTCTCCTTATCTCCTATGTAGCTGAAGGACACATGCTCAAAGTCAATGCTGCCGTCCGCCACCTCCTGTACCGGGTCATCCGGGTCTGACAGGCTGCTCTTTTCATCCAGCACCTCCACAATACGCTCTGCCGAAGAACGGGCCATGATGACCATCACAAACACCATGGAGAGCATCATCAGGCTGGACAATATCTGGACCGCATAGATAATCATGCTGGTGAGCTCACCTGTTGTCATTCTGCTTCCCACAATGAGTCTGGCTCCCAGCCCTGATATCAGCAGGATGCAGTTATACATGCAGAACTGCATCAGCGGGCTGTTCCAGGCTACAATCTTTTCCGCATACTTAAACTGGTAAAAGACCTCCTGGGATATGTGCCGGAACTTTTCGTTTTCATACGGCTCCCTCACATAGGCTTTTACCACCCGGATGGCGTTCAGGTTTTCCTGAACCACGCGGTTTAACACGTCATAGCGCTTGAATACAGCCTCAAAATAGGGATGGGCCTTTATCACAATGTAAAAGAGCCCCGCTGCCAGGATTGGCAGCACGATAAAAAAGATGGTGGAAAGCTCCCTGCTGATTCCCATAGCCATAATCAGCGCAAAACAGAGCATGATGGGGCCTCTGATAGCAATGCGGATTACCATTTGGTACGCATTCTGCACATTGGTGATGTCCGTGGTCAGACGCGTCACCAGACTGGAAGGAGAAAAGCGGTCAATATTGGAAAAAGAAAACTCCTGTATGTGGTGGAACATATCCTTTCTCAAATTCCGTGCCATACCTGCCGAGGCCCTGGCCGCATTCGTCCCTGCCAGGATACCGAATACCAGAGCCATCATGGACATAACTAAAAGCACGGCTCCAATCTTCAGAATGTAGCCGATACTTCCCCCGCTCATCCCCTTATCAATCATCAGCGCCATGACGCCGGGCACCAGAACTTCCATAAGCACCTCCAGCACCACAAAAACCGGGCAGAGAAGAGATGGCTTTTTATACTCCCGGACTGAGCCAAGCAATGCCCGGACTGTCTTTTGATGTTGTCCTTTCACTGTTAAAACCTCCTTTTTTTGTAAATTCCCTTGGATTTTGGGGCAATTTAAAGAGCCTAAGACGGCGCTGCCTGGTGGCAGCCATAGGCCCTTCCCCATTACTTAAGATTCTTCATCATTTTCATCCCGATTCGGATGAATGTATCCAGTTCTTCCTTTGGAATATCCCGTGTTATGAACTGTTCCATTTCCAGGATATCCTTAAGCACCCGTCCTTCCAGCTCCCATCCCTTTTCAGTGGGAATGATTTTTTTACACCTGGCGTCATAGGACGCCTCCTCCCTGTAAATCAGGCCCTTTCGCTCCATCAGCTTCAGAATCTCCGTGGCCGTGGGGCGGCGCAGGTTAAATTCCTCCTCTATATCCTTCTGAAACAGGTCCTGCTCCCTGCAGCGGCCGAGAATAAAGTGCAGGATTCCATTCTGGGCAGGTGTCAGCCCTCCCACACCCTCAGCGCTGTCAATCTTGCGCCGGATCAGGTTGGAAAGGGTGGCGATAAGGCGGACGGTAGGATTAACAGCCATGGAATTTACTCCTTTTATTATATGCAGAAAAACAGTTTCTGTTAGTCACCTAACAATTCTAAGGCAACCTATCCGGTCTGTCAACCAAATTCACACAATTGTAACGGCTCCGGCGCCAGGCAGGACCGGTCCGGTAAGGTTCAGGAGAGTTCCCCCATGATTTGATAAAATCCGCATTTACAACCTGGATTTTCCTGCTATAATTGGTAGGGGTGTCTTATCCCAATTCATACTCTGAGAGGTTATCATGAAACACAATTCACATCAATTTCATTGCGGACTAAAAGACGGCATACCCATCGGTCTGGGATACCTGGCCGTGTCCTTTACATTTGGAATCATGGCAAGGGGAGCCGGCCTCACCACCCTACAGTCCGTTGTCATGTCCTTTACAAACCTGACCAGCGCGGGACAGTTTGCAGCACTGGGAATCATACAGGCCGGGGCCCCCTTTATGGAAATGGCAGTGGCCCAGCTCATCATCAACCTGCGCTACTGTCTTATGTCCTGTTCCCTGTCCCAGAAGCTGGGCGCAGACATGCCCTTCTTCCACCGTTTCTTTATGTCCTATGGAGTTACAGACGAGATATTCGGCGTTTCCGTATGCCGGCCCGGCTTTTTAAGTCCCTTTTACAGCTATGGGCTCATCTGTGTCGCCGTACCCGGCTGGACCCTCGGCACCCTGTTGGGAGCTGTTTCCGGGGAACTGCTTCCGGCACGCCTTTTAAGCGCCCTGAACGTGGCACTGTACGGAATGTTCCTGGCCGTGGTGATTCCGCCGGCCAAGACAAGCAGGATTCTCACCGGCGTCATCCTGGCCTCCATGGCCTTAAGCCTTGTGTTTGCCCATGTCCCCCTGCTGGCAGGTCTATCATCCGGCTTTAAAATCATCCTGCTAACCATCCTGATTGCCGGTGCCGCAGCCATTCTGTTCCCTGTAAAGGAGGAAAATGAACATGAATCATAATGTGTACCTGTATATTCTTGTGATGGCAGGCGTGACCTACCTGATCCGTCTTCTTCCGCTGACCTTGATTAAGAAGGAGATAAAGAACGTATATGTCAAGTCTTTTCTCTATTACGTCCCCTACGTCACCCTGTCCGTCATGACCTTTCCTGCCATTCTCCACGCCACAGCCTCTGTGTGGTCCGGCGCAGCAGCCCTGGCAGTGGCTGTTCTTCTGGCCTGGAAGGGAAAGAGCCTGTTCCAGGTGTCCCTGGCCGCATGTGCCATGGTATTTCTGCTGGAACTGTTTCTGTAAATAAAACCATTTCACATCCCAGGACTCCTACAGCGACAATCCGCCTCTTGCCCTTGCCCGCCTGTCCATGATGGAATGGATGACAGGAACCATGAATATGGCCACGATTCCGCCTGCATAACCGTTATTATACAGGTTCATGCCCCCATACACGATTCCCACATTGAGGGCAACGGAGGAATGCAGGTAGCCTGCCACGATTCCGGCCACCACGCCGAATTCCCCTGCCACCGGCGCAAGGGTGGTGGAGAATAAAAGGGCCAGCATGGGGGATGGCTGATAAATGTTCCATGTCTTGGTAAAGCTGGCCAGATATACCCCCATCATCACCGGAGCTATGTTCCTCAGATGTTTTCCCGTGGCCCCAAAGCCCACAATGGTGAAGATTCCGCAGATGGTAGGTCCGTTCAGTTCACCTCCCACTGCCAGCACAAAATAGGTGGCAAACAGTCCATTGACTCCCATGTTGAACACAGTGCTGGCACCGCCTTCATCTCTCAGATAATCTGTTCCGCCGATTCCATAGGATTTGATAATTCTTCTGTAAGATTCCCAGATGCTTCTGCCCCGCACCGCAACCCCGAATACAATCATTCCGCCAAACAGTACGGACAGCACGATTCCAAAGATCTCATTGTTTCCCGTGGACCATATGAGCCTGGATTCTATCTCCACTCCAAGGGATTTTAACACTGACACAATGACCGTCGCTATGATGCCTGCGGCAAACCCCACATTGTACAAAGAATATCCTTTGTGTGCAAAATGCACATGAGTGGAAAGGGGCGGCAGCACAAAACCTATAATCAGTCCCACGGCCAGGGCTATGGCCATCCGCATCACCACCGGCAGGTTGCCCACCTGCATCATCTGGGTGATGATGGGCGAAAGGCTGGTGCCGTAAAAGCCAATATAAATATACCTTCGCATGGACGTCTTGTGATACCTGGCGTACAGGTACACTCCGGCCAAAATAGCCCAGATGTTAAGCAGGTTTTTGCCAAACAGCGAAAAACCGAACATCAGACAGCTGGAAGTGATGGTGTGGCCGTCCATGTCCATACCCATGAAGTAGATGATACCAATACTCATAAGAGTCAGTGCACCGGCGTTGATGAGGGCCGCCCCCACACCGCCCACAACAAAATAATCCGTAATCAGAAAATCCGGCTCTTTTATCAGACGCACGATTCCCGGACCGATTTCCTGGATTGGCTGCAGAAACAGCCCAATGACCATAAAATAAACAGGAAGCAGCGACAGCAGAAAAAACTTCTGCTTCCTGGTCAGGGATTTCAGTTCATGAAAATGTTCCAGATGTTTCATAAATACCTCCCAATCAACATTCTTTTTCTATCATAACTGATAGACCCCCGGTTGGCAAAGACATTTTTTACTTCTATTGGAAAATTTATTATTATGGGTTAGGTTAGGCAATCAGTGGTGCCATGCATAAAAAGCGGCGGACAGCCTTCCTCAAGCCATCCGCCGTTTATCATCTTTTTTTCTTCCTTTCCTTTAGCTGTTAGCCGTCTTACCCAGTCTTTGGGTTCTCTTTTTCTCCAGCCTGTCTATGATGACCGTGGCAGACATGTCGCCCAGACAGTTCATGGTTGTGGTACCCATATCAAAGAATCGGTAGAAGCCGCCTACCATAATTACAATCTCCAGAGGAATTCCCACTGCTGCCGCTACAATCATAAGATTCATCAGGCCGCCGCCCGGAACACCGGAACCAGTGGAGGTAACCAGAGCTGTTACAAAAATCGTATTAAAAATCTGTCCTGGCGTGAGGGCAATTCCCATGGCCTGTGCGCTGAACAGAATGACAACGCTGCAAAGCACTGCCACGCCATCCTTGTTAATAGTTCCGCCCAGCGTGATGCCCAATCCTGCAACTGAGTCTTCCACTTCAAAATTTTCTTTGGCCACATTCATGCTGACTGGAATCACTGCAGCACTGCTGCAGGTACTGGCGGCAGCAGCTATGGTCGGAAAGCTCCTTTTCAAGAAATTCAGAGGGGTAATGCCGGTAAACAGCCATAAAATCAAACAATATACCACTATCAGATGAAGGATGCAGCACAAATAGAAGGTACCTAAAAGCTTGGACATGGTGAGCAGCAGGTTGATGCCGTATTTTCCCAGGGCATTGGCCATAAGACAGAATACTCCTATGGGAGCCAGCTTCAGGGCAATACTGATGATGGACATTACCAAGTCCGCCATACTGACAAACCAGTTGCGCACAGGCATCCTCTTTTCCTCGGGCAGCATGACAATGGCTACTCCCATAATAACTGCTATAATTAATACCTGCATCATATTTGCATTGTTAAATGTTGCAAAAATATTGCTGGAAAACATATCTGTGAAGAACTTACCCACAGTAGGAAGCTCCGCTATCTCTACAGCCTCCGCACTGCCTTCTGTAAACTGGAAACCCACACCCGGATGGAACACTCCGGTTATCACCAGCCCCAGGACCGATGCCGCCACTGTGGTAAACATATAAAAGACCACGATTCGGATACCGATTCTTCCCAGAGTCTTAGGATTATCCATACTGGTAATCCCCTTTACCATCATGCAGATGACAATGGGAACAAGGAACATTTTCATCAGATTCAGCCAGATTGTTCCAATAAAACCAATGCAGGTAGCCTTTTCCCCCAACAGTATGCCTAGCAATGATCCCAGCAGCATGGCTATAAGGATTTTTGTGATATCATTCATCTTATTATACTTTTTCAACATTTGTAATCCCCTCCTAATAGAAATACATTAGATATATTGAAGCACTCCGCTCTCTGATACAGCCAGCAGTTTTCCTTCCTTGTAATAACACCTCGCCGTGTGGGAGGAAATCTCAATCCAGAACGAAGGCACCCCTCTCCCCCACTCTTCCATCCTCTGCTCCATCGTAATCTCTTCATCTCCCTGTCTGCCAAGAATGACAATTTCATCCCCCACCTTGGCATCCGGGAAATCTGCCAGATCTATGATGGTATGCTCCAGGCTGATTGTGCTGGCCACTTTCGCCTTTCTTCCGTGAAGAAGTACATATCCGCCGGCCAGCTTTGGACTAATACCGTCTCCAAGTCCTCCTGCCATAATTCCAATCCGCTTAGGCGAATCCAGTTTTACCGCTTTATAGTTCTCCCCAAATTTACCTCCACATACCTGGTTTATATGTATAAGCCGGCTCTTCCATGCCGTAATCGGATGCTTTAACTGCGGATGCCCCTCCCTCCTGTCAAGAGGTGAATATCCCCAGATTGCCCGTCCCGGACACACTCCGGTCATACGGATTTCCGGCAGTGCGATTCCTCCCGGTGTATTGGCCAGCTGGCAAAATGGTATCTTTTTTCCTTCCTCTCCCAACACTTCAATTGCAGCGGAGAACCGTTCATATTGCCACAGACCGTATTCCGCTGACACATCCGGCCAGTTTACTGCTGCCATATGACTGTATACACCTTCCACATATAGGTTGGGCAATGCTGTGATTTTCCTGTAAAAGTCCGGAAATTCTTCCGCGTTTACGCCCAGCCTTCCCCTTCCCGTATCAATTTTAACAAATACAGGTACAGGTGAGGAGGCTGCATCTGATATGGCTTTTGCCTCTCGTTCCGACAGTATGGTGGGTATTAAATGATATTGGATGTAAAGCTCTGCCACCTCCTCTATGGTATTGCTGGCAAAAACAAGCAACGGCATCTTTACCCCATTTTCCCTCAGTTTAATGGCCTCGCTGATACTGCCCATACCAAGGTAATCTGCACCGCACGCCTCCAACTCCTTTCCGCACGGTACGATTCCGTGTCCATAGGCATTTGCTTTGACTGCGGGCATCACTTTCACATCCGGCCCCACCATTTTTTTAAATGCAAAAAAATTGTCTCTCACGTTATCCAGACTGATCTCCAGCCAGCAGGAACGTTTCAGGTTATATCCGTCCATTTCTTAACACTCCCCTATTTTCTGTTTTCTGTAATAATTAATCAGACATCCTGCGAGCAGAATATCCCGTTCTGTCTCCGTCAATCCTTCCAATGCAAGCGTGATGCCTCGGACATTGCCGTCACTTCCCAGTGTTCGGGCTGCAATACATTTCTTTCCTTCTAACAGAGCCTTGCGTATACCCTCAATAAATATATAATCCCCCTGTACACAGTCAAATTTTTCCCTTCCATCCAGAGTAAAAGGAATAATGCCCCAATTAATACAATTACTGCGGTATCTCTTTGTTGCATACTCGAAACAGAGATTGGCAATTCCTCCAAGAACCTTCTGACAGGAGGCCGCTTGCTCTCTGGCCGAACCGTCCCCCGGTTTATTGGCAAACAAACAGGAACCGTAACCAGTACCTGCAATCATGTCTTCATCAATACCAAATCGTTTCATCACCTGAACCAGCTCCTCCGGCATTTTTCCCTGTTTTCTCTCCTCTTCCACCGCCTGAATGGACCGACAGTACCCGGCATAACCGGGAACCCTTCTGCACAGCGCATATTCTGCCAGACGGATAGGATTAGACCGGTAGGAAGCCGTGTCGCCGGAAGGAATAAGTTCGTCCGTGGTTGTTACCGGGTCATGTATGACTGCGGAAAACCTCATCAGTATATTATCATGCAGTTCATCCATAGGTGGCCAATCCACGATATTAGGGCCGGTCACTAACCTCACAGACGCATCAGCCTTTCCATACCCGTAATAAACCCGCTTCTTATACACAGTCCCGTCAAAACAGTACTTTAGGTCCGGTATCTGGTAGTCCAAATCCGTGGCTGCTGTAATAACACCCTGATTGGCAGCAGTGGCTGCTATGGAACGTGCATCCATGAGAGCTACTGCGCAGTATTGCCCCTCATCCGGTCTGCTTCCTTCCCTGTTAGGAAAATTCCTCGTAGCATGACGAATGGAAAAGGTATGTGTAGCTGGTATATCCCCATAGCCGGAACAGGAACCGCAGATACACGGTTTCATGATTACTCCGGATGACAGCAGCTTCTCCGCTGCACCGGAACGAATCAGCGCCAGGTTAACCGGCATACTGGCCGGATATACAGTCATGGAAAAACCATCCTTTCCCAAAGTGGCGTCTTTTAATATCTCAGCCGCCTCCTGTAGATTCTCAAACAAACCACCTGCGCATCCCGCTATGCTGCCCTGGTCAGCAATCACCCTTCCATCCTTAATTTTATGGGAAAGCTGAAGCTTATTCTTCCCAAAGAGCCGTTCTGCCTCCTGATCCACCTCCTCCAGCAGTTCTTTTGCCCTCTCGTTAAATTCATGAATCGTCACCGCGTTGCTGGGATGAAAGGGCAGGGCAATCATTGACTCAATGCGGCCTAAGTCGAGATAGATTACACCGTCATAATAGGCTGGACTCCTGGCCTTCAACTTCCTGTAATCCCCGGGCCTTCCATGGTTCCTGTAATAGGCTTCGGTTATCTCGTCTGTCTCCCATATGGAGGACAGGCAGGAAGTTTCTGTCATCATGGTATCAATATTGCACCTGTAATCCGCTGTAAGATTCTTAAGTCCGGGGCCTGTAAATTCCAGAATTTTGTTTTTTACAGTTCCGGGCTTAAAAAGTGCTGCCACCATAGCAAGGGCCACATCTTCAGGTCCCACACCTCTCTTTGTATTCCCGGTCACATAGCAGAGTACCACCTCAGGAGATGGTATGTCATAAGTCCTTCCAAGCAGCTGCTTTACCAGCTCCGGTCCACCTTCCCCAAATCCCATTGTTCCCAGGGCACCATACCTTGAATGGCTGTCAGATCCAAGTATCATGCCGCCGCACGCAGACAGTTCCTCTCTCGCATATGCGTGCATGACAGCCAGGTTGGCCGGAACATAATTTCCGCCATACTTTTTTGCTGCCGTCAGCCCAAACACATGGTCATCCTCGTTAATCGTTCCCCCTACCGCACAAAGGCTGTTATGGCAGTTGGTCATCGCATAAGGCACGGGAAATTCCGTCATTCCGCTGCTTCTGGCTGTTTGAATGATTCCAACATAAGTAAGGTCCTGGGATATCAACGCATCAAATTTTATCTGCATCCTGTCCGGTTCCTCTGATATGCTGTGTGCCCGCAGAATCTGATAAGCAATGGTGTTCTCCCTGGCATCATCCGGTTGTATCCCGGCTTCTTTAACCAGACATCCGTTGTCCAGGTATATACCATCCATCTGTATATCAAACATCTATTATCCGCCTCCTTTCTCATACTTGTATAAGAAGCAAATTTAATGCCAATTTTTTTAATCTTTTTTTCATTATATTTTAACCATTACACAAGTCTTTTGTCATATGTTTTATCATTCGTTAAATTTTAAAACGTTTTTATGTTTTTAATGTTTAATTTCAAAACACAATATGATAAACTGGATGTAGATTACGCTGCATTTGTGTTTTATATCTTTGTTATTCCGGGAGGAAGCTTATGAAGAGTCATGAACTGATGCTGATATCTGTTTACCCTGAAATGCTGGAGGATATCCAGGCTGTCTGCCAGACCATGCATATCGAACCTACCATTCTTCAATGGGAAATAGCCCAACAGGGACTTCTGGACAAGCTGAACCAGATGTTTTTGGAACTGCCTAAGCCCGATGTCATTATCAGCCGCGGGGCCACCGCAGGCATGATTGAACAATACTTCCCCGAAATCGTATCCATACGTGCTGAACCGGACAATCTGGAAATACTGGAGATACTAAACAAGGCACGGGAATATGGTTCACGAATCGGTCTTATTCTTTTTGATGAATACGTAGATCACTATAAGATTAAAACTGTAGAACATCTGTTAGATGTGGAAGAGGTACGTATCTATCCCTTCCGTTCCCGGGCTGATATCGAGTCCCAGGTTCTAAGAGGCAAACGGGACGGAATGGATGTAATGGTGGGCGGCGGAACCCTGGCCCTGCGCATGGGCAAACAATGTGGAATGAATGTATGCTTTGTCGAATCCGGAAGGCTGAGCTTAAAAAAAGCCATACGGCAGGCTGAATCCATCATATATGCCAGACAACGTGAAAAGCTGCAGCTGAAATGCTTCAGTTCTGCAGCTTCTTCCATCCAGGAGGGAATCCTCTCCACGGAGAACGGGACCATCGTGGTTGCCAATCAGGAAATGGGGCATATCCTAAATATCAATGAACGGCTCATACTGAATAAAAAGGCAGAAGCTCTGCCGTCTTCCCTGATGGCTCCCTGTATACTCACATTCATGTTCCATGACACGGCAGATGACGGAATCCTGAAAATCAACGGGCAGAACTATTATGTAAAAAAAAGTACTGCCCGCAGCAAAACAAATCAGAGAATCATAGCCGTATTTCAGGGCACACACAACATTCAATACCAGGAACAAAGGGTTCGTTCAGAGCTGCGCAACAACGGCTTTATGGCAAAATACACTTTTGAGGACATCGTGGCGGAAAGCGCTCTGATGAAAAGCCTGATGGATAAAGCCAGACTGTATGCCTCCACCAACGCAGGAATCCTAATCAACGGAAACAGCGGTACCGGCAAGGAACTTCTGGCCCAGAGCATACATAACGCAAGCCCCAGACACAATCAGCCCTTCGTGGCTGTCAACTGTGCAGCCATCCCCGCCTCCCTTCTGGAAAGCGAATTATTCGGTTATGAGGAAGGAGCATTTTCCGGAGCAAAAAAAGGAGGAAAGCGCGGACTGTTCGAATTGGCCCATAAAGGTACCATCTTTCTGGATGAAATCAATTCCATGCCCATTGAACTGCAGAGTGTTCTGCTGCGTACCATTCAGGAGAAAGAAATTCGAAGAGTAGGCGCTCAAAAAAATATCTATGTGGATATCCGCATCATCTCCGCCTGCAACAAGAACATGGAAGAACTCATTGCGGACGGCAAATTCCGGGCCGACCTGTACTACCGCCTGAATACACTGAAGCTGACTATGCCCGACCTGGAGACCAGAAAAGAAGATATTCCGCCGCTGTGCGGATATTTCCTAAAACGCTATTCTGCCAAGTACAGTGTTCCAATTCCCGCTCTTTCCCCGGAAGACAGTGAGATTCTCCTCAAACGCAGCTGGCCGGGTAATGTCAGGGAACTGGAAAACACCATGCACCGCTATGTCATCTTAAGCAGCCTGCAGCATTGCTCTGTAAATGACTGTCTGGATGGAACCCCGCCGGAGCAGGCTGCATCCTCCGGAGCTTCGCAGCCACCGTTAGAAGGTACATTGGCCCAGATGGAGCTGGCCCTTATCCGGAAGTGCCTGGAGGAAAATCACGGCAGCCGTGAAAAAACGGCTAAGCAGCTGGGCATTTCACGCTCAACTCTCTGGAAGAAGCTGTCACAGCAGGCTTGACGGACTACCTGATACTGCGGTAATAATTAATCATGCCTCCCAGTACCAGCATCCTGCGCTCCTCCTCTGTCATTTCCCCTATGGACAGCCGGACCTTCTCTCCTGTTTTCAGTATGATTCCCTCTAGCTGCTCCTCTCCCATCCTTATCTTCCCGGATGCGTCCGGCAGCAGCAGATAATCTCCCTTTTTCAGGTCCGGCCTTTCCTTACAGGACAAAGGTATAAGTCCCCAGCTGATGCAGTTGGAACGATAACGCTTAGTGCTGTATTCTATTGCCAGATTAGCCCATCCCCCCAGAACCTTCTGGTTGCTGGCCGCCTGTTCCCTGCTGCTTCCGTCACCAATCTTATCACTGATTAGGAGACTGCCGTAAGAAATATCCTTCATCTCCGACCCTAACATGGTGCAGACCTGTTCCAGAACAGAACGTGTCCCTGTATTTTCATTCTCCAGGGCATCTCGGATATTTCCTGCATACTCCACATATTCCCGGTCCTTACTTATAAGGGTATAGGCTGCAATCTTCCCGGGGTTGCTTCGAAGAGAGGAGGCTTCCCCGCTTGGACACAATTCATCTGTAGTAATGCTTCCTTCAAAACAGGCTGCTGCCTTTAACAACACGTGCTTCCTCATCTCAGGAAAATCAGGCCAGTCCTTGATATTTGGTCCCTTGGGCACATGAATGCAGGGGTTGGGACAGCCAAATCCATTATATACGCCTCCCCTATATATGGTATTCTCGAAATGATAATCAAATTTTCTATATACAGTATCCATCTCCGTAGCTGCTGTGAGGAGGCCTCCATTGCGTACAGTGGAAGCAATACTCCTGGCATCCATAAGCGCAGTAGCACTAAGCTGTCCGCTGTCTGTCTTAGATCCCTCCCGGCTGTAATAATTGCGGGACACATGCCGGATACCTAATGTATTATTGGCCGGCACATCCACGGTGCCGAAGCAGGGACCGCAGATACACGGCCGTATGGTGACTCCTGACAGCAGGAGACGTTCAGCCACTCCCTGCCGCATAGTTTCCAAAAATACAGGCTGGCTGGCCGGATAAATGCCCAGGCTGATGCCGTCTCCTGATATCTTATATCCATCCAATATATCTGCTACGGCTGCTATATTATCAAAAGTACCACCGGCACATCCCGCAATGGATGCCTGCTGAACCATCAGTCTCTTATTCTTTATCTTATCCCTCAAAGTGTAGGTTAATCCGCTGCGCATATACGCATCCTTCTCTACAGACTCCAGTACCCCATCCAGGTATGCGCGATCCCTGCACAATTCCCTGATAGAATATACATTACTGGGATGGAACGGAAGTGCAATCATGGGTTCCATACTACTCAGGTCAATTTCAATTAAACCGTCATACAGGGCGTCTCCTGTGGGTTCCAGTTTTTCATACGCATCCTCCCTTCCATGTATAGCCAGCCACTCCCTGACGGTTTCATCGGTCATCCATATACTGGAAAGGGCTGCGGTCTCTGTGGTCATCACATCAATACCCATCCGGTATTCCATGGAAAGATTAGCAATTCCATCTCCTACCACTTCAAGAATCTTATTCTTACAGAAACCACAGTCAAAGACTGCTCCTATCAGAGTAAGGGCTACATCCATAGGCCCCACACCCGGTACAGGAGCTCCACTCAGTTTCACAGCTATGACAGGAGGACGTCTTATGTCATAAGTGCTTCCCAGAGCCTGTCTGGCAATCTCTGTCCCCCCTTCTCCGATTCCCATAGTACCAAGGCAGCCATAACGGGTATGGCTGTCACTTCCAAGGATCATTCTGCCTCCCCCTGCCGCACATTCCCTCATATACTGATGAATAACAGCTGTATATGGCGGCACAAAAATACCACCCAGCTTTTTCATGCACCCTAATCCGTAGGCGTGGTCATCATTATTAATGGTGCCGCCTGTAGCTGCCAGTGTATTGTGGCAATTGGTCAGTATCCACGGAATGGCAAGAGGCCTCTCCCCAACCGCGCAAAGCTCCTGAAGGATGCTGGTATAATTATCATCCGGGCTTACAAGCATATCAAATTTCAGGTAAAGATTTTCCATATCCGGGCCTTCATTATGGGCTTCAAGAATCCTCCATGCCATGGTGTGGGACCTGGCCGTTTCTATATCTGCGCAGTAATCACAGGCACGGACAAACGTTCCATCAGCCAGGCGGACAAAGGGTTCTTTTTTCAACTGAATCATGTGGCATTCCTCTCTTTCATCAATGTTTGAACCTGTCTTAAATATTAAATACTGTCATCTTTAATATAGAGCAATTCTCATGCCAAATTCCACAGCAGCACATGTCCAATCTCCCTGGTAAAACAGTAAAAAACAAAAAACTCTTCCTTCAACTGCCCCCAAAACAAAAAAAGCGCCCGGTCACCCGGGCATCCCACATCTCATTTTTCCTATTTTCCAAATATCACAAAACGGTTATCCCTTAACATCTTCACAAACTTGGCCAGCCGTTCATACAGCGGCTCGGCCTGATCTCCGAATTCTTCCCTGACCAGCGCTCCAATGGCAATGATATTTCTGTTTCCATCCATCTGCTTCCAGACAAAGCTTCCGAACCGGTCCAGCTTTACATGGCTCACCCTGGGCGTGACCCACAGCTTCTGGGCCAGCTTATCAAAGATTCCCTTGTGCACCATATCCACGGTCACGATTCCCTGCTGGTCCTCTTTCCATGAGAACTCAGGGTTTCTGACCGGTACCTTTTCCAGATAATTCTGGTCTTTTTTCTTATTGAAGCCCAATGTAATCCTTCCTTCCATCTCCTGCTGTTCATAAACATGCACAGGGCGCCAGGATTCCTGACACCCCATGCACACAGAACCCGCACTGTTATACCAGTATGGTTATTTCCTGTTCTCTTTATGCCAGATGGTAAATTTACACATGGTAAGCATCAGTAACCCAAAGACAATAAGTGATACAATCTTTGCCGCCGGACTTACCAGAAAAGCGCCTAAGCCGTTATCCAGGGCAGACAGATTGATAAAATCGCCCAGATACCCGCCCCGCGCGCTTGCAAGGGGGATGATGGCGAATACAGCCAGCAGGATTCCGACCAGACCTTCTCCCGCAATCATGCCCGATGTATAGAGCACGCCCCGGTCAATGGCCTCTTTCTTATCCTCCTCCTTTGCATATTTACGCTTTTCATACCAGTGGCGGATGAGTCCTCCCACCATGATGGCTGCCGTGGTCCTCAGAGGCAGGTATAAACCTACTGCTACCGGCATTACCGGTATCCCAAGGATCTCAATAACAACGGCAATGGCTGCTCCTGCCAGAATCATGTTCCATGGAAGGTTGCCGTCCATGACGCCCTCTACCACAGTCTTCATAATCATGGCCTGAGGAGCCGGAAGTTCCGCCGAGCCATAGCCCCAGGCCTGGTTCAGAAGGTAAAGTACGCCGCCGATGGCAATGGCAGAAGAAACCACGCCAATCAGCTCTCCCATCTGCTGGTTCCTTGGAGTGGAGCCAACCAGATAACCTGTTTTTAAATCCTGGGAGGTATCCCCGGCAATAGCTGCAATAACGCAGATAACACCGCCGATGGAGATAACGCCCATCATGCTCTCATGGGTGGCGCCGGACACGGCTTTAAGCACCAGCGCCGATACCAGAAGTGTGGCAATGGCCATACCGGATACCGGGTTATTGGAGGATCCGACCAATCCCACCAGACGTGAGGACACGGCCGCAAACAGGAAACCAAACACTGCAATCAGCATGGCGCCCACAAAATTTACAGGAACAGCCGGCACCAGCCATATGATTACCACGGCAATGAGGACGCCTATGAGTACCACATTCATAGGAATATCCCTGTCCGTGCGCAGAGTGGAAGCCTGACGTCCGCCCTTTAAGTCCCGCATGGCATCCCTGAAGGTATTTACAATCATGGGAAGGGACTTAATCAGGCTTATGATGCCTGCCGCTGCCACGGCGCCGGCGCCGATGTAACGGATATAAGAGCCCCACATAGCCTGGCTGCTCATCTCGCTGATCAGCACATCAGCCGGTGCAAAGGGCGCTGTGAGTCCGCTTCCGAACAGCTTGATAATGGGCATCAGAATCAGCCATGATATAATGCCTCCCGAAAACATGTAGGAGGAAATCTTTGGACCGCAGATGTAGCCCACTCCCGCAAGGGCAGGAAGCACGGAAATACCCACGCCTCCGCCGTATTTTTGGATATCATAATCCACATCGCTGGGGAACAGCTTCAGGCCGTCAGCCACAAACTTGTACAAAGCGGCAATTCCCATGCCCGCAAATACAACGCCTGCCTTGGAACCGCCCTGCTCTCCCGCAATCAGTACCTCGGCACACGCCTGGCCTTCCGGATAGGGAAGCACCCCGTGCTCCTTCACAATCAGCGCCTGGCGCAGAGGAATCATAAACAGCACGCCCAGCACGCCTCCGCACAGCGCAATCAGCGCAATCTCAACCAGGGAAGGCGCGCCCTCTCCCCACTCACTCATCCACATAAACAGGGCAGGCAGGGTAAAGATGGCTCCTGCTGCCACAGATTCACCGGCAGAACCAATGGTCTGCACCATGTTGTTTTCCAGAATAGAATCCCTTCTGAGGATTACCCGGATAACGCCCATGGAGATAACTGCCGCAGGTATGGATGCGGACACGGTCATACCGACGCGAAGGCCCAGATAAGCATTGGCAGCACCAAAGAGAACAGCCAGAAGGATACCCAGGATCACAGAAACCGCGGTTACTTCCGGAACCACCTTGTCCGCCGGTATAAATGGTTTAAAACCATTTTCATCTTTCATGTATCTATCGCTCCTTTCGTATTGACCACATAAAAACCGGATATTTGGGCTCTTACGTGAGATACAAGCCAACCCTGCCGAGACAGGACGGCTTGTATCTTATCCCCGTAATTATAGCATCCTTCAGAAAAAATTTCCACAATTTTTGTGTAAATGGTAAGAATTGCATTAATTTTTTTAATTTTTCCATCATTTTTATTTAATAAAACGGCCACATAACCTTACAAAACAAAGTGTTTTCTCTGTTTTGTGGCCTGTGGCCGGAAAAAATTTCCGAAATCCATTATTTTTCACAATCAAACACAAGTCCCCAGGAAGCCCTTATATCATCCATAAGTCTAAGAATGTCCAGTGTGTCCTCTTTCTTAAGTACATCACTGGAGGACATACCCAGCCGGACGCACCTGTTTACTTCCCGTATCTGATACTCAAAGCCATTTACCTCAAAAGGAAAATCCATGACATATTCCTCCCCCTTCATGGGACGGATAATCAGCCGTTCTGCCTTCTGGTAATCCGGCAGATAAATGGAGCCCCCGGATCCGAACACGGCTGCTTCCCTTGGCATATCCATGCCGATGGAGGCGGTAGCCGCCGCCCTGAAACCGCCCGGATATCGGAGCAGAACCGTGCTGTAATCATCGGTGCCGAATTCATTCAGATGATACTCCGATGTAACATGTTCCGGCTGTTTATCTCCCATAACCATGCGCAGAAATCCCAGGTTATAGATGCCCACATCCAGAAGAGCGCCTCCGCCCAGCCCGGAATCAAACTTGCGCGCCTTCCTTGCCCCTTCAGCCACAAAGCCGAAATCACACCTGGCAAATCCCACCTGGCCGATAACTCCCCCGTTTATCAGCTCCTGCATCTTTTTCAGGGCCGGAAGATGGCGGATCCAGAAGGCTTCCATGATGAACAGGCCTCTTTCCTCTGCCGCGGCGAAAAGACGTTCCCCTTCCTTTACATTGGTGGTAAAGGGCTTCTCACATAACACATGCTTTCCCGCTTCAAGACATGCCATACAGTTCTCATAATGCATGTTGTTGGGAGTCGCCACATAGACCGCGTCCACCTCCTCGTCTCTGAGAAGCTCCTCATAAGAACCGTATGTCCTGGGAATTCCGTATTTCTTACCGAAAGCCTCCGCCTTCTCCCGGGAACGGGAACCGCAGGCCGCCAATCGGTCCTCCCCCTTCATACCGTTTACTGTTTCAGCGAACTTTGCCGCTATGGTGCCGGTTGCCAAGATTGCCCAATTCATATAAGATGCCTCCAACTGTTTTATTTACTCAAAATTTTCAATCAAATATACCCGCAGGCGAGTCCGATACAATATTTAACGCTTCATCTTATGCTTTTTCCTGTACATGTAAGTGTCCGCCCTGGCCAGCGTGCTTTCCAGGCTCACATCCTTACCCGGGTCAAAGAAGGCATAGCCTGCCGCAATGCCCGCCGGAAATACATTCCCGTCGCTGTAAGCCTTCACAGCCCTCTCCATGGCCAGAATTCCACGGGTCACCTGCTCCTGTCCCAAACCGTCTAACTGGACCACAAACTCATCCCCTCCAATGCGGAACAGGGGCGCCCCCGGAAACGCTTCCCGTATAATGTCAGCGGACCTGCGGATGTATTCGTCCCCCTTGTCATGGCCGAAGCGGTCATTGACCCCCTTGAGGTCATTGAGATCGCACATCAGGAAACCGCTTCCCGGTATCTCCTGCGGATGGCTGTTCTTGTGCTGCAGCATGTGTTCATATGCCAGCCTGTTTCCGACACCCGTAAGTCCGTCCCTGTCACGTTCCACCTTAAGCGCCTTTGTTTCAAGGATTTCATCCGTCACATCCTCCACCACACAGCGGATGGGATGTACTGCTGTTTTGCATGTTATTTTAATCCACCGGGTTCCTTCCGCGGTATCCATCTTTATCACACCGGGACCTCCGTCCCGGTGTGAGGCAAGGCTCTTTAGGAAACGTATGAATTCATCCTTATCCCGGGAAAACAGGTGCTCCTGCTCCTTTGTAAGCCTTAAAAGCCTGGGTATCTGGCTGGTCATAAGCACCTTGGAGGAACGCCCTGATATCTCAAAGGCTCCCACAGGAAGTTCCGACAATTCTATAAGCTTGGCATGCCTGGCAAACCACTGGCTGGTAAACACAGCTATGATAAGACCGGCTGCCAGGGAAAGAACCAGGGAATACTCCAGTATCTGACCGATTCTGCGCGGAAACTGCAAGAGCACCGGCTCCTCCATAAGTCCGATCAGGTACCACTCATCCCCTTCAAACGGGGTATTGTGGTAGTACATCCCCATCTGGTTCACGCAGGCGTTAATCTTCCGGCCGGTCCGGTCCGTGTTCAGCAGGGTATATATGGAATTTTCCTTGTCCTTAAGCTCCATCTCAAACTTGCGGTCCTGCCCGGCCAGCTGTCTCGGGAGGGCGCCGTAAGTAACCGCTGTCTCTTTCTTCTCCCGCTCCGACCGGTATCCGATGACATAACCGTAGGAGTCCCCTGTCTGAAGTTCAGAGGCAGGAAGGAACCGGTACAGATAGCTCACGGATATCTCCACGCCAAAGACAGCCAGCACCCTGCCGTCCTGGCCGAACAGTGGCACGGAATAGGTAATCACATCCTCATCTCCCTCGTTTACCTGAAAAGGGGGACTCCAGTATCCCAGCCATTTAGAGCGCCCGTTTTCCGCTGCCGCGCTCCAGGGCTTTTGGAAAAAATCGCGGTTTTCTTCATTGACCTCCAACCGGAAGTTCCAGTTAGCCGTGGTGGAAATTTTCATCTTTTCGGCTACATTCCATGGGCCGATGAGCATATACAGATTTTCATTCTGGCTGCTGTTGCGGTCCGGATTATTATTCCTGAAATACAGGGCGGCCAGGGAACCGTCCGTCTCCCCCTCGTCCGGCAGTATCAGGAACACGCCGGTGGTCTTTGTGTCGTACAGGGCATCCAGGACCTCAGGCGCCAGCGCCTCCAGCATGCGGTCCGGCTGTCCCTGATATTCCAGCCCGTCCGGACTGTCAAAATACCGGCTTATGGTATCCGTATGATGGCTGAAATTAGTCCAGACATTCTTCATCTGGTTCTCCAGATTATTCCTGCGGCCCTTTACCTTTTCCGCAAATATGCGGTACTGGTTGGCCTCTGCCTGTTCCATCACTCCCCCTGCCACCATAAAGGACACCAGAAGCACGCTTTGCAGTACCAATGATACCACAAATGCTATGGTCAGCTTAAATGCTATGGATTTACTTCTGAATTTTCTGTCCATCTGTCTTACCAGCCATTTCTTTTAGGAGTGTTTCATACCAACGGTCAAAATGCTCCTCGTCCAGCAGTTCTCTTTCCACCGACTCCCTGCTCTCACCTTTTTCCATCCTCTGCTTCAGAGTTTCCAAATCCACATTCACACAGTTCTCCAGGGATGTAGAAAATATCTGGTCCATATCATAAGACCCCAGAAAGGTCTCCCGGACATATACATTGTGGTTTTTCAGGGCATTAAGGGAGGTCCGGATGCTCTGCTCCACTGCCTGGACATTGTCCCGGCTTTCCACATGGGACACCAGATCTGATACGGATTCCAGAGCCTTCTCCTGCACAGGCAGATATCCCGTGGCCACTGCAAAGCGTATATTCTGCTCCGGCTGCGTGAACCATTTAAGGAACCGGACCGCGGCCTGCTGGTGGCTCTCATCTGAGGCAAACACCGCCATGTTGGCCCCTCTCTGTCCCATATAAGGTGTACCATCCTGAAAAACAGGATAGGCATAGCTTTGGCAGGAAATGGGATGGGACTGTTTTTCATCCTCAATCACCAACTGCGGAAAGAAGCCTGCGCCTGCCGAGGAGCCGATATAGGCCATCAGCCTTCCGCTTTTAATGCCGTCCTGGTTGTAGGTTCTGCTCTCGTACCAGCCCTTTATATGGGGTACATAGTATGCGTCCCATACCCTTCTGGCCGTGTCCCTGGAATAATTGAATTCAGGCCCATCCTGCGTCCAGCGGATACCCTCTCCCAACTGGGCGGCCGACAGTGCGGCAAAATCATTGAATGCGTTCATACCCAGGAACGGACTGCCCCCGGACCATTCATAATACATGCCCGCCGCCTGAGCCAGACCCTCCCAGGTCTTAAGCATCTCCTTGTCCGCGCCTGTTTCCCCTGCAAATGTCTCCCAATCCGTTTCATTGAGATAGAGAATCTCCGTGGATTTTGCCACCGGAATCATCCGGTGAATGCCGTCTCCTTCCCAGACTCCCTCCTTCAGGAATTCGGACCGGTAAGCGTCCAGTTCTTCCTCGGTAAAATAGTCATCCAGATGAACCAGAGGCACGATCCCGTCCAGCCTGTACGCGCTGTCCGGGTAGGATGAAAATATATCCGGCAGCGGGTCTGAGCCTATAACATGGCTGGCGGATGCGTACAGCACATCATCCAGCTCATTGCTGGAGCCGTATCCCACCGGTTCCACTATAATTCCCTGCTCCATACCCACAGTCTCGTTAAATTCCATCACCAGGTCGTCAAAGGCGCCCTTGGCCACCGCGTTATAGGAATGCCAGAGCACTACCACCACGGGTTTTTCATTTTCTTCCTTTTTTCCATCTCCGGCCATACAGCCGCCAAGCCCCAAAGCAGCGGCCATGACAGCCGCCAGCATAAATACATATAATCTGCGATTCATAATGAATTACCTCCCCGTGCAGTCCCCCCATGGCAGGCACAGATGCCGCCATTCTCCAAACACGTTACATCTTAAGTATAACACGCGGCACGGCCTGCTGTCTATTCTGGATGTATGATAACAGAACCTGAGCCGCCCCTGGTTCCGGGTATATCGGGATTCCCAGCTCTTTAACCTTTGAATCCAGGGTCTTTACCAGCACAGGACCGGAGGCTGATGTTTTATTTTATTATGGAATTTCTGAATATGCAAGAAAAATATGGCGAGAATATCCGCAGAAAAGATTGGTCTGAGTCAGAAAGAAAATGGAGAAGGCGAGCGGTATGAAACAGAATCCGCCGAAAGAAAAAGACAGGACCCCCATGGCCCTGCCCTGTTCTTTTTATGCCTCTCTGCCTGAATGTGAGTAAAATGTAATCAGATACAGGCCACACAATCCCACCAGCGCATAGATTATCCTGGTTACCCATGAGGCTGTTCCGAAAATCCATGAAACCAGGTTGAAATTAAAGAATCCTACCAGCCCCCAGTTCACTGCCCCAATCAGGGCGATTGTAAGAGCGGTATAATCCAATGCCTTATTACCCATCGCATGCTACCTCCTTGTCATGAGCATTTTGCGCCTGTTTTCCAGGCACTTATGCAGCTTACTATACGCTGGTAGTATGTACCGGTTTGTGGAATTCCATACATTTTTTGCTGTTTTTCATGATTGATGTTTCAATCAGATGACGGCGCTTCTGCCGGTCAGTCCTGCTTGTCCTCCGCGGCAGCCTCTTTCATCTGCCGGATTACCTCTTCCGGAAGTATATCATACAGGCGGTTCCGTTTAAGACCGGGCTGTTCCAGATATTCTTCCCTCAGCATACCGTTAACCCGGTCCAGCTCCTCCTTTAGTTCCCTGGCTGAGATAAGACGGCATCCCTGGCCCAGGATGATGACCTGCTCCACTCCGTCGGAGGTGGCCACGGACACATCGAACCTGCGGGCATTTTCATGGGCGAACTTCTCGATATACTGGTCCGCTGTCTCAGCCTCCTTTGTGTAGACCACCTGGATATTGTGGTATTCAGAAACCTCTGTGGCATGTCCCGCCACCCGGTAGGCGTCAAAAACAACCATGAGACAGCACTTGCGTATGGCCTGATAGTTGCAGAGCAGATCCATAAGCCTGCCTCTGGCTCCGTCCATATTGTCCTGTGCCAGCTCCCTCAGCTCCTCCCAGGCAAAAATAATATTATAGCCGTCCACCAGAAGATATTCCTGTCTGGCCTCCTGCTTCTGGTAGGTACGGGTCACCGGGCCGCTGTAGGCTGCAGCACTCCTGCTTCCCCTGCTCTTGCCTGGATATCCTTTGCGCGCTGACTTATCCCGGCTGTTGGCATAAAAGGTGCGCTCCAGTATCGCGTCAATTTCATCCGTACCCAGCCATACCTCTGAGGATTCTTCCTGTCCGGCAGAGGATTGTCCCGGATGCCTGCCGGAAAAAGGATTCCTCTCACCCTCCATCTCCTCCCCATCAGGGGATTCTATTACAAGACCGCTGTCCACATGCATGTATTCCTTCACCTGGTCCCAGCTTACCACAAATCCGGCCCCATGGGCGCAGAACACGGATCCCGTGGGATTTTCCGTATCTCTCTCCGGGTCATAGCCGGTCTGCCCGATAATTTCCCGGCTGTTATGACAGGGCTCGTATCCTTTCAGCGCACATGCCAGCCTCCCCTGTCCCCTGGTATAGGACATAACCTCTGCCTGATACCCCCGCATGGCGGCGACCGGAGCCTGTCCCGTGAGGACGGCCTGTCCCTGCCTGTTTTCCTCGATAACGCAGGTCCCGCACCGCTTTTCAATATCGGTCATGGCGCGCCCAATGGACGCCTCCGGCACTTCCAGGCGGAAGGTATACCACGGTTCCAAAAGAATGCAGGAGGCCTCCATAAGCCCCTGGCGCAGGGCCCGGTAGGTAGCCTGCCTGAAATCTCCGCCCTCCGTGTGCTTGTTATGA
>OBXM01000362.1_pt1 | contig 51391 bp, 50 predicted proteins | sample 1538141 | NCBI WGS metagenome assembly OBXM01 (sample SAMEA2580153, study PRJEB22360) | human gut metagenome | biome: human gut; feature: human-associated habitat; material: faeces | place: Denmark | collected 2008/2010 | reverse complement strand
TTCAAGGTACAAACAAAATCAGATATTTATTAATGTGTCTTTTGACACCCTAATCCTATGAAATAAAAAACACCGGCTACCAGGAAACGGCAGCCGGTGTCCAGCTTTTCATCACACCTTGACAGTTACATCCGGCTCGATTTTCTTGATCAGTGCCTTTGCTTCGGTCAGGATGGAGGCGAACTTGTCATCCGGTGCCTCCAGTACCATCTTCTGGTTCAAAAAGTTCACGGATACATTCGTAACACCGTCAATCTTTTTCACGGCACTTTCGATCTTTGCTGCGCAGTGTCCGCAGTCAAGGTCGATTAATTTGATTGTTTTCTTCATAGGATGATATCCCCTTTCTATAGTTATTTGGTTGGTTTGACATGGCTGAACAATTAAAAGAATGTTTAATCGTTCATGCCGTCAGTATATTCACGAAAAGGCACAAAGTCAACGGTTTTGGGAGCAGTTCTGCCCTTTGGATTGGAAAACCTGCTGATTGGATTTTCTGCAAAAAAGGAATTGCTTTTTGGATCAAAAATGCTCCTTTATGGAGCGTACAAAACCAGGAAGGCGTGTTTATAATGATTGTGTTCCCTACGGGGGACGGGTAGTATATGTCAGTGGACACTGACATATGCTTCCGGCAGATTGCAGGCGTGCATAGGTGCACATTATCAGCAAAGCTGATATGCACGCTGCAGCAGGGACACAGGAGTGTCCCTTATAAAAATAAAAAGAAAGAAGGGATGAAATTGCAAAAGGAGCAATTTGACATTACGGGTATGACCTGCTCGGCCTGCTCGGCCAGGATTGAAAAGAGTGTGGGAAAACTGCCCGGCATCAAAGAAGTGTCCGTCAATCTGTTGAAGAACAGCATGGTTGCTTCTTATGATGAATCTGTTCTGGATACAGCAGGGATTGTCCAGGCTGTTGAAAAAGCCGGATATGGGGCATTCCCCAAAACGGCTGCAAAGGTCCAGAACAAAAGCAGTGCCGCAGGCCGGACTCAAAATCCGGAAACCAGTACGGCACAGGCAGAATATAAGCAGACGAAACAGCGGCTCCTGCTGTCTGCCATTTTTACCATACCGCTGTTTTACATATCAATGGGACACATGATGGGCTGGCCGCTTCCAGGCTTCCTTTTAGGAATGGAAAATGCCATGAGCTTTGCTTTTACACAGTTTCTGCTTCTGATCCCGGTGGTATTTGTCAATTCGAAATATTACCGGATGGGATTTAAGACGCTGTTTCACGGTTCTCCCAACATGGACTCCCTGATTGCCATAGGCTCCGGTGCGGCGATTGTTTACGGGATTTATGCCATTTATAAAATAGGCATCGGGTTCGGATATGGGGATATGGTTACCGTCCATAGTTTTATGATGGATCTGTACTTTGAATCCGCAGGCATGATCCTGACGCTGATTACTTTAGGGAAAACTCTGGAAGCCCGTGCAAAAGGGAAAACCTCAGATGCGATTACCAAGCTGATGAACCTGGCCCCCAAGACTGCAACCGTAGAACGTGATGGACAGGAGTTTACCGTTCCGGTGGAGAAAGTGCAGGCCGGGGAAACGCTGATCGTGAAAGCGGGAGAGTCTGTACCAGTAGATGGAATTGTCATTGAAGGATTTTCTTCTGTGGATGAGTCTGCCTTGACGGGTGAAAGTATTCCGGTAGAGAAGCATATCGGAGATAAGGTCATTGGGGCAACCATAAATAAGTCCGGCTATTTTAAGATGCAGGCGACCAAAGTGGGTGACGATACCACATTGTCACAGATTGTCCGTCTGGTGGATGAAGCGACCAGCTCTAAAGCGCCGATTGCAAAGATGGCCGATAAAGTCAGCGGTGTGTTTGTACCAGTGGTAATCAGCATTGCATTGATTGCCGTTGTTGTATGGCTGTTGTTGGGTTACGGGTTTGAATTTGCCCTTTCCATTGGTATTTCCATCTTAGTGATTTCCTGCCCCTGTGCGTTGGGGCTTGCCACACCTACCGCAATCATGGTCGGAACCGGAAAGGGTGCAACAAACGGCATCCTGATTAAGTCTGCGGAAGCTCTTGAAACAGCACATGGTATTGATACGGTAGTTCTTGACAAGACCGGAACGATCACACAGGGAACTCCGGTAGTCACAAACTTATTATGTGGAGACGGTGTAGGTCAGAAGGAACTGCTGCAGATAGCGGCTTCCCTGGAAAAACTGTCCGAACATCCATTGGCAGACGCAATTGTGGCAGAAGCAGAAAAAGAAAGGATTTCTTTCCTTCAGGTAAGTGATTTTAAACAGATTCCCGGCCAGGGTATTGTAGGAAAGATCGGAAACGATATCTGCTATGCCGGAAACCGGAGGTTACTCCAGGCAAATGGCATTTCGGGCGGAGCACTCCTGCAGCTTGGGGAATCTATGGCAGTTGACGGTAAAACACCGCTGTTCTTTGCCCGTGGCGGGCAACTCATTGGTGTGATTGCCGTAGCTGATGTGGTAAAGCCTACCAGCCGTCAGGCAGTACAGGAATTGTCTGCGATGGGCATTGAGGTGGTCATGCTGACCGGAGATAATGCGAAAACAGCAGAAGCGATCCGGCGTCAGGTTGGCGTGGACCGTGTAGTAGCCGAGGTATTTCCACAGGATAAGGAAAAGGAAATTCGGCGTTTGCAGGATAGCGGTAAAAAAGTGGCGATGGTAGGCGATGGAATTAACGATGCCCCGGCGCTTGCCAGGGCAGATGTAGGCATTGCCATCGGAGCCGGAACGGATGTGGCGATTGAGTCAGCGGACATTGTTCTGATGAAAAGTGACCTGCTGGATGTGTCAACGGCGATCCAGCTCAGTAAGGCAGTCATCCGTAATATTAAGCAAAACCTGTTCTGGGCGTTTATTTATAATATCATCGGTATTCCAGTGGCGGCAGGGCTGTTCTATCTGCCGTTTGATTTGAAACTGAATCCAATGATCGGGGCATTTGCCATGAGTTTCAGTTCCGTGTTTGTAGTATCAAATGCGCTGAGGCTTAGATGGTTTAAAGCAAAACACGCATCCCATGCGGAACCAAATGAGGACCGCGTGTATGAACGGACAACAATAAAAAGTGAAAGCAAAGGAGCGATCCAAATGGAAAAAGTATTGAATATTGAAGGTATGGTTTGTATGAACTGTGTAAAGCACGTAGATAAGGCATTGCGGGAAATCCATGGCATCAAAGATGTGGCAGTTCATCTGGAGAGCAAGTCCGCCCAGGTACAGATGAGCCAGGATGTACCGGATGATGTACTGAAAGCCGCTGTTGAAGATGCGGGTTATCAGGTTGTAAGCATTCAGTGAGCGGGCTGCCTATGAAAGCAAAAAAGAGCGACATTACCCATAAACTGAAGATTGCCAGAGGGCAGATTGACGGTATCCTGCAGATGATTGAATCTGATCGGTATTGTGTGGATATATCCAATCAGCTCCAGGCAACACAGGCTTTACTGCGAAGTGCCAATCAACAGATTTTACAGGCTCATATCAGAAACTGTGTCAGGGAGGCCCTGCAGACGGATGTTGAAAATCCAAAGCTGGAGGAAGCGCTTCAGCTTTTGGAGAAAATGAATCAATGATTTTCAGGGCGGTGCAATTCGCAATTAGGCTGTGCCGCCCTTTCTATGGAGGAAATATGCTGGAACTGAAAAATATCTCTTTTGAGGTTTCCGGGGATTCCGGTTCAAAAGAGATTTTACAACAAATCAATTTATTACTGCCAGACGACTGCTTTATAGCGGTAACCGGCCCTAATGGTGGCGGAAAGTCCACCCTGGCAAAGATGATTGCCGGAATCGAACAGCCTACATCCGGACAAATTTTGTTAAATGGTGAGGACATCACACATATGGAAATTACGGAGAGGGCGCAGAAAGGGATCAGCTTTGCTTTTCAGCAGCCGGTCCGCTTCAAAGGTATTACCGTGCTTGATCTGATACGAATATCGGTCGGCCACGATTTGACCGTTTCGCAAGCGTGTGAGTACCTCTCCGAAGTTGGCCTGTGTGCCAGGGATTATATCCACCGGGAGGTAAATGGCAGCTTGTCAGGAGGCGAGCTGAAGCGGATCGAAATTGCAACCAGTCTGGCAAGGTCAGCCCCGTTGTCTATTTTTGATGAACCAGAGGCAGGGATTGACCTGTGGAGTTTTCAAAATCTGGTACAAGTTTTTGAGAATATGAAATGTAAGCTGCACGGCTCTATTCTGATCATCTCCCATCAGGAGCGCATTTTGAACATTGCCGATGTGGTTCTGGTAGTAGTCGATGGCCGGATCGTGCGCCAGGGAGAACGTGACGAGGTGCTGCCGGAACTTTTGAACAGCTCCGATGTGGGTGGCTGCCGATTCTATCAGGAAAGGAAGTGATAAGAAATGGATCTGATACAAAAGAAGTTGTTGGAGGCTGTGGCTGGTCTGCATGAAATTCCGACGGGGGCTTTCAATATCCGTTCTAATGGAAAGAGTGTGGAGCGTAGAACTACGGAACACATTGATATCTTATCTAAAGAAGATGGTTCGGGTATTGATATTAGAGTAAAGCCGGAAGTCAGGGGCGAAAGCGTACATATACCAGTCATCATCAGCCAGTCGGGACTATCCGAAGCCGTATATAATAGCTTTTACATTGGAGAGAATGCCGATGTGACGATTATAGCGGGCTGTGGAATCCATAACGGAGGCACAAAAGCCAGTCAGCATGATGGCATTCACAGGTTCTTTCTTGCTCCAGGTGCAAGAGTGAGATATATTGAGAAACATTATGGCAGCGGAGACGGTATGGGGAAACGGATCATGAATCCTCAGACTATCGTGCATATTGCAGAAAACGGATACATGGAAATGGAAACGGTGCAGATTAAGGGAGTGGACTCAACGGAGAGGCTTACCACTGCCGATCTTGATGCCGGAGCAACACTTGTGGTCACGGAACGGTTACTGACACACGGCTGCCAGAGCGCAAAAAGTACCTTTGAAGTAGCCCTAAACGGGGAGGGGGCAGGAACCCATATCATTTCCCGTTCCGTAGCAAAGGAACATTCAAAACAGCTTTTCATATCCCGTGTCAATGGCAATGCCCCGTGCAGCGGTCATACGGAGTGCGATGCTATCATTATGGATGAGGCCAGTGTCCGGGCAGTGCCGGAGATTGCTGCAAACTGTACAGATGCGGCATTGATCCATGAAGCTGCGATTGGTAAGATTGCCGGGGAGCAGATTGTAAAACTGATGTCCCTCGGACTGACAGAACAGCAGGCAGAAGAACAGATTATTAGCGGTTTCCTGAAATAAGTAATAATCAGCGGAGGGATGAGCCACCGTTGTCTGTGGTTCCTTATACCGGGTAGGAAAAATTATTACCGTATGGAGCGCAACTTCTGCTTGATGGAGCGTACAAGGAAACCCTGATTTTATATACTTAATATGGTTGGTTAGATATTGCTAATAAACATGGACCAGGAGGAATAGAGTGATGAAACAAGCACTTGATACAAGAACAAAACTTTTATCGAAAAGTCCCTGGCCGCTTATGATAGAACTCAGTATTCCTGCGGTTCTCGGTATGGTGGTCGTTGGACTATATAACATGATGGATTCCATCTTTGTAGGTCAGATGGTAGGAGCAGCCCAGATGGGAGCAGTATCTGTCTCTTATCCATTCACACTGATTAATGCGGGTTCTGCCGCTATGTTAGGTGTAGGTTCCGCATCGGTATTTTCCCGTGCGATAGGAAAGAAGGATGAGGGAACCATGAAAAAGATTATGGGAAACCTGGTTGCAATGGTTCTCTTACTGTCCGTCATTTATACAGTAGTGGGTATGGTGTTTACCCGCCAGCTTTTGACTCTGGCCGGAGCCAGTGACAACATTTTAAATTACGCAGAGAAGTATCTGCGTATCGTATTTGCCGGATCACTGTTCGTAAACTTCTTCCAGAGTGCGAACATGGTCATCCGTGGAGAAGGACAGCTGAAAAAGGCGATGAGTATTATTGCCGGCGGAGCCATTTTGAACATGATCCTTGATCCGATCTTTATCATGATTTTGAAACCTTATGGCATGGGAATAGAAGCGGCAGCTTATGCGACCATTTTGTCACAGTTTATTCAGGCCGCCGTTACCCTCTGGTATTTCAAAAAGAAAAGTCCAAACGTAAAAATCGGGCGCATTCGTATTGATGGAGGGCTGCTTCCACAGGTTCTTTCTGTTGGCGTATCCGCACTTTTGATGCAGATTTTGACTCTGGTACAGCAGACGGTGATTTATCGTGTGGCATCCAATTACGGAGGGGAGACTTCCCAGATTCTTTTGGGTGCGGCACTGCGGTTCTGGAACTTTTCCTTTGTACCACTGTGGGGTATCAGCCAGGGCTTCCAGCCTGCCGCTGGCACGAACTATGGAGCAAAAGAATATGACCGGGTAAAAACATTGACGAAAGTATTCGTGATCGCAGCTACGGTATTGTCTCTGGTATTTTATATCCCGGTGGAGCTGTTCCCGGATAAGGTACTTTCGATGTTCATTACAACGCCGGGTATAACAGCTTCTGGTGCGACTAATTTCCGAATTATGTTCAGTACCTATATCCTGCAGGCAAGTTTCCTGATTGCTGTGACGCTGTTCCAGTCTTTGGGAAAAGCAAACAAAGCGACCTGGCTGGTACTGTTCCGTCAGATCATTCTGTTTATTCCGCTCTGCGTGATCCTGCCGATGGTTGGCGGCATGGGTATCTTAGGCGTATGGCTGGCGATTGCCCTGACGGATGCAATCCTTGTAGTGATTACGATCAGCATGATGCTTTCTGAGTTTCGTAGGATGCCGGCTACAGCGAAAGCAAAGCGGTAAGGGCTGAATTGTTACCGGAAGTTTTAGGCGTGGCAGGTTATGCGATATGGGCTGTTCAGAAAATCTACATAGACCGCAAGAACGGTTCCTGCTGTAGCGGCAGCTGCTCCGGTTATGTAGGGAATGAATATTGCAGTAAATAATTGACCTCGGGCTGATACTTTTTTAGAGAGCTTCAGCCCGTTTTCTCTGTTTGCACTATTGGAAGGGTTATAATATAATGCTAAATGGATTGTAAATCATTCTGATTGGAGCGGTACAAAATAAGAATAATTTATATAATAAGAGATGCCAGAGAGATTCTGGCAGAGCAAACAAAGAATAGTGGAATTGTAGAAAGGGATGTTATGAGCGAAAACCCTATTACAAACGCAAAAGGGTTATCCGCGGTTATTCCAAAAGATAATGATGGATATTGTACGGTTTATAAGATGGACTGTACAGATGGCCTGGGGCTGATGACAGTTTATCAGGTTTATCCTGGCATACAGCTCATTTATAATGACTTTGAAGCTGCAAGCTGTGACTGGAAGGAAAATCTGGATAAGGATATATTAGAGATCAATCACTGTCGTGAGGGGCGGGAAGGAAGTACACTTTTAAGTGGTTCCTGCCTGTATCTTGGTGAAGGGGATCTTTCGATTCATACAATGGATAACTGTTCCCCGGAGATGAGCTTTCCCTTAAAGCATTATCGTGGAATCTCTGTGGTAATTGACCTGAAATTTGTAGCAGAACATCCACCGGAAATCCTTTCTGAGAGCGGTATTGACATTTTAGATTTTAAGGAAAAATTCTGTGCGGATGGGAATTGTTTTGTTATGCGGGCAAAGGATGAAATTGAACATATCTTTTCGGAACTTTATTCTGTACCGGACTGCCTGCAGAAACCCTATTTTAAGATAAAGGTCCAGGAACTTCTCTTATTCCTGTGTATGGTAGACGTATCGAAAGAAAAGCAGCGGGAGCAGTATACTTCCCCGCAGGTAGAAGTTGTGAGAGTAATTCATAAGAAGTTAATCTCCAATCTGCAGGTGCGTCCTACGATTGAGGAGCTTTCTAAAGAGTATCTCATCAATACAGCAACATTAAAAGATACGTTTAGAGGAATTTACGGACAACCGATTGGTGCGTATATGAAAGAGTATCGGATGAAACAGGCTGCTGTTCTTCTACGACAAACACAGTACACCATAGCAGAGGTTGCAAATCGGGTGGGATACGAAAACCAGAGTAAGTTTGCGACTGCTTTTAGGGATATTTTGAAAATGGCACCAGCCGAATATCGAAAGCAGAACAGCAGTATCTGATTTGTTTGAAAAGTGAACCGTAAATTCAGATCGTGGATACCTTGTATTGAGAGGCAGGACACAAAAATGGTATGAGGCTATGGAATATGGAGATGTCCTGGAGTAACGTGAGAAATTACTCCGGGGCATTATTTTTATCGAAGGTTGAGTGTAAAGGAAAAATCAGTGCGCTTTTTACATCGTATTCATTAAGCCGAGCAAGGAGTTGCTTCTGTTCATCTGACAGCGTACTCCATTTTGAAAAGTGCTTTTCGTTTACCACGGCGACAGTAGCGCTTCGGAATTTAATATGTTATACTAAAAATCGAAAATTTATGAATAAACTGAGGAAAACGATTATGAAGTTACAGCAAGTATTAAGCTACGTCCGCAGAGCCGTGGACGATTATCAAATGATACAGGAAGGGGACAAAATTGCGGTCGGCATTTCCGGCGGCAAGGACAGTCTGACCATGCTCTATGCCCTTGCACATTTACGCATTTTTTACCCAAACAAGTTTGAAATCCATGGAATCACTGTGGATCTTGGATTCGGAAACTTTGACATATCTCAAGTAGAAAAACTGTGTGAAGAACTGAAAGTTCCATATACGGTTGTAAAAACCGAAATCGCAGATGTAGTTTTTGAGCGTAGGAAGGAAACCAATCCGTGTTCTCTTTGTGCCAAGATGAGAAAGGGTGCACTGAACGAAAAGATAAAAGAACTGGGATGCAATAAAGTAGCTTATGCCCACCACAAGGATGATCTGGTGGAGACCTTTTTGATGTCTATGCTCTTTGAAGGACGGCTTCACTGTTTTTCACCGGTGACGTATCTGGACCGTATGGATCTTAAAGTAATTCGGCCTTTGATGTACATGGATGAAGCAGATGTAATCGGATTTAAGAATAAGATGAATCTTCCGGTGGAAAAGAGTCCCTGTCCGATGGACGGCTACACAAAGAGGCAGTATGCAAAAGAGACTTTAAAAAAGCTAGATGAAGACCATCCGGGCTCTAAAGATCATATGTTTCGGGCTATGATTCATGGAAATCTTGAAGGATGGCCTGAAAGGCAGGAACGAAAAAGATAACATGAGTTTTTACCACTATTGTATATTGTAGGAGCGCATTCTAAAGTGCGACGGAAATAGTGGTAAAAAACTATCGTTAGATGGCTCCTTTGGTTCAATATTTATGAAAGCAGAAGGTGCAAAAACCATCAGAAGAGAAAAATTGCGATCTCTATATCTATACGCAAAATACTAATTTAAATTATAGATGGAGAGGAATCCTGCAGATCATTGTACTGTCAGGATCATTTTCTGGCACGGATAATCAAACACGGTGAGTAATTCATCATCTTTGAATCCGCATTTATGATAACATTTTCTTGCAGGGATTCCCTTGGGATCACCGGATGCAAATGTCACCACCTGGATCTGATCGCCTGTTCTGAAGTTAGATTTCATTTTCTCGATCATGGATCTTGCCGTTCCTTTTTGTCTGGCTTCAGGATGTACCGCAAGGAACTCAAGCTCACAGTCTGCCTTTGAATAAAGCAATAAACCAATGATATTCCCGGCTTCGTTCATGGCCGATATGGCCTCTCTGTGTTTGATACAGGTCTCCAGAGCTTTTTTAAATCCTTCTTTTTCATATCCTGCAAAGTCTTCTTTGACGATTTCTACAAATTCAATGCATGTGTTTATATCGTTGTATTCTACAAGTTTAATTTCCATTTGATCCTCTCTTTCCTGGTCTTTCCAATTCCACCATTTTAGTTTTTCCGTTTCATGTACCTCTGTGGAGGCATAATATACAGCACACCTGTATACATAAAGCTGACATCGGTCTATGTGGCAGCCCTTCATCATACATTCTCTCTCATATAATTCTTCCGGATCTGCCCCTTTTAATGACTGTATGGTAGTATATCCGAGCATTTGAAGGGCCTCTTCTGTCTTTTTTCCCACACTGGGAATGTTCCTTAATTCACCCATATTTTCTCCTGTAATGATTCTCTCCTATGTTCTTTTTTTATTTTAACACACAACTAGATCTTCTGCATTCTTCTGATTCTATTTTGACATAATATAGAACTTGATATATTATTAATGTGCAGTTTAGAAAAATTATTCAGGTTTTGGTCAAGTATTATAAAATCAAGGAGGTTCCTCACCTATGGGAAAAATGACAGTGTATCACGGCAGCTATACTTCTGTTCCGTATCCTGAAATTAGAAAAGGAAGAAATACAAAAGATTTTGGAACTGGATTTTACTGTACTGTAATACGGGAACAGGCAGAACGGTGGGCAAAAAGATATGACCAGCCAATGGTTAATGTCTATACAGTTCGTTTTAATTCAGGCTTGAATATTCTAGAGTTTAAAGAAATGTCGGAACAGTGGCTTGATTTTATAATTAATTGCAGGAATGGAGTACCGCATGATTATGACATTGTCATCGGTGCAATGGCAAATGATCAAATTTACAACTATATTGCGGATTATATTGACGGAATCATTACCAGAGAACAGTTTTGGTCTTTGGCTAAATTCAAGTATCCAACCCATCAGATTAACTTCTGCTCTGTAGAAGCATTAAAATGTCTGACTTTTGTATCATGTGAGGAGGTGGACCGATGACAGGAAGAGAAGACAAAAAAGAGAACGATCTTTTTTTTACCTGTAGTCTGATTGATTATATAGCCCGAAAAACAAAAAATAAAAGATCTGCTGTGGCAAATGCTTTAGGCAAAGATTTAATTACAAAAATTTATGATTTAGCAGATGTATATCACAGTGACAATATCGACCGAGTGAGCGATGATTTTATCTCAGCTGCCAAACTTCAGAATGGTGATTTTGATAATGTATCTTCTGCAAAATATGCTGTTCCAAGCCACTGGGATATTGGAAAAGTCTACAAACGCCTGATTCTTGGTATTGCGAAAGAAAAAGAAATGGATATCCCTGATGCTCTGCTGGCTGCATACAATTCGTTTGTCAGTGATAAAATTGATGATTATAACAGCAGCTTCTATTATGACGCTCCACAAAATATTTTAAATGCTTTTTTAGATGGAAAAATTGAATAAGTTCTTAATATGATAGAATCCCAGAGCAATTCAATCTCCGGGATTCTATTAATTATATGATCATGTAATGTCCTTCTTCTCTGCCATCCGAACACATATCCCGGCAAACAGCAATGAAATAACAGTAAGGATAGACGGTATAAAGATATTCTCCCGCAGAGAGGCTCCGCCGATGTTTCCCTGCATAAGAACAATCAGTAAAAAAGAGGAGACAATGGCTGCCTTTGAGGATTTAGCTTTCATCCCGATAAAAAGTGCGATAAAACTAATACAGATTGTGGAAGCAGATTTTAAAAGCGTTGTCAGATAAAACATTGGATCAGTAAGCGATACATCCATCGGGAAAGAGGAATCTTGATAAAAATTCATACCAAGCTGGACAACAGCGTAACATATCAATTTGGCAGCAACCAAAGATACAAAACTAAAGATCCAGACAGCTGCGATTTTGGAGATCATAATTTTCTTTCGGCTTACCGGATAAGTAAACATCAGCTCCATAGTTTTGTTTTTATATTCAGATATAATAAATGTAGCATGCATGACAGAGGCAAAGATTAAAAATGAGATATCTGTCAATAGTTCTACATTTGTGGAGATCCCCATGTGCTTCAAAGCCATATCCGGGACTCCTGTTGCGGAATCATCGGCGATCCCCAGAAATGCCATAGCAAAATTAAATATTGCTAATACTGCGATTAAGATTGCGGCACCAGCAATATATTTGCTGATTTTATGCTTCTGCCATTCTAACTTTATTAATTTAAACATAGGACGTTCCCTCCCCTTCTGATTGTGCTGTAAGTTTCAAAAAATAATCTTCCAGTGAATCACTTTTTCTTTTCAATGCATCTATTTCCACGTTATTTTGTGAGAGCATTCTGGACAAAGTGCCAGTGGAAACAGAACTGTCATAGATCCGAATTTCACCTTTATCCATTACTTTAAAATCAGAAACCGAGAGCTTCTCTTCCAGGACATATGAGGTGTGCTTCACGTCAGAGGTCACAAGTTCGATATAGGCAAGGCTTCCCTCGGAAATCTCCTGCATAGACAGTTCATTGAGCATATGGCCGTGATGGATAATCCCGATCGTATCCGCCAGATTTTCCACTTCTGATAAAAGGTGACTGGATATAAGGATTGTAATGCCATATTCATCGCACAAAGTTCTTAAAAGATCCCTGATCTGCTTCATTCCTGCAGGATCCAGCCCGTTATATGGCTCATCGAGAATCAGTAGTTCCGGTTTGGCAAGAACTGCCCTGGCAATCCCAAGACGCTGTTTCATACCCAGAGAATAGCTTTTCACATGTTGTCTGGCTGCACCTGTGAGATCCAGCATGTCAAGTGCACTGCCCACACAGTCAGGACTGTAGTATCCCATATATTCGCAGTGCAGCTTTAAATTTTCTTCTCCGCTTAGTTCTTCATAAAACACAGGAAACTCGATCATACTCCCCATCCGTTTTAAAAGATCATGGGAGGAGGGGCCAAGTTTATTCCCAAACAGTTCGATCTCTCCTGAGGTTGGCTTCCAAAGATTTGTGACAAGCTTCATGGTTGTTGTCTTTCCTGCACCGTTTGGTCCCAGGAATCCGTAAATCTCACCTTTGTGCACCGACATATTCAGATCTGAAAGAATTTCTTTTCCGTCAACGGTCTTGGTAAGATGAGATGTTTTCAATACATCTTTCATAATATGTTTCTCCCTTCCTTTTTCATATATCATACAGCTTTGGATTTTCAGAACTGTTGAATAAATCTTACGAATTTCTTTCGGAGGAAGTTTTAATAATTTAATTTGTTTAATTGCAGCGTAAATGTAGTTTTTTCGTATGGAATGCTCTGTAAAGAAAGGTCCCCGCCCATCCTCACCGCAAGTGTTTTTGCAATTGTAAGGCCAAGTCCGTTGCCGCCCATGTTTTTGTTTCTGGAATCGTCCAGCGTGTACAATCTGTCAAACACATGGGACAAATTCTCCTTGGCTATCCCCTTCCCTTTGTCCGTCACATTAATAAAAACTGTAGATTTTTCTTCTCTCAGTCTGACCCCAAGATAGCTTCCATCTGATCCATAGCGGATGACATTTGTGATCAAATTAAATAAGATGCGGCTTATGGCATCCTCATTTCCATATACAAACACATCTTTTTCGGGAATATCAATTTCCACATCAAAATCTTTTGCTGTGAGAATATTGTAGAAATCCACAACGTTCTGTTTTAAGATCTCATTGATCGAAAGTTTTGACATGGTCAGATCTATATCACCGGCCTCTATTTTTGACAATGTGAAAAATTCATTGATCAATTCCATCAACTGGGTGGCTTTTCTCTGAATCTTCTTTAATGCTGTTTTATTTTCCCCCGGCTGATCTGACATAATTTCAAGATATCCAAGGATAACGGTCAACGGAGTTTTAATATCATGAGATACATTCGAGAGCATTTTTTTGGAGGCAATCTCTGCTTTTTTATAATCAGCTTTTACCTTTTGGCGGTCCTCCAGCAGGCGGTTCATCTGGCAGATTAAATCTGCAATCTCTGCCGAACCGGTAAAGGACATTACTTTTTCGTCCGTATCCTCCGTTAAAATCCTGTCGAGCTGTCTAGTAAGCTCTGCAATATTTTTCGTCTGGTTTTTATATCGAAAGTACTCTGCTGTAAAGAAAACAGCGAAAAGCAGAGTTAATACTACCAATATGTAAAGGATGGGCATTGTCATAGATTTTCCCCCAGCTTATAACCAATTCCCCAAACCGTTATGATATACTTGGGTTTCCGGGCATTATTTTCTATTTTATTCCTCAGTCTGCTGATGTGGACGTTCACTGCATTTTCATCTCCCATGTAGTAATCTTTCCATACAGCAGAATAAATCTGTTCCTTGGTATATACTTTTTTGGGATTCCCCATAAGAAGCTTAAGAATTTCAAATTCTTTTGCAGTTAAATCCAGTTTCTTTCCATTTTTAGAAACCGTGTAATCATCCAGATTCATGGTGAGTTCTCCGGCTTTCAGAAGCTGCAAAGATTCAGGCTGCTCTGCAAAGGTTAAATACTGGGTTGTCCTGCGTATGTTTGCCTTAATTCTTGCTAATACCTCTGTCACAGAAAAGGGTTTGGTAATATAATCATCTGCACCTAAAAGAAGTCCCAGTGACTTATCAAGTTCCGTATCCTTTGCTGATAGAATGATGATCGGAACAACACTATCTTCCCTGATTTTTTTCATAACTTCCATTCCGCTCAGTTTCGGGATCATCAGATCCAGCAGCACAAGATCATAAGACCCTTCAAAAAACTTCTGACAGGCCATCTCACCGTCGAAAGCTGTTTCCACTTCAAATGCTTCCCTGCCCAAAAAATCTTCCAGCATTCCACTGATTTCCATATCATCTTCGATCAATAATAGTTTCACAATATCCTGGTTCCTTTCTGCTTTGTATCTATTGTATTTATTTTATCATAAGAAAGAATTTGAGTATATTCAAATAATGCTTGCACTCTTCGATATTATTCGATAAAATATCTCTAGCGGGGTATGGCTCAGCTTGGTTAGAGCGCACGACTGGGGGTCGTGAGGTCGCAGGTTCGAATCCTGTTACCCCGACTTATCATTTAGTCAGTAATTAAAAAATATCCCGAATACGTTCATCGCCGTATTCGGGATATTTTCATTTATTTCTCTTCGTCTTCTTTTTCTACCTGGCGGATCTCTTTTGTCTCAATTTCCTTTTTGACCGCAGAAAGGAATTCATCTAAGGACATCTGCCCCTCATCTCCCTTAAATCGGCTTCTCACGGAAACGGCCTGGTTTTCTTCTTCTTTTCCTCCCACAACTAGCATATATGGGATCTTATGAAGCTGTGCCTCCCGGATCTTATAACCCATCTTTTCAGCCCTGGTGTCGATCTCAGCGCGGATGCCGGCTTCTTTTAACGCATCCAGCACCTTGTTTCCATAGTCTAAATGCTTGTCAGAGATCGGAATGACCTTCACCTGCACTGGTGCCAGCCAGATTGGGAATGCTCCTGCGAAGTGTTCGATCAGGATACCGATAAACCGTTCGATGGAACCAAAAGCAACCCTGTGGATCATGATCGGACGGTGCTTCTCTCCGTCTGCTCCAGTGTAATGGAGGTCAAACCGCAGAGGAAGCTGGAAGTCTAACTGAATGGTTCCGCACTGCCATGTTCTTCCGATGGAATCTTCCAGATGGAAATCAATCTTCGGTCCGTAGAATGCTCCATCCCCTTCATTGACTACATAGTCAAGTCCAAGATCGTCCAGTGCGCTCCTCAAAGAATCTGTAGCCATCTCCCAGTCTTCATCACTTCCCATGCTGTCTTCCGGCCGGGTGGACAATTCCACATGGTATTTGAATCCAAACAGGCTGTAAACCTGGTCGATCAGCGCTGCGACACCTTTGATCTCATCTTTGATCTGCTCAGGCATCATAAAAATATGGGCATCATCCTGTGTAAAACAGCGGACACGCATTAGTCCGTGAAGCTGTCCGGATTTTTCGTGGCGGTGTACCAATCCCAGTTCTCCCATGCGAAGCGGCAGGTCACGGTAAGAGCGTGGCTCTGACTGGTATACTAAAACGCCGCCTGGGCAGTTCATAGGTTTGATGGCAAAGTCTTCTTCATCGATGACCGTTGTGTACATATTTTCCTGGTAGTGATCCCAGTGTCCGGATGTCTCCCACAGGTGCCTGCTCAGCATGATCGGACTGGAGATCTCTACATATCCTGCTTTGTTATGGATTTCTCTCCAGTAGTCCAGCAAAGTATTTTTAAGCACCATACCATTAGGTAAAAAGAATGGGAATCCCGGCCCTTCATCTCTCATCATAAAGAGTCCGAGTTCTTTTCCAAGCTTTCTGTGGTCACGTTTTTTCGCTTCCTCCATCATGGTCAGGTAATCTTTCAGATCTGCTTTTTTTGCAAATGCAGTTCCATAGATACGGGTGAGCATCTGATTCTTTTCATTACCGCGCCAGTAGGCTCCGGCGATGCTTGTGAGCTTAAACGCTTTCACAGGCTTTGTTGTCATCAGATGAGGTCCTGCACACAGGTCAATGAATTCACCCTGCTGATAGAAACTGATAACGGAATCCTCAGGAAGATCCTCGATGAGTTCTACCTTATACGGCTCGTTGCGTTCCTTCATAAATGCGATTGCTTCTTCTCTTGGTTTCGTAAAACAAGTGATCTCCAAATTTTCTTTTACAATCTTTTTCATTTCTGCTTCAATCTTCTCCAGATCATCCTGTGTAAATGGAGTATCCTTCTCCATGTCATAGTAAAATCCATTGTCGATAGACGGCCCGATGGCAAGCTTTGTCTCCGGGTACAGGCGTTTTACAGCCTGGGCTAAAATATGGGATGCAGTATGGCGGAAAGCGTGTCTTCCCCCTTCCGAGTCAAAGGTAAGGATACTCAGCTCGCAGTCATCCTCTACAATAGTCCTTAAATCCACGACTTCCCCGTTGATCTCCCCTGCACAAGCAACTCTTGCAAGTCCTTCGCTGATATCCTTTGCGATATCAATGACAGACATGCTCTGGCCGTACTCTTTAACAGATCCATCTTTTAATGTAATCTTCATAGTATTTTTCCTTTCTTGTATTGTAATTAAGAACAAAGCAGCCTTCCTTGGCACATCGTGTGCATCATGCCCGGAGGGCTTTTTTATTCCATAGGGAGAACATTCCTATGGAATAAAAAAAGCCCCATGGAAAAATCCATGGGACGTTATTCACGCGGTTCCACCCTTGGTTGCCTGCTTCATATCGTAAAGCAGACCACTTCGTTGACGATAACGGTGTCGGCCGGGCTGGTTTGCAGCCGCTCGGAGGTGGTCTTCATCTGTTTTAGTACTTAAGATGCTCTCATCAAATGCATCTCTCTCTGGAAGACTTTCACAGATTACTCTTCTCTTCAACGCTTTTTTATTTCCCACATATTATAACACTGTTAATTTGTGAAATCAATCCTTTTTCATAGCAAAAAATTTAGATGCCAGAAACAAACTTATCTCTAATTCGGCTGAAGTCTCTGTATCATATTGTCAAGAAACGGCGCCAGGACGTATACAATGGCCAGCCCGCCAATACCGAAAACAAGCAGGCCTTCCGCGCAGACCCTGCCGTGGATATTCAGAAAGTATCCGCTGTAATCCCACCATCTTTGCCCGTGATGCATCGTTTCCAGAAAGACAGAAGTAAAATATTCCACACATCCGCAGACAGCCACGATACTGATAAATTCCAGGATCGGTTTTTGTCTCAGTTTATTTAACAGTGTCAGGATCAAGATTCCGCCGGCTCCGTAGATGGGAATCCAGGGACCGTGAAGGATTCCCCTGTTGGTAAAAACACCGCTGGCGATTAAATGCAGGCTCACTTCCCAAATCCAGCCCAGAAAGGACAAGATAAAGAAAAGCAGCGTCAATGACCATAAGGTATAACGGCGCATATAATGCAGAGTCTCAATTCTGCGGCGTTTTTTGCTTTCCGGCATCATACTCAGCCTAGTGGGATAAGAATCTTTGTCTGCCGCATTTTTCATGGCCTGGATGTGAAGCTGCTCTGTCTGGTATCGTTCATATTCTTTTTCGGTCTCTGTGTTGATCAATACGATGCCAAGATAGTCTGAAAAAAACCTGCTGAGCTTTGTGCGGCGGTCCTTAAATTGACTAGCTGCTTCTATAATCTGGAGTACATCTCCATATGCAGATTGAATTGCTTGTTCGTCTGCTTTCTCAAACAAATATTTGTCATTGAGCAGCTCTGAATTAGGGATTCCTTTTTCCTTTGCTTTATTTCTTAAGTATGTATAGTATTCACAAAAAGCCGCCGTCCGGTAGGCATTGGAGTAAAAAACTGCACTCAATCCAAGCGTCACAAGTTCCAGCAGCCACCAGCCCAGGAAGGACATTTCAAATAAAAAACACTGCCACTTATGTCCGTTCATCATCTCTCTGGACAGTTGGATTGCATCCCGGGATTTGATCGACGGATTTTCTGCCACGATGTAAGGCACAAGATAATAGGAATACTTTTTTATGATGCCTCCAATGACCGTAAAAGTCCACAGAAACTGAAAAATGGAAACAGTAAGCATCGTCTTGGACGCACGGAGCCATTTTTTTACCCGAAGCAGGAATAACACACGCTGAGCCGGAACTTTGTGGTAAACACGCCCTTCCAGAAACATTCTGCGGGAGATGACGGCGAAGGTATTGACAATGAGAATCCAAAAGGATAAAACAGCAGCCAGGCAGAAAACCAGTAAAATGGCCAGGGTAACATTTTGAGAGCCAAACAGGGAATTCATACCCGATGCCAATGTGACCAGGAGAGATCCTGAGGTGACGCCATTGAGTATCTGTGCAAAGACCCCTCTGCTCCGTCCGAATGCGGGGTTCTGCTTTTTGGATGCGTCGATGTGTTCTTTCTCGATCTTTTTGGAAAGCTTTCTACCGGATTCGGTGTCCCCTGCCGCAATATCTTCTGCCACATCCACGACACCTTTTGAGGTGGCCACTGGCCCGGACACCGCTGCATGGGTGAACTGCGTTGAATATGTTTTGATGAATTTTATCGAGTCAGAAAACTCGGAACCAAGGAATGCGGAAACAAGACAGATGGCAAGAAATAGAGCGTAATGCCTTTTCACCGTCTGTCTGGCCTGTTTTTTCATTTCTTTTCTTGTCTTTTCTTGTCAAGATCTTATCTCCATATCCGGACCACATAAGCCTGGCGGTTTAAGGGGTCTCTTTTTTGATAGTCAAAGAGCAGGAGGGTCTCCTTCCGGCACCCGTCCCCCGCAACATCAAACTGGAACTTTTCGATGTGGGACATCTTCCGCAGATTTTTATTGGCATAGGCAGAGAGTTCCCGATTCTTTGGAAGTATATTGTCATAGAGATCATACAGCTCGTCTTTGTTTACCGTGTATTCCCCGGAAAAAGACGGCCTGTTTTTGATATTTTCTCTTAAATATAAGTCGTAGGTTAACAGTTCCCGGTAAAGCGGAAGACTCTCATTCCCTGCATACCGGCAGATAAATTCCTCCAGTATCTCATAGGAGGCGATCCGGGAATGATTCATCTTGTGATATCCCTTCTCCTCATAAAAATTCCCCAGACACTGATACATGTGAAAGGGCGAGGAGAACTCATGCTCCAAATATTCCATTGTGTTGGCAAACTGCCCGCTGTTATAATAGATCTCCACCATATTCTCTATGGATTTCAGAGTCATCATATCCTCATATGGAAGCCATTTGGTATACAGAACCTCATAGGGAGGCGTATCCTTGTATACAAGGCCATATTCATGCTTTTTCTTTTCCATATGGGAGCCTTTGAGCACCTTTAAAAATCCCAGCTGAAGCTGTTCCGGCCTTACCTTGTAAACGTCATTAAATGATGAAGCAAAGCTTTGCAGATCCTCATATGGAAGCCCTGCGATCAGATCCAGATGCTGGTGGATGTTGTGCCCCTCATTGATCTTTTTGACGATTCCTGCCACCTTCTTAAAATCCATTGTCCGGTGGATCTCACGGATGGTCTCAGGATTTGTGGATTGAACACCGATCTCTAACTGGATCAGGCCGGGACGCATGTCTGAGATCAGCTGCAGTTCTTCTTCATTGAGCAGATCGGCTGCCACTTCAAAATGAAAGTTCGTGACTCCATTGTCATGTTCCTTGAGATATCTCCATATAGCCATAGCATGTGTACGATTACAGTTAAAAGTCCGGTCAACAAACTTTACCTGGGGAACCTTGTGGTCAATAAAAAATTGGAGCTCTTTTTTTACCAGGGAAAGATCCCTGAACCGAAGGCATTTATCAATGGAAGAAAGACAGTAGCTGCAGGAAAACGGGCAGCCGCGGCTGGATTCATAATATATGATCTTATGCTGAAAGTCCTCCATATGGTCATATACAAAAGGGACCTTGCTAAGGTCCATCACCGGCCTCCATGGATTGTCTGTGATTGTTTCTTTGCTCCTCCAGGTGATGCCGTCAATCTGTGAAAGATCATCTTTTTTGCCGTGATAATAGTCCATCAGTTCCAAAAAGGTCTCTTCCCCTTCTCCTTTGATTACTCCGGTGACCTGGGGAAAACGTTTCAGCACATCTTGGGCATCATAAGATACCTCCGGGCCGCCCAGCCAGACTGGCAGGGCGGGAAAAAGCTTTTTGATCTCCCGGAGGATGCTTTCAACATATTCTATATTCCATATATAGCAGGAAAAGCAGAGTAGATCCGGCTTTTGTTTATATAGATCCATCAAGATATCGTCTGTCTGCTGATTGATCGTATATTCCGCGATGGTAATCTCCTCCCGGTAGGGCTTTGCATAGGCCCGCAGGCAGTAGACAGCCAGATTGGAATGAATGTATTTTGCGTTGATTGCAGTAAGTATACTCTTCATCTTGTCTCCTGTATTTATATGATCTCTGCCCCAAACGGCATCAATGCTAATTTTGCTATCTTAAAGTGCTGAAGCCCAAACGGGATGCCGATGACAGTGATGCACAGAAAAGCCCCCATGATGGCAGAACCGGCAGCCATAGGAAGTCCTGTGACGATCAGCCAGATGATATTTAACAGCATGGAGCCGGCACCTCCGCCGTAGCGGACCTCTTTGCCGAACGGCCAGAAGCTTAAGGATGCAAACTTAAAGCACTGGATACCCACCGGGATTCCCACGATGGTAATGCACCAGAGACATCCTGCAAGGCACCATCCCAGTCCGCTTACCAAACCTCCGCAGATAAACCATAATATATTTCCGAAACAGCCCATAATCTCTCCTCCTAATCTCTTGTCCTTTTGCTCTTAAAGTAAATGAAATCATCAATGGCAGCAAGGATATCCTGAAAATCTTTTCTTGGTGCCAATTCGATATATTGTCTCAGAAGTTCCCGTTCCTCTTTCTTATAGGGACCGTAAAAAATATCAAACAGGTTATGTCCCCGCAGATAAATCTTGATCTCCTCCATATGAGCTTTGACATCATCAGGGGATGTCAGCGTTCTTCCGAGCACCTCCATCAAATGCCTGCCGCTCTTAAGACGGTGTAGGTATTCCTGCCACTTCTGAAACAACGTTTCATAAAATTCTTCCTCTGTATTGATAAGGTTTAATTTTACCATAACTGCAGGATTCAGAAAATAGTTTTCAAAGGAATAGTATTTCAAGATCAGCACATTTCTCCTGGTAACTTTAGGAAGAGGGTCCACATCGGATATGCTCCGCTCGTCGTAATACCTGCAGAGCTGTTTTCCCAGGACATCCGGATCTTTTCCGTCGCTGTCCCGGATCATTAAAAACTGGTCCTTCAGATAAATCTGGTTCATATATTTTAAGTTTGCATAGGTCTTGATGTTGGTGCAGCTGTTTGTAGTTATGATAGCGATTCGCTTTAGCCGTCCGTCTTCATCACAGACCTCTGAGTAATAACGCTCCAGCAAAAGAGGAAGGCGGCTTTTGTCCTGTTTTCCTTCCACGATAAAGACAAAATTCACATCCATCAGGTCCGCGGCGGTGTAGCCCAGATCATTGAGGATGACTCCCAGATCTGTTTTTTCCCGTACAACGGAATAGGCATCCTTATCAAGAAGGATCTGTCTGATCTGACGGCTGTTAAAGTTAAAGATCAAGTTCGGCGCATGGGTGGTGAACATGACCTGATTCTTTTCGGAAAGCTTGTAAAGAAGGTCTCCCGCCGCCTTCTGGAGCTCCGGATGCAGGTAGATCTCAGGGACCTCCATCATAATGATACACGGGATTTTAGCGGATTCCTCCACATAGGCTTCCAGCAGCGACAAAATATAGATGCTCCTTATGCCCTTTCCCTGCTGTTCCACAGTCCTGGCCCCTTGGTGTTCTCTGCTGTAGATCATGGAACGGACCTTAAGCAGAGAATTCATGTCGTAGTTCATATAATAAAATACATCGCCTACTCCTCCATTTTTGTGGAAACTTTTATTGACCTTTTCCACAAAACGGTCCAGATTCAGGTGATACAACTTGTATTCAAATAACTTGGACGTCTCGAATGCGTTTAATTCCTCCGGCATTTTCTGATGGATCAGACCGATACACTGAAAGCAGTGAGTGCACTGCTTCTTCCTGTCAAACATGCAGCAATCGGAGCGCATCTGGGTCAGCAGTTTATCCTCCTGGCTGATGAACAGATCTTCCTGGATCTGGGAGATGTCTCGCTCCGTGTCCATGTAATAGATCTTTGGAAAAACTTTCGGGATATAGGGATTGTTTTTCTGGAATCCATCCTGATACAGGATCCTGCCATTTCTGTTGGCTATGAAAGAGAAGGTCAGGCTGCCATCCTGAAATGATGGGAGGCGTTCCCGGAAATTCTTCTCCCATATCTCATACCTCTTATAGTGGCTTACGATCCCTTCTGAGTGGAGAAGCTTTAAATCCTCCTGGGTGATGGAAATGCTGATGCCGATCTCGATATTCTGTCCTGATGAGTGGAAATCATCTTCCGTGATCTCATACTGCCCTCCGGCTGCCCGCACGGCATCTAAGACAGAGCTTTTTCCCGCGTTATTTTTGCCCACCAGAATCAGAGCATTTTCGATATTGGTCAAATGCATGGTTTTAATGGATTTAAAGTTGTGAATAGAAAGGCTGGTGATCTGCATAAAGAATTCTCCAATCACATAAATATATTCTTATTCTATCATATATCCTGTTCTGGAAGTACTTCATCTTCCCCATGCGCAGAAAGTTCTTTAATATCACAGATGAGAGATATACGAAACAGCTTCTGTACTGTCTTCTTTCTCTTTATCGCTCTGACATATATTTCTGTATTTCGTTAGAAGTCAATTTTCGTATTTGTGTATTTGCATATTCTTTATATTCTTCAACAGCAAAAATAGGCTTTGTATCTTTACAGGTTTTACCTTTATTCTTTTTTAGGTATAACTGTAAGTCCTCATTATTTGCAAAAATTTTGTAGGAACGTCTCCCATTTTCACTTACTATTTCATAAATACCACATGATTTTTTCATACTGTAATCAGCAGTACGCAAATACATTTTTGCAATTTCTAGTGACCTGAAAGGAAAATTCCATCTTTGCAGACCACGCTTAGGGTCATGTTCAATACAGATGCACCGTCCACAAGTCCCACAGATATACTGTGTATGATTTTGTAAACATTCTATCGGATTTAACAACGGTGTAATTCTACTTTCATCAATATAGCATTCAATGCACATTATAGTCTCATCTCCTTACAAATTATATTTTTTATCTTCTATAGTCATATAAACTGGGATTTACATTTAAGTGTTCACATCAATATTTGAATAATTTATCTTTACTTCACTTATGATATTTTCATATGATAGTAATTCACACCTATCCATCTCATCGTAATGCTCACTCAAATAGCTATAGTCATATTCTTTTTCATCAGGAAATTTGCAACTTCCTTCTACCACAGAGAACATATTGAAAATATACTCGTTATTTGAATTATATAAATTCATTGATATATCAAATGAATATTCTATAAATATTTTCCCATCAACTTTTGTAATATTTGTAAGAATACATTCATCACTTGCTATAATTTTTCCTTCTGTAATACCAAATAACAAATTAGAATCGATATAACCAATGTGTAACAGTTCCTCTTCTGCATTAAAAGTTTGCTCTACTTTTCTTGATATTATTTCCCATACAAGTAATATAAACATTTCTTCATTCATAAATCATTTCTCACTTCGCATTCATATCAAAATTCCAATTTGTATTCTAAATTCTAGCATAAGATTATCACTTCCTGTTGGGCTTTCTTTTTATTCCCAACAGCCTAACAAAATCATCAAACAAAGCTGTATCTGTTGGCTCAAACATCAGCCATTTTCCGTCATGATAAGTTTTCGTCTCATCATAAATTTTTTGCACTTCTTTTGAATAACTATTTCTATCTTTATCGAATTTTAATCGTTCATCTTTCCCTAAGATAATCATAAATCCTATACAATTTTCTCTTGCGTACAACGCACAAAGCGTTTTTCCACCTCGACGATATTTATACTCATAAGTCCACGCTTTACCACCTTTGTTCCACAAGCATTCCATTTCATACTTTTCATCAATTAAGATACACAGTTTATTCCATATATCATATAATGATTTACCGACTAAAGCAGTCATTTCTTCTGCATTTGGTATTTTATCCAGCATATTCGTTTCTCCTTTATAATTTTCTCAATTCTATAAACTGAAGATTTTGCTATTTCATTTTTTCTTGACACTCGCTACATTCTCTATCGTGAATAGAAATAATTCCACCGCATTCAGAACAAGTATATTTTATTTTCTGCTGTTCCATGAAATGCTCCAAATCCTGTCCTTGAACAAAACGACTATTTTCTATAAGACTTGCTTGATACCGTTTGTTATAGCTTTTTTCAAGGTTTTTAATCAACTTACATGGATATTTGGCACATTCAAAACAATAGGATAACGCTTTGGCTTTGACACAGTCCTTTATTTTGCATTTACGACAATGTTCAGGTTTCCCTTTATCACTATTCAAACACCCAGCACAAGGTTTTTTGTGGTAACAGTGCTTATAACAAACTTTACAATTCATTCCGCATGGAGCAAACATACTTATATCAATTTTTTCTGGCATTTTCATAGTTTTCTACTCCTTTCGGCAAATTATGCTCAAGCTAAGATTTACCTTTTTTATTAATAATATATGATTGCAAACTTTTTCGACAGCCATTCTTTTCATAAAATTGCTCTACTGTTGGTTGTGAACCAAAATATAACATAGTAGGTGTAGTATCTTTTGCAGAATGATTCTGAGCTTATCTGCCACATAAACTGGAAGTTATACTTTACGTTTCTTGTATTTCTCTTTTGCATAATCATATGCTTCTTGGATAAGTGGTTTCAATTCCACAAAAGTTTTTTCCGATGGATTCAGTGAACATATCCACCCCATCCACGCATATACAGGGTGGGGAAGAATTTTGTTTGTTGCAGAAAAATCATAATTCATATCAACTATACAACCCTTTGCAGGGCGTTTTGGTATAAAATCAAACATTTCTATAAAAGTAGTTTTTCGTACTCCTAAATTCACGCGGTATATATTCTCCCTGTTCAAGCTGGAGCTTTTGTCATTATCCCCGTCTTTCTCTTTTACCGTCAAAATATAGACACCGCGCTTTAGAATATTATCAGGATTATAATATATCCCTCTTTCCCCCCAACTATTAACTAAAACCGTTCCCTCTAAATTTTCAAGACAGTATTTTAATATTTCATCTGGTGTCATATATTATCCTCCACATCACAATGTTTATAGTTTTATAATCTGGGATTTGTTTATTTCTTCTTTTTCAGTTTTGGTACTGGTAATTCCTCATACATTGCATTAAACAAACCTATCAGAAATTCCTTATTATCAACTTCGTCTACCAACAACATTTCTTTTGCTCCCTCATAGGGTAACTCATGCGGAGCTGTTGACATATAACTAATTGCTTATTTTACTGGTTTGACAAGCAATCTATCATCATAGATACCGCCGACAATCTTACCACGATAATAGATAATAAATTCTCCCATCATAGCACGATATGTAATTTCTTCTAATTCGGATAACTGCCCTAAAATAAACTCCAAATATTCTTTGCTTGATGCCATACTTCCACCTCAAATTCTAATTTATCTTTGTATTTATTGACTTCTACAAACTGAATTTTTGTTTTGAAGGTCTTGCTTTTTTCTGAACCAAATCACTATCAAACGATACTTTTACAACTGCATAATTTATTTTAGCTCCAGTAAACCGCACAACGTACTCTTTCTCTTTTTGCAGATTCTCAAGCGTAATTATAATAGTGTCGTCACTGACGTTTTCATCCCATATCTTGCTCCATAAAATCTCATCAGCATTTCTGTCCTTGATTTCTACAATGCCACTTTCACCATCCATTTGAAAAGAAACTTCCGCATCTAAAGTTTCCATATCTTCGGACACACAAAACAGGAGTTCATTCTCAAATGGGTCCGCGTTACTGTAATTTGCATCCATTTCCATTTCAAGAACTGTTATTTCAGTGTTTTCGATTCCTACTCTGCTCAATTGATTATTATCAGCTTTTGAACATGCGGTCAGGCTGACAACACTAATCATACCAACTAAAAAAATAATATTTTTTATTACAAACATGCTCTTACCTACATCATAAATTTTATATTCCAAAATTCTCTATTCTGAATAATCATTATATAGTGCTGGAACAGCTAATCTTGCTCCTGTGCTTGTATCTGCACCAAAATTAAAACTTGGAGCTATATCATATGCAAATTTGTATCCATATAACGTAGGATTATATTTTCCAATAGCTGTATATGTGCCTTCTATTGCTTTACAAAAATCTTCTTCATTTTCATATGGTTCACCTTGAAAATATAGCATAATACATTCTGGAAGCTCTACTATTTTATATGATTCCGGAAGTTCCTTATCATATTCTAACGGAACTTCAATACCTACTGCTATCCTTGAAAAACCTTTTTCTACAAATTTTTCTGGAAGTTCAATTAAAGCGGCAGGTTCAATTTTTTCTGGAATACTATTCAAAAGCCCTTCCCACTCACAGCCAACTTCTTCACAATAAGAAAAATAATCTTGTGCATTTTTCGATGGCAGATAAATAAGTTTTCTTTTGTTACGTTCTTTGGCAGTAATCATACAAAAATTCAAAGCATTATTCATAAATAACTCCTCCTTATGTTTGAGTAACGCATTATAGTGACTGACTGGATATTGTATGAATAATGGAATTGCAATTTTTTTGTCACGGTATACAGAGGGCATAATGTGAAATCTCTTATAAAACGAACGTGCAAATCCCTCATGTGTTTCATAATGACTATTCAAAGCAACTTCTAAAATTGTTTTTCTTGTATTTAACAACTCGTTCGCACTTTCTGTCAAACAAACTGCATTGATATATTCTCGTAATGTTTTTTTCAGAAACCTCTTGAAAAATCTATCAACTTGTCGTCTCGAATATCCAATCTTAGAACAGACATCATGTATACAAAAATTATCATCTTTATAATGCGTGCGTATATAGTCTTGTATTATCTGTACTGCTTCCATATCATTCATTATATCCACCTTCAATGTACACCAGCATAGTGGCTTTATCTTGATTTATTTAGACAACTTCAAATTTGTCTTTGTGTACATTATATCACGCCACATCAATATCGTCATTTCTTTCCTGCTTTTGAAAATTTACTTATCACCCTATGTTTTGTAAAGAGTGCTATTCAGCATTGCTTATGCAACAAGTCCTTGACAAACCATAACCTAATAAGTTTTAGGATAATCAAGCAGAAATGAAGTAGTCTGCTATTTCACAGCGACAAAGAAGAAATACTAACACGCCTATGTAGTATCGCTTAACTTAGCAACAAAATTCTTGTCTTTGCAAGCAGGTAAACACAGGTTATTCTTTAATATCCTTTTGTTTGGGGAACTCCGCACTCCCAGTTAGAGATGGTCTGCCTGGTAACGGATAAAAAATCGGCTACTTCCTGCTGGCTGTATCCCTGTTTCTTTCTAAGTTTTAATAATTTTTCTTCTATCATACAAACGGTGCTCCTTTCTGTGCCATCATTATATTGAATCCCACAACAAAGTGCCAGCAAATCTGTTTGGAACTTTGTCAAATTTTTTTGGCAAGCCTGAAAAACACAGGAAGATAGTACAGTCCTGTAGCAGTTATCATGCCTCCGCACAGGATCATCAGAAAGATCTGGACGGCCCTTGGCATTCCGGGAAACAGGAGAAAAAATCCCATGCTCCAGTAGGTGATCATGGTAGCTGCCTTGCCGATGAAGGCTGCCCCGTCCAGCTTTTTTCCATTGAGCTTCATGGCGGTCAGGTTGCCCAGGAGCATATACAGTTCTTTGACAATAAAAACGAGAAACAGGTACTGGAAACCATGGATTCTATGGATCAGGCAAAAGATCACCGCGCCCAGGGTCAGTTTGTCAGCCACAGGGTCCAGAGCCTTGCCAAGCTCCGTGACCTGGTGAAGCTTTCTTGCGGCAATTCCATCAAAGAAGTCTGTGACACCTGAGAGAATGAGAACAGCCAGGGCCTTGTATGTGTCTGTCACAGAATGCGCGTTGATATAGAGATAGATAAACACAGGGACCAGCAGAATGCGAAAGTATCCCATAAGGTTCGGTATTGTAAAAAGATCTTTTTTCTGAAACATTTGGATGGCTCTCTCTTTCTAGTTCTTCTCTCTTAAAGTCACTTTCTTTGCCGCCTGTCTCCGCTTCGTGTCAGACATGGCAGAATAGTGTTTTCTTGTAGTATTCACATCGTTATGCCCCAGGACTTCGGCCACCAGGTAAATGTCATCGGTTTCTTCATAGAGGGCTGTTCCATAGGTGCTCCTAAGTTTATGAGGAGTGATCTTTTTCAGCGGCGTCACCTGTTTTGCATATTTTTTTACAAGGTTCTGCACAGCCTGAACCCCGATCCGTTTCCTCTGCATGGAGTAAAACAAAGCATTCTCATGCCCTTCCCGGGGGATTATTTTGCTCCGGGAGCCTTCGATGTACTGAATTAGTGCGTCTGCCACTTCCTCCCCGAAATAAACGGTCATTTCTTTCCGGCCTTTTCTAATCAGGTGAAGTCCGTTGTTCTTAAAATCCACATCGTTCATATCCAGTCCTACCAGCTCTGAAACACGGATTCCGGTTCCGAGAAGCAGGGTTATAATAGCCAGATCCCGTTCTTTTGTTTTTTCATAGTACATCCGTTTCTGTCCGGTTAAATTATCGCCGCCTCTCTCGATAAAGTCCAGCAGGGAGGCAACCTCATCCGCCTCCAGACGGATGATCTCCTTTTCATGGATCCTTGGCATATCCACCAGCAGAGTTGGGTTTGTCTTGATCAGCTGACGTTTATAATAATAGGCATAAAACGTTCTCAAAGAGGACATTTTGCGGAAAATTCCCCGTTCTGTGTTCTGCATCCGTTTGTCATCGGACACATAGGTTTTTAAATACTCCATATATTCTTCCAGGTCCACTGATTCAATCCTATCCAAATCTCCAGGTTTGAAATCCAGTACCGTATAATTTTTGTATACTGGGTTTTCATCCATCAGAAAGTGGAAAAACACCCGCAGGTCGTACGCATATGCGATCCGGGTCCGTACCTGGGTCGTGGTATCGATCGCCCGGAAAAATTCCTTTGAAAAAGGAGGCAGTGTTCGGATCAGTTCTCTTAGCTTTAAGGTCTGCTGCACGTTCAGTTCATCGTAATAAGATTGAGGTTTCATAATGTCTTTAAACTCCTTTCCGTGTCAAGCGTTCTGAAAATTATTATAGCACAAACAGGACAAGCCCGCTTCAACAACATAAAAAGACCCAAGTACAGTCGATCATGCTATACTTGGGTCGGAAAAGACGATATATAACTGGTGACGGCTATACATGAGTCTCGTTATTTAAGACAAGCCAAATGATCAGAGACAGCGGATCATATCTCTTGTGATCTCCTCCAGAGAATTTGCACCGCACATGGCCATGGTATCCTGAAGCTCTGCTCCTATTTTCTCAATATATGTATGGACACCCTCTGCTCCGCCTCCATACACGGCGGTCACAAACGGACGGCATATGATGACCCCGTCTGCCCCTAATGCCAGTGCCTTGAAGATATCGGCTCCGGAACGCAGTCCGCTGTCAACCAGGATCTTTATAGAGCCGTCTAACGCTTCTGCGATTTCCTCCAGCACTTCTGCCGTGGCCGGGCACTGATCCAGAACACGCCCTCCGTGATTGGACACAACGATGGCTGAGGCACCCGCCTCCTTCGCTTTTAGCGCACCCTTGACCGTCATGACACCCTTTACGATGAAAGGAAGTCCGGCTTCTTTAATGATCTCTGTCAATTCTTCCGTCGATTTTCTTCCGGCGGGAGGCGTCATATTTTTTAAGAAAGGAAGCCCGGCTGCGTCCACGTCCATAGCCACCGCAAAGGCACCGCAGCTGTGAACCTGAGAAAGCTTCTCCCGTACCGTCTCCAGATTCCATGGTTTTACTGTGGGCACACCCATGCCGCCGGCTGCCTTGATGGCCTGAGTGGCTGCTGTCATCACTTCCGGATTGACTCCGTCACCGGTAAAAGCGGCAATCCCCGCCTGTGCACAGGCCGAGACCAGGACCTCATTGTAGGACACATCTGTGTATTTATCACCATAGTGAAGATTTACAGCGCCTACGGGACCGGCAAAAAACGGATAACGAAATGTCTGTCCAAACAATTCAAGTGCGGTGCTCACCGGCTGGTTTTCAGACAGGGTATCCATATTTACCCGTATTTCCTGCCATTTCTGATAATTGCGGATCGCTGTGTCCCCTGATCCTTTTGCTCCCGGTCCAGGGATCTGGCTGCCGCAGGCTTTTCCGTTGCACACAGGACAGGCCTTGCAGTAAGCCCCCATACAGGTTCTGGCTGAAGCCAGCAATTCTTCATAAGTCATATGATCCTCCAATCTGTATTTAAAATGTGATTTCATTTTATCATCAGGCACAGGAAAAGGCAATCAACTCTCTGCGAAGGCTGAAAGCCATAAAAACAGTGACCGCAGCTGCCAGGATGATAGGAAGAAAACAGATCCCCTGTCTGCAGGTGCCCAGGATAAAACCCTCTTTTGCCTTTCCAAGGACGAGGTAAAGGGAGGAATACACTGTATAATACCCAAACACAAAAAATGACAGTCCGTTTGTCCTCAGTGCTTTCCGTCCCACATCGATCATGACAAGGTCATCCTTTGTAAACTGGGATATGGTGGATGCGGAAAACAGGGCAACGGACAAACCAAAGATGACACAGAAAACGGTTGACCATAGGACCATGGTCCGGATAGCCTCATGCAGGCGGTCATACTTTTGTCCTCCCTCTGATTTAAATCGTTATCTTTTCGCTTTTCTGTATCCTGCCTGCTGTGCTTCCTTTTCACTCTGGAACTTCACAAGATACTTAGAGGATTTCATTTTTTCATAATCTCTCTGCCCAGGACAGTGATAAACTTTGGACCTGGAATTACCGCAGATATAACTTGAGGTACTTTCATGACTGCTTTTTTCGGAAGATGTTCTCTTTTGGCCGGATACCGCTTTTGATGCCGTGCTCTCACCTGTTTTGTAGTCAATGGATATACCTGGCTGCACATTATATACAAAGACATTAAACTCTATTGCTTTTCCTTTATCCTCCACAGATTTCGCTTCCATCTGAACACCTTTTGCTACCAGATCCTTCTTTTCATAGACCGGAGTGACCCGGTACAGAACATGGTTTCCGGTTTCCTTTACGTAGTCGGCCACCATGTCTTCAAACGGCAGCATTCCGTCCACGTTCATGGCTCTGGTTCCTGTGATGAGATTCTTTTCATTTGCATTTTCTCCGGTGAGCTGATAACCGATCAGATGGCAGCGGTTATAGAGATACTTGCCGTCTACACTGCTGTATTTAACGGTATGCCACCCCGTGGGTTTCACCATTCCGATGGCTCCGCGCTTTTTTGTGGGCATGATGTCTTTTCCGATGTTTGCTTCGGCTGTGCCGCATCTGCCCAGAGAATCCAGTTTACTGTAGGACTCGTAGGATTTGGATTTTAAATCCTTTGAAGTAAAATCAGGACTGTTGTTATTTAGCTCCACATACATCTTGCCCGAATATTCCGGGATATCGTCTATGGACACATTCTGTGTTTCGGTCTTTACCGTCACTTTGACAGATGAGCCGGATTTGTCCACTGTCTGGCACGCTCCGAGGCTGAGTGCCAGGATCAGGGTCAACAGTGCGGCTGAGATTCTATTTCGCAGTTTCATAGTGATGTTTCTCCTTTGTATATCTTTTTTTGGTGATATGATGGGTGGATCCTTCAAACTCCTCTGTTTCTTCCAGATGCCATGCCGACAGATCCAGGTCAAAATACAAGTCTGCCGGATAGATCTTATTCCAGCGGAATAGGATCAATTCTTCAATACGGTCTTCATATTCCTTTACCGGACAGTCTTCCACCAGACAGTAATCCCCGGTGTCTGCCTTTTCTAAGAAATCATCGCAGACCACAGCATTTGGGATATCTTCATAGAGCTCATAGGTATAAGAGTTCATATATAATCTGGTGTCCTTTACCATGTCTTTAATAAAAGCCCTTAGCCCACGGTCCTGGCTCTGCCTTCTGCAATGGAATAATATGCCGTTTTTGTCGTCCAGACAGGTGATCAGTTTCATGACAGGTTTTCTCCTTTCTCTCTAGGCAGCTTCTTCCCTTGTGACCTTGGTGATCCACTTCCAGCGGTGCAGCCTTATAAATACAGGGATTGCTTTATAAAGCTGATCCCATTTCAGCAGGAAGAAGACAATGATCGGGGGCAGATGCAGGACAAACGCGGCAAAAATGGAGATCGGCAGCAAGATCAGCCACATGCTGATCAGGTTCATTTTCATGCTGAAGCTGGTGTTGCCTCCTCCGCGGATAATACCGTTGTCGCAGGACATCTGATATGCGGTCCCAATAGTTGTCACCGACAGTATTGCCATAAACTGCATGGAAAGTGCCTTTGCCTGCGGGGAGATCTGATACAGGGACAGGACCGGTTCACGGATCAGGAAAATGGCCAGTCCCGATAAAATGCCGATGGACAGGAATAAAATCTCCAGGGTTTTTACTATAGGTTTTATATTCTTTTCTTTTCCCTCCCCGATGGTCCATCCGATCATGATCCCTGAGGCGCTGGCAGAGCCGTAGACCACCACCGTGATGATCTGAAATACAATGGTGGCAATAGAGTTGGCCGCAATGGCCGGGGCTCCTAAATGGCCGAGCACCCCGGTCTGCGCCATCTGGGCAAGGCCCCATTGTGCCTGGCTTGTGAGTACCGGAAGTGCGGTCCTTTTATAGTCTCTGATGTACGACCGGTCGATGAATACCAGCTTTTTTAAGGTCAGGTTCAGGGAATGTTCCTTGTATTTTAAATACCAGATCACGATCAAAAGTTCCACCGTGCGTGAACAGAGCGTCGCAACGGCTGCGCCCCGGATACCCAGCTCCGGAAATCCAAAATTGCCGTAGATCAGGCATGAGTTCAGGATAATATTCAGGATCAGCGTAGATGCTGAGATGATATATCCTATTTTAACGATCCCGACGGATCTCAGGGATGCCGTCAAAATATTAGTCACTGTAAACATCAGGTAGGTAAAACAAATAATCTGCAGATACTTCACTCCTTCTGCAATGACAGCGGCGTCATTGGTGAGAAGGCCCAGGATCTGTCCTGGGAAGAACAGAATCAGCAGAAACATGACCGCAGCAATACCGCCGCCGAAGCGCACTGCGGTCCCGATGGTATGTACGATGGGCTCAAACCTGCCTTTTCCGAAATACTGAGTTCCCATGACCACTGCCCCTTCCGAGGCACCCACCACCAGCATCTGTAAAAAAAACTGAATCTGGTTGCACAGGGCCGAGCCGGACAGAGCCGTCTCACTGTAGGAACCAAGCATCAGGTTATCCGCCAGATTGACGCCGTAGGTGAGCAGATTTTGCAATGCCAGCGATAACGTCAGCAGAGCAAAGGTTTTATAAAAAGATTTTTCAGATATCATAATAATACTCTCATCTTTCCTTGATAATTATCTTTATTATACCAAAAAGCAATCAAGATATCTTCATTATTTTGTATAAATTTAAATTATTTGATAGTCTCATTATAATGAATGGATAGAAAAATGATCCATGATAACGTCTCATGGATCATTTATTCTGCTTGTCTTACTTTTGAAAAGAGTATTAACATTTTCAAAGAAAGCTTATTTTTAAATTATCCCAGCTTACCAGTCTTTCCAGTTCCGCTTTTGCAGATTGAAATGTACCGTGTGCATAATAGCCAAGTGTCATGGTTATGTTAGCGTGTCCCATGAGATATTGCAGAGTATTAGGGTTCATTCCTTTGTTTTCCATATTCGTACAATAGGTATGTCTGAATGAGGTGTGATGTTCGGTAACTTGTTCTTTAGTATTCTTTGGAGTGCTTGATAAGCTCTTTCTGCCAATGGAAGTTCTCGTTTTCCGTTCTTTGTTTTTGGAATATCAATATAGTAGCCGATTTCGCTATCTCTTAATAGCTGGTGGTCTATATTGAGTATTCTGTTCTGCATATCAATATGCGTTGTCAATCCACAAAATTCAGAAATATGAAGTCCCGTTTCTAACAGAAGCACAACCGGTGAAAGCGGTATGCTTTCATGTAAAAGCAGGGTGCAGAGCAGGAAAGAGGGGATTGAACAAATCATGCTCTACGTTACTGCTTGTTATTCTTCTTCAATTTCTAAGGCAATATCAAACCCTAAAATCATTTTGATAAGTGCTTCTCGGATAAGTCCTTTTAACTCCATATCTACAACAATATAAACATTACCGTATTCATCATAGAGTGGACGCAAACAGCACTTTGATATGAATTGTGTCGGTTTTGAAAAACTCCACTTCTGAAAATATTCTGTTTTTTTGCAATCTCGGTGTCACTCATGTCCAAGAAAGAGTACATCAGTAAATTTTCACAGTTACGTTCGGACAGCTTTTTCAAGGCTTCTGCCAATTCATCATCACAAATACGAATATCATTACCGCCTTTCCGTTATGACGTGAAAAGTGTTTATCCCTCTTTCCGCACCATATAGGGAATGGCAGGTATGATTTGTTAAGTTGAAACCAGAAAAAATCGAAAAAACTTTTTAATAAAATGAAAACAGCCCGTGTGAATGTAAGTACACAAACAGACTGCTTTGTAAATGTTATTGATATGAATTTTATATTCTTGTAAAGGGTATAATGATTGTAATACTGGACTGAAATATTTCTTCAGTTGATTCCATGATTTAGTTACCATGTTCAATATATCGGTTGATGAATATTTCTATCCGCCAGAGAAAGTTGGCAAAAGTACAGCTCGCCGTCAGATAGAAACATCACTTGATTTATTGAGTGATAACGAATTAAAAATTATTCAAGGTACGATTGACGGTATCTTGAACAGCAGGGAGAATAAGAAGTAATCAGCTTCTTATTTTCCCTATTTTCCTTTTAGCGATGTTTCTTCAAGAATTATTTGTTAATGTGCTTTGCAGGAAACAAATAAGAGCCGACAATCTACAAGTTACATTAACCTATAAATTATCGGCTCTGCGTCTTTGCGTCTGGCTCTTGATTTACACTCGATAAGGATAAAAATAGATATGTATCGGCAGGAGCATAGATTTTCTCCTGCCACGCCTATATTTAGGCGGTTTGACGTGTAGTACGCTTCATATTTCGGACAATTGTACGCAAGAGAATATCGCTAAAGCTTCCAGCGTTTCTCTTTCTTCTCTACAAAAGCTGTTCCGGTATGTCTTCGACCATAGTGTCAACGAGCATATTACCAAGAGAAAAATGACACTTGCTGCGGAAGAATTGCTTTCTGGAACTGCTTCTGTGGCAGAGTTAGCAATGAAATACGGATATAGTTCCACAGAGCCCTTCAGCCGGGCTTTCCGCAAGGTGAACTGCTGATATGATTGGATTATACATAATCAATGATGAGTAAGGAATATGAATTTATAAAAGATTGTGGTTGCTTTTTTATTGTAACAATAAATGGTGATTTTCCAGCTTGCAGACCATTTGGTGCAATAATTCTTCAAACAGTTTTCTACTGCTCCGTGCCGCAGATATCGGATTTGACAGCAGCAATACCATCCCGCTTTACTTCATCTATAACCTGACGGCTTCTCTTTTGGCGATTCCTTGTGCAAACCTGTCTTTCTGATTTTTGTAATTTATGGCGTGTTTACTGCCATGACAGCAGGTGTGGAACGGGCATTCATCGCGGAAATTGCTCCGCCGCAGTTAAAGGGGACGATGCTGGGGCTGCACTCCACCCTTGCCGGGATTGCCTTGCTGCCTGCAAGGGTAATTGCTGGGCTTCTGTGGGATGGAATCGGGGCTTATGAGCCTTTTGTATACGGCAGCTTGATGTCCCTATTCTCCGCTGTCATTTTGGCAACAAAACTACGACAAACACCTAAAGCGATAAGTTGAGTTCTTTTCTATTACAAAACTAATTAAAGAAATTAAACTTTTTTCTTCGTAATCTTATAAATATATTCTTCTGGTATAGGGCGTTTATTCCCGAAGATCTTTTTAAAATTTGCCTGCACCTCCGGATCTGTGCTGTTCATAGCTTCATCAATCGTTGCTTCAATATCAGCTCGTACATCAGCATACGATAAACCGCCAGCTTTTGCACCAGCTTTCAATGCTTTTTTAATATCTCGTTTTTCAATCCTATCATTAGAACCAACTCCCTAAAATAAAGTTAATCTTCTTTTTCAAAAATTAAATCTATCTTTCGCATACAGCCTTTTGCGTCAATTTCTGTGGGTACAAACCCTGCGTAGTGATACCCCGTTTTTGCGTAACTGTCAATAATTTCTTTGTGTTTATCAGTACAAAGGAATACAACTCCTTTCGCATTATAGTTAATTTCTACATACTCATATTTTTTCATTCTTCAAAACTCCTCGTATAATAAGTTTGTAAGCAAGAAAAACAGCTTACAGACTTATTCTTTTTTTGTTAGACAGAAGGATAATTCTAAACATCCTTTCCGAAGATTCTTCTTCCATAATGCTGGCTCATCCATTCTCTGTCTATTGGTTAATAAGTTACTTTATAGTCATGGCCCCAGATGTTACAATAAGGTTCATAAGAACTGTAGCTATGGTCACTGCTTTCAAATACAAATTTATCTTTGGATTTATTGACTTTTACAAACTGGGATTGAACAAAATCGCTGCGCGATGGCCTACCAAGGCTGTGACATAGCGATTTTCTGTTTTCAAATCATTACCCTCAAAGATAAAATTATTGATGTCAATCGATAAACATATTAGAACGCAAATTATAGTGTCTGGTTCTAAAGAATTTATCTTTTTTGTAGAATTATAGCAATAAAATTCAGATAATCTCCACCGCCAGCTTCTATTGCTTTACGGTCATTTATTGCATATTCATTATTTTGCTTTATCCAATCCGACCAAACTTCCGAATTACTTTCCATTTCATATATTGAAATTAAATCTGCCTTTTTACAATGACTAATTATGTTAGACCAATATGTTATATCATGTATATAATCAAGTTCTTCTGGTGTCCATGATAACAATAACTCTTCTGGAAGTTTGTCATGGCAATCTTTCTTCATGCCAGGAACTGTGATATAAACAAACCCACCTTTCTTAACAAATGGAAGCAATTTTTCATCTAAATATATAGGGTCACGTCCAAAATAATTATATGAATCTGTACTTACTACAGCATCAAAAAACTCTTTCTCAAATTTAAGTTCATTGGCGTCAGCTTTTACAGATTTAATTTGTGCAGAAGATAATCCCATTTTTTTGAAAAATTCTTCATTTTCTTTTGGCTCACTCCATAAGTCAACTGCAAAAACAACAAATCCATATTCTTTTGCAAGAAATACAGAAGTTAAACCTTGTCCACTTCCAAGGTCACAGACAAAGCTACCAGACGGGATTTTATGATTTTGTAATAGTTCCTCTTGTAATTTTATAGGATTCGGTCCCATAATTTTTGTCTGTAAGTCGGGTGTAAAATATTTTTTACTGCGAATATATTCCATTTTCTCATCTCCGTTATTGTAATATTTTAATAGTTAATATTTGTGACTTATAACAATATTCATTTTGAGTTTCTCTGCTGAAATTAAAAAGTTATATTTGCATTTAGGACAGAATAAAGGATTATTTTACTTTCTCATTTATAATATATTTCTTGACAAATTGTTTAACGTGTGTAGTTAATTGAGTTTTTAAATCCCAACAATTTTCAACTGCATCTGCTACACTTATCCATAGAAATAATGGCGCATAATATTCAATAGCAAGCTGTTTTGTATCACACTCTTGAAGAACACCTTTTTCAATCATTTCATTAAATATATCTTCTATATAACTGATAGGACCATTTACAAGACATTTTTGATAAAGCATATTCATTTTTAAATTTCTATATTGCTCTAGTATTAACATTTTGCGAAAATTAGACGCAAATTCATCAGTCACCCAAAAATCGTATTGTGCAAGAGTGAATGTTATTAGACTTTCAATAGTTGTATTTCTGTATGCATTAGGGGTTACCTCTATTGTGCTTTCTGGTACTTGATAATCCTTAGCTCGCTTATTATCAATTTGATACATACGTTCTACGATACAGTCAAAAATATCTTGCTTATTTTTATAATGTTTATATAATGCTCCTTTTGTCATTCCCAAGGCTTCCGCAATCATACTAACAGAAACAGCCTCATAACCATTCACTGCAAATAAGTGTAGTGCAATTTTTAATATATTTTCTTTTGTGTCAGACATTTACAACCTCCTTCTTTAGTAAACGAACGTTTACTTCTGTAAACCATTATAGTAAACACTCGTTTACTTGTCAAGTAATATAAAATGTAGTGTGCCTTTGGTTCACAGGTTGATTTCTCAATCGCTGGTGCTTTGTGCCTTGCACCATATTTCCTACATACATTTCTCTATGCAAAATACTGTTGAAGAAAAAGGAACGTCATTTTAGGCGTTCCATAGTCTATGAAATATTCAATTTTTTTCTTATTTCAATACTGATGTGCCGTACCATATCTTTACATATCCAGAAAAACTTGCGTATCAAGGCTCATTCATTGGTAGTAAATTAATGTTTTTGTTTCCTTGAAAATGCTGATAGATACTGTGTTTTAGCGGATAATCAGATTTGTATTGCGTTTTTATACTAAAATGACATATAATTCAAAATTTTATAATATATGATGCACTAGACAAAAAAAGTCCGTGAGAATATCCCACGGACTTTCTTAGATAATAAATGATTGGAAAATGTACAGAGCAATCATAAAATATTTCTGATCACTTCTCTTTTTCTGCGATGACCTGTTCGAGCAGATCCACGGTCTGGTCAATGCCTAGAAGACTGCTGTTGATACAGAAATCGTAGGCTTTGGCATCGCCCCATTTGTTTGAGCTGTAGTAATTATAATAGCTGGCCCTCTGTTTATCCTTCTTTAGAAGAGCTTCCTTGCTTTTGGCTTTCGGGATCTCGTATACTTCTTCGATCCGTTTGATCCTGTCTTCAAAAGGAGCGTGGATAAAAATACTCAGGCAGTTATCAAAATCCTCCAGTGCATAGTCGGCACATCTTCCGACAAAAACACATGGACCTTTGCTGGCTATGTCCTTGATGGTGTCAAATGCGGCCAGAAATACTTTGTGGTTCAGCGGAAGGTCAAAGGAATTGGCGTTATATCCTAAAGAATATGGGTCCATGACAAGGGAATATAAAAAGCTCGTGGTCGGCTTCTCATCAAAGCTTTCAAAAATCTCCTCACAGATTCCGCTTTCCTTTGCCGCAACTTTTAATAACTCCCCGTCATAAAAAGGAATATTCAGATCCTCTGCAAGCTTTTTCCCTATCAAATGTCCGCCGCTTCCGTACTGTCTTTCAATCGTAATAATCGTTTTTGTAGCCATATGAACCGCTCCCTTCTTTTCAGTAACTTCATTTAAGTTACATCCATTATACCGCATCTTGGGAAAAAAGTACACCCAGGGGCATACCGTATTTTATACGGTTTCTACTACATAAGCCCTTCTTTTTTTACCCATTCTCTGGCAAAATCAGCATCTTCCTTCATCTGTTTTGACAGACGCTCCAATGAATCAAACTTCATTTCCGGACGCTTAAAGCAGAGAAGCTCCACAGAAATAGGTTTGTGATAAATATTTTTATCAAAATCCAGGATATAGGTTTCCACGCCCATATGTTTCTTACCTTCAATGGTCGGTTTTACTCCGATATTGCTGATCCCGTAATAGACCTGATCCTTGATGGTGATCCTGGAAACATAGACTCCGTTGGGCGGAAGCAGCTTTTCAGGATTCGGGATCTGATTGGCAGTGGGAATTCCCAGAACATCCTTGCCCATATGGTTTCCCTTTACAACAGGACCGTAGACGAGGAACGGGGAGGTAAGAAGGCGGTTGGCTTCTTCAATCCTGGCTTCTTTGAGCAGACTGCGGACACGGCTGCTGGAGACAATGCCGCCGTTTAATTCAAGCTTAGGGATCACGATCAGTTTAAAATCATACTCTCTCTGCATTTCCTTTAAGAGCTCCACGTTGCCCTGTCGTTTATAACCAAAGCCGCAGTCATCCCCTACCACAAGAATCTTCATTCCGACCTTTTTGATCAGTATTTCAGTGACAAAATCCCTCGGGGAGAGCTTGGAGAATTCTTTGGTAAAAGGATGTTCGATCAGAACATCCAGTCCTTTTTTTGCAAGTAAACGCTCTTTTTCCTCTTTGGAATAGATCATATGATAGTTTTCTGACTTCAGGGTATTGACCGGGGGACGGTCAAAAGAAAAGACAACCGTTTGATATCCCTGTTTTTTGTATTTCAGCAGCTCGTCAAAAATAAGCTGATGTCCTTTGTGCAGTCCGTCAAATTTTCCAAGCGCTACCACAGAGTTATGAAATTGAAAGTTCTCCGTTTGATGTATGTATTCCATAGTGCTCCTTTCAGTAAAATATTTTATCCGGAAAGTACATGCTCTTTTGGTCTTTCCAGTCATAAATCCCGATGAAATGGCCGTCCTCATCATAGATTTTAAGACGCTGTTCTGTGCTTACAGGCAGTGTAAAGCAATCCTTTTTCAGCGGATTTCCATTATACAAAATCTTGGCATACTGTTTTTTCACTGTGCGTTCAGGAAGATCTGAAAATATCTGGTCCGGAGGAATGACCACCTCCATGATCCTGTCCTCCCTCATGAGTTCTTCGATCTCTTCCAGTGTATGGCTGCCTGATTTATAAAAACCGCTGGCTGCTGTGCGCTCCAGTGCAGTCATGCAGGCTCCGCATTCAAGCTTTTCCCCTATATCGCGTCCGAGACTGCGGATATAGGTGCCTTTGCTGCAGACCACAGTCATGTGGATGTCCGGAAGATCGAGCCTTAAATCGTTGATCTCAAAAATGGTGACAGGGCGTGTCTTCCGCTCGATCACCTTGCCTTCTCTGGCAAGCTCATACAGCTTTTTACCGCCCACTTTCAGGGCAGAATACATAGGCGGCACCTGCTCATAGTCTCCCACAAACGAGAATACGGCGTCCTCAACCTGTTTTTCGGAAACATCGGCCTCTGACTCTTCGGTGACCGTCCCCCATATGTCTTCGGTGTCTGTTTTTAATCCGAGGCGGAACGACGCCCGGTACTCTTTTTTTGTGTCGGTGAGCATGTCGCAGAGCCTGGTTGCTTTGCCCAGACAGACGGGAAGCACACCGGTGGCCTGCGGATCCAGGGTACCGGTGTGTCCTATTTTCTTTTGTTTTATGATGCCTCTGAGCTTGGCCACCACATCGTGGGAGGTAAAGCCGGGCTCTTTGTATACATTTAAGATACCATTTATCATAAGCACCTCTATAATTGTTTTTGGATTCTTGAAAGAACGGTATCGGTCACTTCAGCCAGATCCGCTTTCATGCTGAAGCCGGCGGCACGGACATGTCCTCCGCCCTTAAATTCTTCGGAGATAGCAGCCACGTTTACCTTTCCGTTGGAACGCATGCTGACTTTATATGTGTCAGCATCCAGTGCATATAAAAAAACTGCGGCCTCCACGCCTTTTGTGACTCTGAGCTGGTCGATGATACCGTTGGTATCTCCGGAATCAGCTTCCAGCTGCTTCATCTCTTCGCCCGTAAGATAGGAAAGGATGACCTGTCCGTCTTCATACAGACAGCTGTTTAATAAAGCCTGTCCAAGAACCCTGTTTTGGGTAAATGTCTTTTGGTAAAAGGTCTCGTCGATCACTTTGGAAGTGTCGATCCCCCTGGAGATCAGATCTCCCGCATACTCCATCGTCTGTTTTGTCGTATTGGAATGTTTGAATACACCGGTGTCATGTACAATGCCCGTATACAGACAGTAAGCACAGTCCAGTGAGATGTGTTCAGGGTCAAACAATTCATACAGCACTTCGCAGGTGGCGCTGGCCTGGGGTTTTAAGATATATTCCTGTCCTATGCCTTTGCTGCTGATGTGATGATCAATACAAAACGTTTTTGTTGCATTTTCATACATGGAGATAAACGGTTCGATCCGATCCAGCGAACTGCAGTCTAAAACAAAGAACAAATCATAGCGGACCACTTCTGCCTCGTGTCTGACAGAACCGGCGCCGGAAAGAAACCGGAATTCCGGTGCCGGTGATTCAAGATAAACAGTCACAGATTTCCCACGGAAATTATCTAAAATGTACTGCCGAAGCCCCAGACAGCTCCCAATGCAGTCACCGTCCGGGTGTATATGGCCGGTGATGGCAATGGAATCTGCAGCTTCGATGGATGATATGAATTCATTCATGATCGCTTCTCCTATTTGTTCAATTCGTCAATCTTTTTTGACATTTCCACTCCGTATTCAATGGAATCATCCAAAACAAAAGTGATTTCCGGGGTATTTCTGAGATTGATGGAATGAGCCAGTTCTCTTCGGATATAGCCGACAGCGCTGTTAAGGCCTGCTAGTGTATCGTCCTTTGCTTTTTGGTCACCGAGGACACTGATATAGGCTTTGCACTGTTTTAAGTCGGAAGTGACCACGGCATCCACTACGGAAGTCATAGGTGCGATGCGCGGATCTTTGATCTCCCGGCTGATGATGCGGCTTAACTCCCGCTGTACTTCCCCATTGATTCTAGTATTCTTAATGCTGTTCTTTCTCATTGTTTTCCTCCTGTCAAGAAGGCTTATCTAGGGATCTCTTCCATAATATAGGCTTCAATCTGATCGCCTTCCTTGATATCATTATAATTTTCAAGTACAAGTCCGCATTCAAATCCGGTCTTGACTTCTTTTACGTCGTCGTTAAAACGCTTAATGGATGCAAACTCACCCTCATGGAGGACGACTCCGTCACGGATAAGTCTTGCGGTGCTTCCTCTCTGGATCACACCGTCCAGGATATAAGAACCTGCAATAGTTCCAACTCCGGATGCTTTGAATGTCTGGCGTACCTCGGCATGGCCGATGACCTTCTCTACATATTCCGGCTCCAGCATACCCTTCATGGCTGCCTCGATATCTTCGATGGCATTGTAGATGACACGGTATAACCTGAGATCTACTTTTTCGCCCTCAGCGGCATCCTTTGCGGCAGGGTCCGGACGCACGTTGAATCCAATGATGATGGCGTTGGATGCAGATGCAAGCATAACGTCAGATTCTGTGATGGCACCGACTCCGCCGTGGATGACCTTGACTGCGACTTCCTCATTGGAAAGCTTGGAAAGGCTCTGTTTTACAGCCTCCACAGATCCCTGAACATCCGCTTTTACAATGATATTCAGATCTTTTACGCTTCCCGCCTGGATCTGGTCAAACAGATCATCCAGTGACAGCTGTGATTTTGTCTCAGAGAGCATTTTCTCACGGCCGTAGGCAATGAACTTCTCTGCAGTGGATCTGGCTTCTTTTTCATTTTCCATTGCCATGCAGACTTCCCCTGCAAACGGCACTTCACTCAATCCAAGGATCTCCACAGGAGTTGACGGTCCTGCCACTTTGACACGTTTTCCCTTATCATCGATCATGGCGCGGACTTTTCCGTGGGCGCTTCCTACCGCAATGGCATCTCCAACGTGGAGGGTACCCTTCTGTACCAGCACAGTTGCCACAGGGCCGCGTCCTTTGTCAAGCTCTGCCTCAATGACGATTCCTCTCGCTTTACGGTTTGGATTTGCTTTTAACTCCAGCACTTCCGCGGTCAGGGAGATCATGTCTAAGAGATCGTCGATTCCTTCTTTGCTATGTGCGGATACCGGACAGAAGATCGTTGTTCCGCCCCAGTCCTCAGGGATCAGTTCATATTCTGTAAGTTCCTGTTTTACGCGCTCAATATTGGCGCTTTCTTTATCAATTTTGTTGATGGCTACGATGATCTCAACACCTGCGGCTTTGGCATGATTGATCGCTTCAATTGTCTGTGGCATGACACCGTCATCTGCTGCTACAACAAGGATCGCGATATCGGTGGACTGGGCACCTCTCATACGCATGGATGTGAAAGCCTCATGTCCCGGTGTATCCAGGAAGGTGATGGTCCCGTTGTCCGTCTGTACGGTATAAGCACCGATATGCTGTGTGATCCCGCCGGCTTCACCTGCGGTGACACGGGCAGAACGGATGGCATCCAAAAGGGATGTTTTACCGTGGTCAACGTGTCCCATAACGCACACAACCGGAGGTCTGGTCACAAGATTTTTTGTATCTTCTTCGTCATCATCCTTAAGCAGCTCTTCAATGACATCCACAGTTTCTTCTAATTCCACAATGCGGTCATACTCTAAAGCGATCTCTTCTGCACGCTCAAAATCCAATTCCGTGTTAAGGTTCACAAGGCCGCCTCCGGAGATCAGAAGCTTTTTAATGATATCGTTTGCAGGAATATGGATCGCTTCCGCAAACTCCTTTAAAGTGAGGAGCTCAGGAATCTTTACTGGCTCATTTGGATCATATTCTGGTTTCTTTACTGGATCCGGCTTGATGAAAGCACCTGGTCCTGTCTTTTTCTTCTTCTGTGTATTTTGGTTTTTATTATTGAATTTGTTGTTTCTGTTCTTTCTGTTCTTTTTGTTAAACTTATTGTTTTTATTCTTCCCATTCTGTCCGTTATTATTATTGGAGAATTTCTGAGAATTCTGAGGATTCTCTTTTTTCAGGACTTTCTTATGAGTTCCCTGATTCTGACCCACTTCTTTTTCCTTCGGCTGCCTTTCCGGTTTTTTACCGGCACGGTTCTGATTCTGAGTATTCTGAGGTCTCTGCTGACCCCTGTTGCCGCGCTGCTGGTCTCTCCCCTGCTGATTCCTTGGCTTTTCCTGGCGGTTCTCTGGTTTATTCTCTTTTTTCGTCGTTTTTTCTTCCTTTTTTACTCCAAGAGCCTTTTCAATGACCGCGATCTGGGAATCTTCTACCGTACTCATATGGTTTTTTACTTCGACATTATTTTTTTTCAAAATTTCTATGATTTCTTTGCTTTGTTTTTTATATTTCTTTGCTATCTCATGGATTCTAGTTTTTGCCATAGATTGCACCTCCATTATTCAATTTTACTATTTTCGAGTTTCCCGCGAATGGCCTTTGCAAATCCCTGATCTTCTACAGCTACCGCCGCACGGAATTCTTTTCCGATGGCGTGGCCCAGTTCGCTTCTGTCACTGAAAAAATACAGCGGCACATGATAGTATTCGCACATATTCTGGTACATCTTTTTCGTATTTTCGGAAGCATCTTTGGCCGCAAGGACCAGATATGCATGGCCGGATTTCACAGATTTTTCTACCGCAAATTCTCCGCTTACCAGATTTCTCGATCGGGCTGCCAATCCGAGAAGAGACAGAATTTTATGAGTCAAGATCCATCATCTCCTTTTCCAGCGCGTCATAGACTTCCTCGGAAATCGACGTCTTAAAAGAACGGTCAAGACCCTTTGACTTTCTCGCTTTTTTCAGGCAGGAGAGAGAACGGCAGATATAAGCGCCGCGTCCGTTGGACTTTCCGGTGGGATCGATGAAGATATCTCCATCCTTGGGCTTCACCATTCTCACAAGGTCTTTTTTCGCTTTTGATTCCTGACATCCAATGCATTTTCTCATCGGAATTTTTTTGTTCATACGATCACATCCTAAATTTTATTCGTCAATATATTCAGATTCTTCTGAAAGGAGTTCTTCCTCCACAGCATTTTCATCATCATAAGCCATGGACTCATCTGCCATTTCCTCGGATTCGTACTCTTCGTAACCGCGGAGTTCCTCTTCCTCCTCAGCCTGAGATTCGCTCTTGATATCGATTTTATAGCCGGTCAGCCTTGCCGCGAGCCTTGCGTTCTGACCCTCTTTTCCGATAGCCAGTGATAACTGGTAATCCGGAACGACAACCTGAGCGCTTTTTTCTTCCACGTCTACCGATACAGATACAACCTTAGACGGACTCAGCGCATTTTCGATGTAGACACAAGGATCTTCATTCCAGTTGATGATATCAATCTTTTCGCCCTTTAAGTCATTAACAATCGCGTTGACTCTGGCACCATTCATACCGACGCAGGCGCCGACAGGATCTACGTTTTGATCATTGGACCAGACGGCAAGCTTTGTTCTGGAACCGGCTTCGCGGACGATGTTCTTAATCTCTACGATGCCGTCCTGGATCTCGGCTACCTCTTTTTCAAAAAGGCGCTTTACAAGATCCGGATGTGTACGGGACACTAAGATCCGGGGTCCGCGGTTGGTGTCTTTTACTTCTACGATATAAAGTTTGATCCGTTCCGTGGGCTGGAATACTTCGCCTCTGATCTGCTCGGACTTCATCAGGAGTGCATCTGTCTTGTCATCTAAGCTGACGCTGACATTCTCGCCGACATAGCGCTGTACCACGCCTGTGACAATGTCTTTTTCTTTGCAGTAAAAATGGTCAAAAACAACTCTTCTCTCTTCTTCTTTGATCTTCTGTACAATGACGCTTCTGGCGTGCATAGCAGCAATTCTTCCAAAATCTTTCGGAGTAATCTCCACGCGGACGATATCACCCAGCTCATATTTAGGGTCCATTGCTTTTGCTTTGGCAAGACTGATCTGGAGCGCCGGGTCAAAATCTTCCCCGTCTGCGGTTTCCACGACTTCTTTTTCTGCATATACGACAATATCTCCGGTCTCTCGGTCCATATTGACCACCACATTGTCTGCATTTCCAAAGTCTCTTTTGCATGCAGCAACCAGGGAATTTTCAATCGCTTCCATAATGACGTCTTTATCAATATGCTTTTCTTTTTCTAACTGGTTTAATGCATCAATTAATTCACTCATTTTTTCTGTTGTCCTCCTTTAAAAATCTAATGATAAACGGGCGGATGCCACACTTTTTGTTTCAAATTCCTGATCGGTGCCGTCGATCCAGAGAATTATTCTTTCCTTTGAATATTCTTTTAAAATACCGGTAAACTCTTTCTGTTTGTCGATGGCCTTATATAATTTAATGTCCACAGACTGCCCGATACTTCTCTGAAAGTCTTTTTCCTTTTTTAAAGGTCTTCCGAGTCCCGGGGAGCTGACTTCCAGAATATATGCGTCTTTGATGAAATCATCGGCGTCCAATTTGGCCTCCAGTGCCCGGCTGATCAGCACACAGTCATCGATACTGATGCCTCCCTCTTTATCCGCGTAAATCCGCAGATACCAGTTGGCACCTTCTTTTACATACTCCACATCAACAAGTTCAAAGTGGTTTTCATCGATGATCGGTGTCACAAGTTCTTCTGTTTTCTGTTCAATCTCTGCTTTTCCTGCCAAGTTGCCCTGCCTCCTTTTCTGCGCAAACAATAAGAGTGGACTTACGTCCACTCTTTAAGTTAAGCTTTATGTTATTGATAATTATAACACTTTCGTTTACAGAATACAAGGGTTTGTGTCGGAATCTTGTTTTTATCTTGAATCTTGAATGAAATCACAGATCAAACAGCGACAGCTGGGTAGCCTCAGGCTGTTCTTTTCCTGCGGTTTCTTTTGCCGTATACTTTTGCGGCAGGTCCGCAAGAAATTCAGAAGATTCTTTTCTCGTGAGCAGGATCAGTTCTTCTTCTGCCCTGGTCATCCCTACATAGAACAGACGCCTCTCCTCTTCCTTATCCGCAGGATAAACAGGTGATTCCAGCGGTATGCTGCTCTGTTTTGCGCCGGCGATGAACACGACCGGAAATTCCAGTCCTTTGGACCCGTGGAGAGTCATCAGGGTGACGGCATCCGACGTATATTCCTTTTCACCGCTTCTTTTTAAGTCTCCTTCTGTTCCCAGCAAAAGATTAGACAAAAAGGATGCCATATCGTTATAAAACAGAGTCATCTTGTACAGGCAGAGAAGGGATTCATCTTCCAAAAGACCGTTCTTTTCCATCCAGAGCTTTAAAATCTTTCCGGGGGACTCCTTTTTTAGAAGCTGTTTGAATTCTTTTTCCAGGCTTCCACAGTCAGGAAAAGCGCTCAGTGCGATCTGGAGAGCCTTCGTGTCCTTTTCATCGAGAAGAAACCGAAAGAATGAAGTCGTACCTTTTACCTTGTCCTCCTCAAGAAAACTGTCCTGCCCTGTGATGACGCATGGAATACTCTCCTGTCTGAGACATTTTTCTATGGCTCTGGCCTGATGGTGGGTTCTGTATAATACGGCAATTTCTCCAAAGCCTCTGGGATGTTCCGTTTTTACGGCATAATTCTGGGCATCCATCATATCCATGCCGCCGGTGAGCCTGTTAATTTCCTTTGCAATAAAAATGGCCTCGGACCAGTCATTTGAGACAGTGACCAGACGGACTGGTTTCCCGGGTTCACGGACGGCCGAAAGACAGCGTTTGTTTCCCGGATTCCGGCTAATCACCTGAAGAGCAGATTCCACGATCTCAGGTGTTGACCGGTAGTTTTTCTTAAGATAAATTTCATACAGGTCCGGAACTTCTTCTTTCAGCCGTGCAAAACATCTGGAATCAGAACCCCGGAAGCCATAGATAGACTGGTCCGGATCTCCGATGACAAATAATTCTTTTCCGTTTTGGTTCCAGGAAAGCACCAGACGGAATTGAATGTCGTTAATATCCTGAAATTCATCTACGAGAAGATAAGAAAACTGTGAGTTTTGTAAAACCGGTGATTCTGTCTGTGAAAGCACATTCAGGAGCAGGTCGTCAAAATCTGTAAGACCCATCTCACTCATAATTTCCTGAAAACAGACTGCCTCCTCTTTCGTCAGGCATTCTTCCATTTGTACATTGTTCTTAAAATTGGATATCTGTTTTAAAAAGTCCTTTGGCTTTTTGTCTGAATCTAAACGGGTCAGTGTTTCTTTGGCGGCTTCGAGGAGTTCTGCTTCATCGGCAAGAATAATGTCCTCACCCTGCTGTTTCAGCAGCTGAAGACAGATAGAATGAAAGGTTCCGATGGTCATGTCTTTGACAGCACGTTTTCCTCCAAGCCTCTTGGCAAGCCGCTCTCTCATCTCTGCTGCCGCCTGGTTTGTAAATGTGACAGCTGTAATCTGAGCCGGAGACACGTTCCGCTCCTTCACAAGATAAGCTATTTTGTCTACCAGGGTTTTCGTTTTTCCTGTTCCCGGTCCTGCGATGACCGCAACAGGCCTGTTTTCAGCAGCGACCGCCTCCTGCTGTTCTTCGTTGATCCCTGTATCTATGACGTTAAGGACGTCTGCATCCATGACTGTTTCTTTTTTCATAGGCCTGATTTTTTTCTTCTTTTTCTCATGCTCGGCTGCAGCGGCAATTCCCAGAGAATCAAAAAACGTCATCTGGCCGTTAATGATGTCCATCTCGTCCTTTTCGATGAGATGGATTTTTCCGTATTCTCCGTCATATCCGGGGTCGCGGCGGACTTCTCCCCGTCTTAAACGTCGGATTCCTTCCTCTACACAGGCTCCCGCACTGTGCCGGATATCCTCAAGCGGTACTTCTCTTAAAATAGAAAACTCCGGGCCAAGCTCCGAGAGCATTTTTTCAAACTGGGCATTCACTTTTTTTCCGCCGGCTGACATTCCCGTAGATGCCGCAATGACTTCCGGAAGTGGTACAAGGCTCTCAAAGGGCTTCGCATCAGGACGGAGATAATCTTCCGGCCTGTCCGCAAGCTGCTCTACCCGGTGCTGGACTCCGATGGTGATCTTTTTTTTGCAGACCGGACAGATCCCGCCATATTCCTTTGTCTCTGACGGAGTCAGCACAAGACCGCATTTCCGGTGTCCGTCAAAGTGATATTTTCCTTCTTCCGGGAAAAACTCGATCGTTCCGTACAGCCCCTGTCCGGTCTGGATGGCTCTCGTGAGGTCCGAATAGGAAAGTTCAATGTTCAGGAGATTGGCTTCCCGGCCGAGTTTTGCCGGAGAGTGGGCGTCTGAGTTTGAGATCAGCTGGAAGGAGTCCAGTGCCGAAAGCCTCCAGTTCATAGGAGGATCGGAGGACAGGCCTGTCTCTAACGCATGGATATGAGGCGTTAAGTCTTCAAAACACTCCTCGATCGTATCAAACCCTGAAAAGGCTCCGAACAGTGAAAAATGAGGAGTCCATATATGGGCAGGCACCAGTACCGCATCCGGAGAAATGTCCAGAAGAATCTCCAAGAGATCCCGGCTGTCCAGACCGAGGATCGGCCTGCCGTCGGAATGAATGTTGCCGATGGTCTCGAGCTTTGCGGAAATTTTATCTGCGGCTTCAAGTCCCGGAAGAAGGATCAGATTATGGACCTTTCTTGTCTTTCCGTTCTTTTTATAGATAGAGCTGATCTCTCCGGTGATGACAAAGCGCGGATTCTGGCCGTCCGGAGCGATCCCGTCTTTTATCCGGAATTCATCTTTCAGGATATACAGGCCTTCTTCCGCAGGTACCAATTTTTCCCGTAACTCGTCCCTCCATGCCTGATGAGTAAAATCACCGGTTCCTACAATATGAATCCCTTTTCTTCTGGCCCAGAGATCCAGATGTTCCGGATCACACTCTTTGCTTGTAGCCCTGGAATATCTGGAGTGGATATGTAAATCTGCAATGTACATCGTATTCTCCTTCTTTCGTAGTGTTTTATTCTTACATAGAACGCACTTTCCTATGGAACAAAGCGGACAAGTCCGCTTCAACTCCCTAAATCCCTCAATCATGAGGGACTCGTTCCGCTTTGTGCGCCAAATGCGATTTGACGCAGTCAAATGATTTCCTTACGCATTTGTGTGCATACTTGCCCGCAGGGCTTTTTTATTCCATAGGATTAGGGTGTCAAAAGGTCATTGACCTTTGATATAAATTTGTACCTTGAAAATT
>OBXM01000359.1_pt1 | contig 51727 bp, 53 predicted proteins | sample 1538141 | NCBI WGS metagenome assembly OBXM01 (sample SAMEA2580153, study PRJEB22360) | human gut metagenome | biome: human gut; feature: human-associated habitat; material: faeces | place: Denmark | collected 2008/2010 | reverse complement strand
AGGTGGATCGAGACGATTGAGTTTTCTTTGCTTGCTTCATCCGGTCTTCTCCTTTACAGTTTTTGTGCCTCCTCCCTTGGTTGGTCTGTTGTTTCAAGCGCTAACTCCCTGAACTCGTTTATCAGCAGTACGATTCATCTTGATGCTAAAACCATCAGAATGGCTATATAGACGTGAAACAATTCTTGAACCGTATGATTCGCTCAGCTCTTTACTTGATAGATTCGTCGTGACTACTGTTGCACGGTCTTGACGGGCCTCAAGAAATGAATTTAACGTACTAGCTCCAAATTCGCGGCTTGTTCCAGCAGATTTTCCAAGCTCTGCGCCGATATCATCAATCACAACTAGATGAGCAGTCTTAATATCTGCAACCAAAGAGCCCTCGATCATACGCCGTAGCTCTTGATTGTTGTATGAAAATCGAATCTGTTCAAGCATCTCTTGATAGCTGATAAACAAGATTTTCTTCGCATAATTTGACCGTTTTAAAACTTCCCATGCGATCGACATCGCTAAATGGCTCTTGCCAACACCCGCTTTTCCACTTAAGACTAGATGTACAGGCTTTCCTAACAGGACAGCCGTGATATAACGTTTTGCTGTCTCTAGTGCGATTTTCGTCTCCTGATCAACAACCTTAAAATTTCTTAAACTACAATCAAAGAGCGACTTGTTACCAACGACCGATCCGTTCTTGAAAAAGCTGATTGCTCGTGCTTTCAAGCTCTCGTTATAGATACGGGCTGTTTGCTGATCTTCCTTGAGTTTGAGATCGGAATATCCGCATTGCATGCATGTTGGCGCACAGCGAGCTGATCCGTCTGGATTCTTCGTACGCCAACTATAAAGCGGCTCATTGCACTCTGGACAGACTCCTCGTTTAATTAACACTTTATCGATCAATTGACTAATCCCCAAAGCCACCGACTGCATACTCTGACACCTCCTTCGATCATAGGTCTTCGTACTCATCAAGATTCTCGTATTCTAGACCTTGATGCTTGTTTTTAGGCTTTTTGGAGTAATTCCCCTGCAAGTAATTCGTAACTTTTTCGGGCGTATCAAGCCCTTGGCTTTCCCAAGTTTTTAGGATTTTGTCGAGGTATTTGTAACTTTTCGCATTATTCCTCAGCATTTCCTTAATCGCCTCAATCACAATCAAGTCTTGTCCGTTAAAGTCACTGACCCAGTAATCGATTGATTCTAGGATCATCGGCGCTTCGACAGGGTTTACCTGATTCAACCAAAATACGCGCGCACTATCTGGATTAAGATCTAGACTAGGGATAGATGATGCTTTACTTTTATTTACTTTCCTTTTATTTACTTTCCTTTGTGGATTATTGTTGACATTAACTGCGCTTGTTTGTTGATTATTGTCTACATTAATAATGTATTTCGTCGGTTTTGGTAATTTCCGCCTTTTTGTCGCTTCAAGATAAGTGGCTTGGATATTTTCGCTAGTTAGTACCCTAACCGAGTTAAACAGTTCTTCGTTAAAGAATCCCCATGAAACCAAGCGGTTTACTATCTGGTTAATCATTTCCTTACTTGACCCGGGCAGGCGTTTCAAAAGGGTTGCTTGCGTGAGATCATCCCACAGAATGAAATATCCTCTCTTGTATATCGCACAAAGCAGTTTGATAACCGCAAGTTCTCCTTTTGTGCCAAACTCCCCGGCAATAGCCTCTATTTTCTCATCCTCGAAGATATCAACATCGAGGGGGAAATAATCAAGACCGTTCTTTTTCGGTCTTGCCATGTGTAGCCTCCTAATCTAATAAGGGGAATCATCCCCTCAATATTATTTTTCTAATGGTGGATTCATATCATCGAATAATGAATCTTGTTGTTCATTTGTGACAAATGTTTCTTTAAATTCATCAAATGCTGATGAATCATCTTCAACTTTTTCTGCTTCTTTAAGATCCTGGGGCAGTGGCTCCATGTCTGATAAATTAGTTTCTTCAATCAAATCGTTGTTTTCGTCTACTCGAAAAACTTTCTCATCCGATGTGATTGCTGATTGCATTTCAACAGATAAAATTCCCCATTTGGAAAGCATGTTGCGAAGCACTGTTTTAATCGCCATTGCGTCGTAGTTATCCGCCCAAGCACCCGTTAGACTTTGCTTGTCCTTAGACTTCGAGTGCTTAATACGATGACTTTCGATTTCTTGCTTCGTCCAATAAACAGTCTTCTTAAATCCATTCAATAGCTCGAAGAATCCTACATAACCGATTACTTCATCTGATACTTTCGCTTTGTAGTCAAACGTAAATTCTTCGGTCAATGGATTCCAATTGATCAATTGCCCATTGTAGATTGCCAAAGCATTAAGAGCTTTGTATTGACCGCTTCTTTGGGCTAATTGGATATAGCCTTTATATCCTAAGATAAATTGTGCTTCATTATGAGTAATCCAATCTTTTCCAATCTTTTCTTTTCGATTAAATGGAACAATATAGGCATATCCTAAATTTTTGTCTATCGGTAAATCCATCGTTGCTGCTTTTAAAGCTGATGCAATGATCGTCATTGGCTCGGCTTGTGATAGGTAATTATCTCCACCCACTAGGGTCATAAGCGATCCCATGAACGAATCTGATTTTTCGTGCAAGATATCATAAAACTTCTTTTTCATCGATGGTGTGTTCATCAAAGCTTTAAAGCCTAATTTCGTTGGATCAACGATCTGTGTTTCTTTTGCTGCTAATTGATTTTTTAGTTCTTCGTTTGTTGCCATATCATTTAATCTCCTTTTCCGTCAGACGTCTTGATTCGATAACGGTGTATATTTCATCATCTTTTGCTACTTCAGGATATTTTTCAGCAAGTTTCTTGCTGTTCATTCTTCTAGTGGATACTAACTTCCAAGATACAATGTTCTTTGGAGCGATACCGATACTCGCATTTCTTTTACCTAGTGCGCTGATGATTTCGTTATCCACTTGGCGAATGGCTGTTTCAATCTCCTTTTTTGCTTTCTTAAGTTCTCTTTTTTGATCAACCAAATCATCAAATGAAGATGGTAATGTGATTTCTTTTTCATCAAGATTCAAATAACGATCTTTTAAAAATTCCGATGTAACTTCACTACCATCTATTGTTGGTTCTTTTCCAGCTAAAACATTTTCCTCCCAAAAACAAACTAAGCGTTCAGTAATCATATCAATTAGTTCTTGGTCACGATCAACTCGTTTCCAAATGAACTTTTGTCCACCAACCAAAACGGCAATGTAACAATATTTTTTATTCACAACGTTCATGTAATGCTGAACCTGACACAAATAACTAAGAGGAACTTCTTCGCCTTCCCATTCCTTACCTAGAAAGGCATTTGCTGTTTTACATTCCAAAATAGCATTTTCCCTAACAACATCCCGATCGATGTTCGCTCGCAGGAACGGATGTAACGGATGCTCGAATACCTGATTTCTTCGGCGAACTTTTTTACCTGTTCTTTCTTGAAATTCTTTAGCGACAACTTCCTCTAAAACCTTCCCCCAGTACGCTGGTTCGCTCTCAGTGTGTTCTAAATCGATTTGACCAGTCTTTTCTAGCCATAATTGATATGGCGACTTCCATTTGTTTAACCCAAGGATTGTAGCAACATCTGAGCCACCTATACCCTTTCGACGATCCAATAACCATTCGTCATGAGTCATTTCAAGAGTTGATTTACTCATCATTTTCTGACTCCTCTCCCTCAGTCGGCTGTCCCCAACCAGGTGTAGTCAAATACTGATCTAAAGCACTCTCAAATGAATCCATCATTTAAATTCACCTCGCAAAGCACGTGAAATAATATCAAGCACATCGTTTGGGTTGTCTGTCACGAATGTATGCGTTTGTTTCGGAGTATTTTCCGTTTCGATGCCGTATAATTCTTTCAACATGCGGTGTTTCGGACAATCGCAATCCAATTCAGCCAATTCTTCTTTTACATGGCTATATTGTTCAAGAGCAGCGATTGACACAAGTGATTCAGAACCTACTTGAGCAATCTCCAGTTCACCAGCTACACTCAGCGTTGCTAGAGATAGAGCAACTTTTTCTTTCTGGCATTCTTTCGCTAGGTCCTCAATTAAATTTTGAATTTTTTCGCTCATTTTGTTATACTCTCCTTATCATAATAATTGCTGTTGAGCTTGCTTCGTCCCCAACGAGGCAAGCTCTTTTTAGTTTGTCATTACGCAATAATGGTTACTACTCCTTTATTAAGCAATTCATCTAATTCACTATTCAAAAACTCGTGAATATTCTCCATTGCTGTGTGTTTCCAAATACCACCATCGGCTTCAAACAAGGCGCAGTTGCCGATTTTATCAATTCGGAATACAAAAGGACTTGATGGTTGTTCGACTTCTAAAAATGTGCGATATGGGCGTAATTCAGCAGGACTTGGAACTTCTGCTTTTGTTAAAGTTGCAGCTCCTTCTTTGACTGTGACGGTTTGAGAGATTCCGTTATCAATCAAATCACCACCGCCTTCAATGCGAATTGAGCTTGCACAAGCCAGAATCGCTTCTGCATCAAGATCACGCTGAATAAGTGATTGAACATTGATAATAAAATCTTCCGAGTTCATGAAACGTCCATATGGAAAAACATCTAACAATGCAGTCGCTTGAATCACACTTTCACGCTTACGGTCTGTATCGAGTGAAGAATAGACAACTACCTTCGTTGGACTCTCTACGTGAACAAGTAGTTTCGTATTGCTCTCAAGAGTGCGGATGTTCGATTTTAAATAACCAACAAGTCCTGATAACGAATTAACCGTTAGCGTTTCTGCACGTTTGATTGGGTCAAGTTCAGCTAAACGAGCTTTCGAAGTGTCATAAAATACTTTCTTGTCTTGCTCATAAATCACTTTTTGTCCTTCACGCAATTCCACTGCATATTCCAAAGCATCTCTTAATTGTTCTGTCATTTTCATTCACTCCTAATTTGTTTTAAATTTTTTGATTTTGGCTGTTTCTTCAATTTCTTTGACAGGCGTTCCCTTGTCATCTTTCAATTCAGAATCTTCGGGATCAAAATACATTTGCCCTCTTTGTCCGCTTTTCAACTCGTTCGCCTGCGGTTTTCCTTTTTCGTCTTGACCGATGATGACTTTCGATGTCAATGAGTCTCTAGCAACTAACTTAGATTTCACCTGATAATCAATGAGGATATCTTCTCGGTATTCATCAGGTATAATCGTTAAGTCGATGGTGATTTTGCGCTTCTTTGTTGGGTCAGTGTTTGGATCATGAATATTGTTGATTACTTGAGCCAATTCAAAATCGAATCGTTCTTGTAATCCTCCATCACTGATACCGCTCAAAGGAACATTAATATTTTTAGCCATTTTGATTTTTTCCTCCTAGCTGTGCTATAATTTTTTTACCTTTTTCATTTTTTTGAGCTTACACTGGCGGAAAACGGTGTAGGCTCTTTTTGTTCTCTCAGTTCAAATAATGCCTCATCATAAATCATCATCAACCACATGACAGCTGTTGGATAGCCGATTCTAACCCACATTGGTACTTGTCCTGTGATTAGTGCGCCTAACGCAAAAATCGTTAAGATAAATGCGGTCCGCCGGACCCAGTAGATTTTTTTCATGGTTACTCCTCCATTGATTTTTCTCTATCTAACTGCTTCAATCTCTCATCATACTTTTGTAAAAATAGATTTTTTAACGCTTCATATGTTTCCCTTACAATCGTGTACTCCTTTGCCACCAAATCTGTGTTCTTAGTTGCACCCACAATAGCTAGTGATAACTTTCTTAAACTGTCATGGATCGCATGATTAGAAACGTTATAATGCGTTGATTCGTTTCTCACCGATCCGTGATTTTGAGGATTCAGTGTATAAATTCTAGTAAAAGGTAAATCATTCCATTCTTTTAAATCCTTGGTTATTTGGTATTTTTGATTTGTTTGAAGAACATCTGTATCAGAAAAAGCAACATCCTTGAATAAGGTATTTTGAGTAACTTTTTCCATTGGACGTTTCAACAATTGGATTTCAAGTCTTAATCGTTCATTTTCTTGTTTGTATTCTTCTAAGGTTTTCGTTTCCATCTCTATTCCTCCTAGATAATTCCTGTGCTATACTCTAGGTAAACAACTCTTCCACAGTTGTTCCTAATAGCTTTGCGATTTTAATTGCCGGAGCGACATTTGGTAGATGTTCTCCAGCTTCAACTCTCTGATACTGACGAGTTGAAATGCCGGCTTGTTTTGCAACTTCCACTTGCGACAAGCCTTTTTTAGTACGTAACTCTAACATTTTTTTATTTTTCACATCAGCCCCTGCTTTCTTATTTAAGACGACGTTTTCGTCGGCTTATATTTATATGATAAGCGACGTTTTCGTCGTTGTCAATTATTTTTTTTGGAGGAATATATGATGACGACATTCAGCAAAATTCTTAAGGATCTTCGTTCAAAAGCTAATATATCTCAGCCGACATTAGCCAAAGAAATTGGTGTAACAACAAGGCAAATTCAACGATACGAAAGCGGTGAAAACGAGCCTAAACTCTCTCAAGCAGTTCTTTTAGCCGACTACTTTCATGTATCACTTGATTACCTCGTGGGCCGCACCGACAAGAAATGATCGCTCACGCGGTCTTTTTTTTGTTGTGCGAGCCTTTGGTATAATTTCCTTATCAGTGTGACAGGCTGAAATAATTGATAAGGAGGTGAATAATATTGGTTGCAGTTTTTATCGTTTTATATCTTTTATTTTATGGTTATCAAATACTGAATTATTTTTTGACTAAATCAAAATTTATAAGTACCATCTCCAAGTTTCAAGAAACGGATAATGAACTTAAAGAGCGTCGAAATGCTGTAGATATAAGGTATAACGGCGAATTCGAAGAAGATGCCCGTAGAATAATTTTGAAAAATCTTATGAGTGAGATGCCAAGGTTAAGAGAATTACTACCTAGTTCATATTCTTCCGGATTCAGCACTAAATATGATGCTCGCCGAATTATTACAAATTACAGTGAATTGTCTAGCGATCTAATTACCGCATATAACGAACATATCTATCGAATGAAATCTTGTTTTAATCCAATTAATCCTCTAAAAGAAATTTTTCTTATACCTAGTAAAATTTTGGCTTGGTTTGGTCTATCTTTAGATACGATTGCATCCAGAGTATTTTCGTTAATTACAATAATCTTAGGATTCATAATTAAATACTTTGGAGAAGACATTTTTAATTGGCTGAAAAATTTACTCTGACAAATGTAGATTTGCCACCAAATAAACAAGTAAATAAATTATCAAAAAATCTATATCGCCGAAGGTAAGAAAACTATCTAGAAAAAAAGTTATGATTAGCGTTAATACCGATGTTAATGCTAATCTTTTTTTACCTTTTTTAACCCCCACCTTCTCACCTCACTTCTATTTGACGATTAAGCCGGTTTTGATAAAGCAACTCTTGATACTCTCTGCATTCACGAATCAGCGCTTCTCGCTGTCTGTCGCTTATTACACTGCCTTTGCCGTAAAGCTCCTGTTGCAGGTCGCGAACTTTTTCTTTTGCTAGAGTGTTGATTAATAGTTCATGGGAATAGGTATATGTCATGCTGTGACACCCCTAAATCTTCATATTGTTTATGTGCGCTCTAATATCATCACGATCAAATCGATCTTCTTTTTTACTCCAAGGAATAACCGGAAGTCCATCTGCAATCCAATCTTTTAGCATGTCGTCCCCCATACCTAAAATAGTTTTGACTTCAGTCTTATTCGGGTATGGTGGTAGTTCCTTGGTCTTTGTCAGCATCGTCATCCTCTTTTCAAATTCAGAGACTGCTATTTGAACAAACTGAGGAATAATCTGATCTGCAACGACATCATCAGGAACACGTATCTTCATCAATCTTCCCCCTCTTTCAATGCACTTAGTGCCTCTTCAATCGGCTTAACTTGTTTATCTGGTTTCCTTTTGCCATTCATGATATCGGACATGTACGCTCTGGAAATCCCGATAGTATCCGCCAACCAATTCTGCGTCTTGTTATACTTAGCTAATTGGATTCTGACCTTTAAAATAAAATCTTGTGACATATTATTAAATCTCCTTTCTCATATAATTTGTAAGCTAATTAAATTCGCTAATTATCGTTGACATTTATTAAAACTAGTTTTAATATAGAAGCATAGCTAAATAAGCACAGAATCCCCCCGATTAAATCAACATTCTTGGCTTGGCGACGTCGAATTGTTTAATTTAAAATGGACATGTTTCTTATTGCTTGTTGGCTTATTAAATTAGCTTACGAACACAGTATATTAAATCTGGTTTTAATTGTCAATAGATTTTTCGTTTGTTTTTACATCTAGTTTTAACTGTGTTTGAAGCGATACTGGAGGATCTTTAATATGACGGCGTTTGACAGGTTAAAATTACTTTGTGAGAAACAAGGGATGTCTGTAAATGATTTAGAGGAAAAGATCGGAATTGGTAAAAACTCGTTGTATTCTTGGAAAAAGAATATCCCCAAAGGCACAAATTTATTGAAAGTAGCTGACTATTTCCAAGTATCCACCGATTATTTGCTAGGAAGAACCGATAACCCCACAGCAGGTCTATCTAAGAAACCTCAGTTCACTGTTGAAGAAGCACTTGAATCTGTCATGAGTAGTGATGGCAAGCCTTTAACTGAGCATGACCGTAAAGTTTTGACTGGTATTATTGAAGCATATCTTGAGAATAATTCTGATACTAAATAGGTGATTTGTTTGGATTTAAATAATGAAGTAAATGAGATTATAGACGAGCTTGGCGTCACTATTATAGAAACGCCAAGGCTCGATTCTGATGCTAGGTATATAGCTATGATAAATACGATTGTGTTAGATGCTCGTCTATCTGATCATGTCAAAACGCTGAGACTACTTCATGAATTAGGCCATGCAGCTAAACATAAAAATAATTATGTACTTTACCAAAAAACTTTTGCACTTCATTCAAAAATGGAAAACGAAGCAGAAGAATTTATGATTGAGAAGATGCTTGAAGTAACAGTAAACAATCCGGACTTTGATCCTAGTTCATTTAATTATGTGAATTTTTTAGAGAGCTACGAAATCGAATTAAGATACGAACGATTTGTTAAACAATTCATGGCAAAGTATCTCGTTGGAGCCAATTCCGACAATATATTTTTTAACTAAAATAGAACATACATTCGAGGAAGGGAAGATTTATATGCTTTATCCAGAATTCAAAAAATACTTAGAAGAAAACGCTGACGGATATAAAATGTTTATTGAGAAAGCTTTAGAGAATGAAAAAGCTAAAAATAAAAAAAGACAACCAGCTAAACGTTGGAATGATGCAAAACTAGAAAAAAGTGTTAATGACTCATGGAAACAAGTATCGCTTAATGCATACAATCAAATTCGACCTCATGTCGGAGTACCTAAATACAATGGTAAAGAAAAGTGGATAGATTTTATGGACGAAAACAATTTTATTGAAATGTTCAATGACGGAATTGCTGAAATGGAATTTGATCAGGAGTGATAGAAATATGGCAATGATAAAACAATACAAGAAGAAAAATGGAGAAAAAGCATGGTATTTTAAAACTTATCTCGGGATCGATCCTATCACACGAAAAAAGAAATACACGACTAAGAGAGGATTCAAGACTCAAAAGGAAGCAAAAATAGCCTTATCAAGACTGGAACTAGAAATTGAAAAAAACGGATTTTCTGTTGAAAAAAAAGAAATTCCTACTTTCAAAGAAATTTATGATCTCTGGTACGAACAATACAAAAATACCGTCAAAGAAAGCACATTGTTTGTGCAAAGAAATGCGATTGAAAAACATATTCTACCAAAATTTGGAGCACTCCCATTAGACAAAATAACCGTTACTTATTGTCAATATCAGGTAAATGATTGGTTCTCATACTATAAAAAGTATTCGAATCTAATCGGATTAACAACACGAATAATTGATTACGGTATCAAAATAGGTCTTCTATCAACTAATCCAATGAACCATGTTATACGCCCACGAAAATCTGAAAGAATTGATCAAGAAAAATATATCTCACCTTTTTATACGAAAGAGCAATTAAAAAAATTCCTAGATATCCTTAAACAAAATGAAGACATACAATTATTTACTATGTTCAGACTATTATCATTCACAGGTTTACGAAAAGGAGAATTACAAGCCTTGCGTTGGAAAGATTGCGATTTATCAAAAGGTACCATATCAGTCAATCAGACGTTGGCTAAAAATGAATACGGTAAAGAAATATTCCAGACCCCAAAAACAAAACATAGTCGGCGAACTATTTCGATTGATGAGGTAACACTTAAGTACCTTTTATCTTGGAAAAAAGAGCAACAAAGAAGATACCTCAAATTAGGAATTAATACTCTCAAACCTGAACAACTACTATTTACCGACATTGATAATGAACATCTTTATCTCGATTATCTGAATAATTTTATGAAAACTTTTTTGAAAGAACACAATTTAGAGAAGATTACTATTCACGGTTTTAGGCATACTCACTGTAGCTTATTATTTGAAGCTGGTGTCAGCATTAAAGAAGTGCAAGAGCGAATGGGACATACCGATATAAAAACCACGATGGACATCTATACTCATGTAACCGAAAAAACTAAAGAACAGACTGCTGAAAAATATGCCGCATATATGAACTTTTGAAAGTATGGTCAAAAGTATGGTCAAAAGCAAAAAAAGAGGCGTCTCTCGAATTGAGAAACACCTCGTAAAGCTTGATATGACAATGATTAACGCTTAGAGAATTGAGAAGCTTTACGTGCTTTTTTAAGACCTGGTTTTTTCTTCGTATCATTGAATAAGTTTGAAAAACCTTGATTTATAAAGGTTTTCCCGTAAATATATTTTATTATATTTGATTAAATTTGAAATGTTTGTGTTCTAAAATGTGTTCTAATTTAAAGGCAGTATATTTCGTATTTTAGATTAAATTTTTAGGCTCATTCATTCTCAAATCCATTCTATTCAGTCAATAAAAATTTTAAAAAGACTTTATAAACAAAGATGTTCAAGCGAGCATCTTATTTTTTTGTGCTTAATTTGAAAGGAGAACATTTCATGTATAAAAAACAAAAAAAGAAATTATGTGTATTAACTATTTTGAGTTTGGCTGTTCAAGCAATTGTTGGAGCAATTGCTCCTACGATTACTTTTGCTGATGAAATTACCCATCCACAAACGGTAACCGTAGAACTAGATTTAGCACATCAATATGCTGTTGAAGGAACTTTTAGTGATGGTCGTCCAATGTCAGAAGTCACTGTTCCGCATTATGCAGTGTACAACGGCTTTAAACAAGATATTTTCTGTATTGAACCAGGAGTCCCGATTTACAATGAGTTCACTCCTGGCTATGAGAAAAACCCGTTACCAGATATGTCCGATAAAGCCAAATTAGTTTCCGTTTTATGGAAAAAAGTAGGTACAGATGCAGATACTCATATTGTGGCACAGAAGATGATCTGGCAAGAAGTTAATGGGTATACCCTTCACTCAATAAAACGATCAGATGGTAGTGCCGTAAATATCGCAGCCATTGAGGCAAAAATAAATCAAGCCATTGACGATTATCAGAAGAAACCAACCTTCCATAATAGTACGGCTAAAACAGTATTAGGGCAATCGACTACTGTGACGGATACGAATAATCTGAATTTGTCAGAGTTCGATGAGGTTGTGGAAAATGCCGCAAACATTGATTATCGTGTGAATGGTAATCAGTTGATAATCACCCCAAATGCCAATTCAAAAGAAAGTGGTGTGCTGACGCTTAAGAAATCTGCTGGTACCGGAACACCTGTCGCCTATAAAAAGGCTGGCCAACAGACTTTAATGGCCGGGGCGATTGATAAACCTAATACCTACACAATCAAAATTGATGTGGAAACGGAGGGTTCTTTAAAGATCAAAAAAGTCGATAAAGAATCGGGTGATGTTGTACCAGGAACGGTTTTCCATTTAGACTTTGGAAAAACTTTACCTGCAAAAGACGTGACTACTGACAAAGAAGGCATTGCTACATTGGATGAGATTCCTCATGGTACAAAAGTAACCATTACCGAAAAATCAGTACCGGCGCCTTATACGATTGATACCACCCCCATGACTACCACCATTAAAGCAGGCGAAACCATTTACGTGACTTCAAAAAACGCACGGGAAAAAGGGCAAATCATTCTGGATAAAAGCGGAGTTGAAACAGGGAGTGATCTTTGGAATGACAATTATTCCTTAGCTGGTAATACGTTTGCCATTCGCAAAGACAGTCCAACCGGTGAAATCGTTCAAGAAATGACCACGGATGAAAACGGTCATGCGGAAACACCAAAAGAGATTGCTAATGCGTTGGAATTGGGAACCTATTATGTGACCGAAACTAAAGCTAGTCATGGGTTCGTGAATACGTTCAAACCTGTAAAAGTCGAATTGAAGTATGCCAATCAAACCGTAGCCCTTGTTACCAGTAACGTAAAAGGGCAAAATCAAGAAGTCACTGGCGAAACCACTTTGACGAAAGAAGACAAAGATACTGGGGATAAAGCACAAGGTAAGGCAGTCTTTGAGGGTGCTGAATACACCTTGTTTACTGCTAAGGATGGAAAAGCTGTTAAATGGAGTGAGGCTTTTAAACCAGAGTTAGCGAAGGGAACGAAAGGTTCTGATGAAACGGTCACTTTGACTTTAGACGAAAAGAACCAAGTTGCCGTTAAACATTTAGCTATCAACGAGTATTATTGGCAAGAAACAAAAGCGCCCGAAGGATATAGCCTTGATGAAACAAAGTATCCTGTATCCATCAAAAAGGTGGATGATAGCGAAAAAAATGCCGTGATTACCCGAAATGTTACGGCAAAAGAACAAGTGATTCGCTTTGGCTTTGATTTCTTTAAATTTGCTGGATCAGCTGCGGGCACTACCGAAACTGGCTTCAATGATCTGACCTTTAAAGTGTCGCCATTGGAAGGGACCAATGAAATCACAGGTGCCGAAGATGAAGCGACCACAGCTTATAACGAGCAATTAGGGTTTGATGGTTATGGCAAGTTTGAAAATCTTCCTTATGGGGATTATTTACTTGAAGAAGTAGAAGCCCCAGAAGGTTTTCAAAAGATTACGCCATTAGAAATCCGTTCTACTTTTAAGGAAAACAAAGAAGACTTTGTGAAGAGTGAGTATGTCTTTACCATTACCGAACAAGACCAAAAACAACCAATTAAAACGGTGACCGTTCCTTACGAGAAGCTGACGAACAAAGCATTTTCTGTTAGTTTGAACCGTTTAATGCTCTATGATTTGCCTGAGGAAGAAGATAGTTTAACTTCTCTTGCGACTTGGAAAGACGGAAACAAAGAATTAACTTCTCTGGATTCTACCGAGCTAGTTGATAAATTGAGTTACAATCTACATGAAATCAAAGAAGACTGGTATGTGGTAGCGCAAGCCATTGATGTGGATGCGACAAAAGCTGCCCAAGAAAAAGATGAAAAAGCCAAACCAGTGGTGATTGCAGAAACAAGCGCAACGTTGGCGAACAAAGAGAAAACAGGAACTTGGAAAATTCAGCATAAATTAACCGCCGAACAAGTTTTAAATAAAACTATTGTCTTATTCAACTATGTGTATGAAAATAAGGAAGCTTTTGAAGCAGGCGATAAGCCAGTAGCGAAGGATGTTAGCTTGAATAACCAAGCCCAAACTGTCAGTTGTACAGTGGAACACCATGTTTCTATCCAAACAAAGGCCCACCTAGAAAACGGTTCTCAGACCTTTACTCATGGTGATGTGGTGGATATGTTTGATGATGTGTCGATTACTCATGATGTACTGGATGGCTCAAAAGAAGCTTTCGAAACAATTCTGTATGCTTTATTACCGGATGGTACAAACAAAGAAATTTGGAAATCTGGCAAGATTGATTATGAAGTAAATGATAAAGAATTCACCAAAACTGTGCTTGCGAAAAAAGTAGATACCGGAAAATATCCAGAAGGAACCAAGTTTACTTTTGCGGAAATCAATTACGATAAAGATGGGAATATCAATGGAAAACACAATGAAGATTTGAAAGAAAAATCTCAAACCTTAACACCAAAAGAAGTTCCAACCATACTAAGTACGCCGAAACAACCGGAAACACCAACTGTTCCAAGTGGCTCTCAAGAATCTAGTCCCACAGTGAAGACCTTCCCTCAAACCGGGGAGAAAAATTCCAATGTTTTACTGTTCATTGGTTTTACTTTGATTTTTGCGACGGCGGGCTATTATTTCTGGAATCGCCGGAACTAAGGTGATGAGATGATACAAGTAAATCCTAAGAACCAACGGGCGCGACCGCCTCCTAAAAAAGTAGTCGCGCTATTTTTGTATCCAAAACTAACAATGAAAAGAGGAAAAGAAGATGGAATTGAAATTTGTCGTGCCAGATATGGCTGAAACCTTTGGAAAGTTAAGTTATGCCGGTGAAGGAGAAATTATAACAGAAGGATATGGACGGAATACTACGGTGATTGGTCGCAGTTATCATTTGTATTCCAGTAAGCAACGGGCCGATGATATTGAGGTGGTAGTAGCTGCGGAAGCCGGTGAAAAGGATTTTGATCAAGACCAACCGCTAAAAGCCGTGAATCCCCATTTGGTTGCCAAAGGCTATGAGATTGAGAATCGTGGGTTTACTGATTACGTGTTGTATGTTGATGATTTAGTGAAAGCATAGGAGGAAAAGAAGATGAGATTAACAGAAGGTATTGTCGTAGATTCAGGTTTAACATTTGGGAAGTTGCGTTTTTCCGCATTACGCCGAGAAGTACGGAAGCAAAATGAGGATGGAACAATTGGTAATGAGGTAAAAGAACGAACCTATAATTTAAAATCCTCTGCACAAGGGCGAATGATTCAAGTTAGTATCCCAGCTAATGTACCCTTACGCGAGTTTGCTTATGATGCAGAGGTAGAGTTGGTCAATCCAATCGTGGATACCGTTGCCAATTATGTTTTTCGAGAAGGAACTACCGTTAATTGGTTCATTAAGGCGGATGATTTAGTCTTGAAGCGGCAGCCGAATCAAGGAAATCCTACGAACCAAAATGAAAGAAAGAAATAGGTGAAGATTATGGAAATTAATGTTGAACATATTTTAGATTGTCTCGATCAATATGGAAAAGGCGAGCTGACTGAGGAACAACTCGTTAAAGCATTAACCTCTGATGAAAAAATGTTTCTGATTATACATCAAGGTTTACTTGGAGAAAATAGCGACAGTGAAGAAGACTCTGATGTACTAGACTGGTTAGGAGAAGAAGAGTCTTTCTTTATAGTTGTCGAAGTAAATGAAAACTTATGTCGGCAGGCAGAATCCATTTTGGAAGAAATTGGTGTGGAGATGCCGGATGCTATTGAAGGCTTTTTAAATCAATTGGTTGAAACGAAACAACTCCCCTCCTCGTAGCAGTAAATGACTAGCATAACTTTTTGAAATTGCCTAATGAAATCCTATTGGGCTTTTTCGATTGGAGGTGGAAACCATCAAAATGTACAAAGGACATCGCATACGCGCAGGAGATCAGCACTTGGTTTATCACTTTGTTCTTGGCTGGCTACTCGCTCTGTTCATCGGTTGGATGAGCGTCTTTTATTTTCAAGAGTTTAGACAATTTGATATTTCTAAGCTATCACTTTCTACTATTGAAATCGTTTGGTCTATAAAAGATTTAGTATGTCTGCTTGGAAGTCTCGCTTTTTCAGGAGCTATGATATTGCTTTATATTCACTTTTTTCTTGATCATTGGCGAAGCTTGTGGCATCGACAAAAGCTAGCTCGGATGATTCTAGAGAACCATTGGTATGAAGTGAAACAAACTCAAAGTGAAGGCTTTTTCAAAGATTTGAATAGTAGCCGAACCAGAGAGACTATCAGTTACTTCCCCAAAATCTATTATCGAATGAAAGATGGATTACTGTCTATTCGCGTTCAAATTTCACTTGGGAAATACCAAGATCAGCTTTTAAAATTGGAAAAGAAGTTAGAAAGCGGACTGTATTGTGAGTTAGTAGAAAAGGAACTCAAAGACTCCTATGTGGAGTATACTTTACTGTATGATATGATCGCCAATCGAATTGGGATAGACGAAGTAGTGGCAGAAAATGGGACTCTGCGATTGATGAAAAATCAAGTATGGGCTTATGATTCTTTACCCCATATGTTAATCGCTGGTGGCACGGGTGGAGGGAAGACCTATTTCCTCCTCACCATTATCGAAGCACTATTGAAGTCAGATGCAGAATTGTTTATCCTCGATCCCAAAAATGCAGATTTAGCTGATTTAGGTACGGTGATGCCTCATGTTTATTCACAAAAGGAAGAAATTTCTGCTTGTGTGGAATATTTCTATGAACGTATGATGGCTCGTAGCAAGGCAATGAAAGAAATGTCTAACTACAAAACAGGAGAGAATTATGCCTATCTTGGACTTCCACCCAACTTTTTAATCTTTGATGAATACGTGGCTTATATGGAGATGTTAACGACGAAAGAAAGTGCGGTGATTTTGAATAAGCTCAAACAAATCGTGATGTTGGGTCGTCAATCTGGTTTCTTTCTGATTTTGGCTTGCCAAAGGCCGGATGCGAAATATTTAGGAGACGGAATCCGCGATCAATTCAACTTTCGCGTGGCTTTGGGTCGTATGAGTGAACTCGGATATTCCATGATGTTTGGGGAGGTCGAAAAAAACTTCTTTATGAAGCACATCAAAGGTCGAGGTTATGTGGATACAGGTGGCAGTGTGATTAGTGAGTTTTATACGCCACTTGTACCAAAAGGGTATGATTTCTTAGATTCAATTAGTAAATTAGAAAAGATGAATGATTGAGTGATCTTCAATACTGACTTTATACTTCAAGTAACGTATAATACTTTTATATAGTAGGAAGAAAGGGGATAATTAATATGGAAAGTAATGATTCTTATTTAGAGTATGCAAAAGCAAATAAGGATAAGTTTATTTCTTATATTATCAAAGGGAAATCCCCCGAAGTTGGACGAGACGCAGTTTTTATGGCAGGGAGTCCTGGGGCTGGAAAATCAGAGGTTGCCATTGGATTAGCTGAGAATTATGATAACCATGTGATTATTGATGCGGATTACTTTCGCACCCAGTTTCCTGATTATAATGGAAAAAACTCTAGTCTCTTTCAAAAAGCATCTTCTTGGTTGGTAGAGCAGGCATTTAGATATGTCTTAGATCATGGCTATTCTTTTATTCTGGATGCAACTTTTGCAATATTAAGTGCTGAAAAAAATATCTCGCGGGCGTTGAAAAAACATTTTCGAGTGACGATTTTCTATGTTTATCAAGACCCTAAAATCGCTTGGAAATTTACACAAGAACGTGAAATTGCAGAGGGACGTCATGTGCCGAAAAAGGCATTTATTAACGCTTTTTTCAAATCAAGAGAGAACATTGCAAAAGTAAAGAGTAAACATCCAGATGTATTGCTTCATATCATAATAAAAGATTATACGAATAATATTTCCGAAGTTCATTATGCTACGGATAATCTAGAATTATTTTTACCACTAGGGTATAGTAGGAAAGATTTGGAGGTTCAATTACATGACTGAGAAAGAACAAGTAACGAAAATTGTAAAGAAATACAATAAGAGCATTGCGGATTTATCGGAAAATGCTACTGCAAAAGAGTTCAAAACGGTGATTAAATATGTAGCCGATCAGGCCAATGAAAAACAACGGAAATTAGTTGGATTAAATAAAAAATAGTAGGACAAATTAATAATGTATGAGCCAAGAGCAAAATGTTCTTGGCTTTTTTCTTTGCAATGAATGAGGTAATGTATGAGATTTTTAGATTTATTCGCCGGTATTGGTGGCTTTCGTTTAGGTATGGAACAGGCGAGCCATCATTGTATCGGTTTTTGTGAAATTGATAAATTTGCTAGACGTAGTTATAAAGCAATTCATGATACAAGTAAGGAGGTGGAAATGCATGACATCACAAGTGTATCAGATGAGTTTATTCAATCCCTCGGACCAGTGGACATCCTTTGCGGCGGATTTCCGTGCCAAGCTTTTTCAATTGCGGGAAAGCGGCAAAGATTTTCCGATACTCGAGGTACTTTATTCTTTGAAATCGCTCGGTTCACCACTCTTCTCCGACCTAAGCTTTTATTCCTTGAGAACGTCCGAGGATTGCTCAATCACGAAGGAGGGGCTACGTTCGAGACGATCCTCCGAACGCTGGATGGATTGGGGTATGACGTGGAGTGGTAGGTGCTTAACTCAAAGGCCTACATTCCCCAAAGCCGGGAGCGGATATTCCTTATCGGACATTCTCGAGACGCATGTACCGAACAAGTATTTCCTATCATTGGACCGTCTTCAACATCTGATCAAAACATCAGAAATTTGGTAAATATCAATCCTTCCAATCGAGGAATGGGTGGACAAGTCTATGGTTCAGATGGCGTAGCGCCAACCTTAACAGGTGATGAAGGAATCAAAATCGCACTGCCAGCAAGGGATGGAATCTCTGTAGCAGGACTATTACCGGGAAAGTTTGAACAAGGTAATCGAGTTTATGAAGTTACTGGAACCGCCCCCACCTTGTCAACGAAACAAGGTGGTACAAAAATCATGATTCGAAAAAATGAAACAGAATATCAAGAGGTGAAGCCAGAAGACAGTGTGAATCTGGCTTTTCCTAATTCCACAAGTCGCCGAGGTCGTCTGGGAAAACAGAGTGTTCATACCTTACTAACAGGAGACCAACAAGCGATCGTCACGGATCAGTATCAAATTCGGAAGCTAACACCTAGAGAGTGTTGGCGACTTCAGGGCTTTCCCGATTGGGCTTTTGATCGAGATTCTCAAGTCAATTCAGATAGTCAGTTGTATAAGCAAGCCGGAAACTCTGTAACAGTTCCGGTCATTTTTGATATTGCCAGAAGATTAAAAGAGTTGGATGTACATGGTTTATGATGAGTTGATTGGAGAAATTTATTGGGTGATTGGAAAGATTCAGTCAGACCCAGAATTAGAAGAACAATTGCGACGGTTAAAATTTGATATTCGCAAGAATGGTGTCAAAGTCGCTGGCGATCCATATTTAATGAATGAGGAGACGGATGCTCGAATTGAAATAAATCAAGTAATTGCAGAATTTGAGCGGATTGCGGACCAAGCAAAAGAACCAGATATTCGTCAATACTTGTTAGAAATGAAAGCAGAGTTGGAAGTAAATGGTATTACAGATGAGTAACCTAAACCAACACAACTGACTGTTAGGCGCTGACCGCGGAGGATTCGCGAAGCAGAAATCCTCCGTGGTGCTGTGCCTGTTCATGGACGGCGTTAGCCGACCATGATGTCTCACCCCCGTATCTAACAGGGGGGTACAAAAACACAAAAAATAAGTAAGCAACCATTAAGAATGCTTGTTGTATCAAAGATAGTAAGTAATTTGTATAGGTGTTAACTCATTTGAAAAAGTTAACACCTTGAATTTGGAGGTGAGAACTTGGCACAACGGAATTTAGATTATCGGCTATTAAAAGACCGACGCAACGAATACGGCGTTTCACAAAATAAATTGGCTACGGCTTGTGGACTTAGTCGGCCGTACTTAAATCAGATAGAAAATGGTGGCGTAACCGCATCTATAAAAACCATGAGGAAAATTTTTGACCAACTGGAAAGCTTTAATCCCGATTTGCCTTTGACGTTACTGTTTGACTATGTAAGGATTCGCTTTCCCACAACGGATGCACGAAAAATTATTCAAGAAATTCTCCATTTGAAATTTGAGTATATGCTCCATGAAGATTATGCCTTTTACTCCTATCAAGAACAGTATGTCATGGGTGATATTGTGGTGATGTTGTCTCATGAAGAAGATAAAGGTGTGCTTTTAGAATTAAAGGGGCGAGGTTGCCGACAATTTGAAACTTTTTTACTCGCTCAAAAGCGTAGCTGGTACGACTTTTTCGAGGATTGTCTAAAGGCCGGTGGCGTGATGAAACGCTTGGACTTGGCAATCAATGATCGAGTGGGGCTATTGGATATACCTGAGCTAACGAAAAAATGTCAGAAGGAAGAATGTATCTCCTTGTTTCGTACCTTTAAAAGTTATCGTTCCGGGGAACTTTTAAAGGCTGATGAAAAGGACGGCATGGGCAATACCTTATATATCGGCAGTCTCAAGAGTGAGGTTTATTTCTGTTTGTATGAAAAAGACTATGAACAATATATCAAGTTAGGGATTCCATTAGACCAAACTGAGACGAAAAATCGTTTTGAGATTCGACTGAAAAATGACCGTGCTTTTCATGCGATTCAAGATTTGTTAAAAGGTCGTAGCATTGAGAGCACCACGTTTTCCATTATCAATCGTTACTTGCGATTTGCGGATAAAGTAGAAGGTAAAAGGCGAACCAACTGGCCCTTGAATGAACAATGGGGGCGTTTTATTGGACGGAATCGGAAAGAGATTCAATTAACTTCCGAGCCAAAACCGTATACCATTGAACGAACCTTGAATTGGCTAGGCCGACAAGTCGCCCCTACGTGGAAAATGGCTAAGGAGTTGGATCGATTGAATCGGACAACCTATATCCAGGATATGGTACAGAATGCACGCTTATCAGACCGACATAAAAAGATTTTGGAGCAACAAAGTATGGCAATTGAAAATTTGATTATATGAAAAGAGGAATCGTCATGGGAATTGTAAAAGATATTTTTTTGGTATTTGGTGGCAGTATGCTTGGTGTTACTGTGATGTGCTTGATGAATGCAAGTGCAGCAGCGGATCGAGCAATGGAAAAGAAAGGAAAGTGACAAGATGAATTTCGGACAAAATTTATATCAATGGTTTTTAACCAATGCCCAATCCTTAGTCTTACTGGCAATTGTGGTCATTGGTTTGTTTTTAGGATTTAAGCGGGAGTTTTCCAAACTGATTGGCTTTTTGGTGATTGCTTTGATTGCGGTCGGATTGGTCTTTAATGCTTCTGGGGTGAAGGATGTCTTACTCAGTTTGTTTAACCGAATTGTCGGTGCGTAAGGGGGAAGCACGATGGAACAGATGCGTGTTTATATTGCGAACCTCGGGAAATATAACGAAGGTGAATTGGTGGGGGCGTGGTTTACCCCACCTGTCGATTTTGATGAAGTGAAAGAACGAATTGGGTTAAATGACGAATACGAGGAATATGCAATTCATGATTATGAACTTCCCTTTGAGATTGATGAGTATACGCCAATTGAGGAAATTAATCGGTTGTGTGGCTTAGCGGAGGAACTTGAAGGAACGCCAGTTGGTGAAGTTGCTTCTGAGATTCAACATGCTTTCTTCAATTCTTTTGAGGAGATGGTAGAGCATGTGGATGATATTATCTATTATCCAGATTGCGATGATATGAGTGATGTAGCATATTTCTTGATTGTAGAAGCTGGTGATTTTGGAGAAGTACCAGAACACTTGAAGACGTATATTGATTTTGATGCGTGTGGTAGAGACTTGGAGATTGGAGGCAATTATTTGGTAACGAGTCGAGGTGTTTTTGAGTATCCATATTAACAAAATTATTGAAGGGTAGTTGATTTCTAAACTATCCTTCTTTTTAAAGGAATGATTTGATGAAGAAAATAAAAAGCTACACCAGTATTTGGGCAGTTGAAAAGGTCATTTATGCAATTAATGACTTTCAACTGCCTTTTCCTGTGACTTTTAACCAGATGGCTTGGTTTGTTTTATCCTTGCTGTTTGTCATCGTATTTGCCCATGTGCCTCCACTATCTATGATAGAGGGGGCCTTTTTAAAATACTTAGGTATACCGGTGGCAGTTACTTGGTTCATGTCGCAAAAAACGTTTGACGGTAAGAAACCATTGGGATTTTTACGATCTTTTATTAGCTATCACTTACGATTTAAGGTCACTTTCGCAGGAAAGAAAGTCAAAGAACAGAAGAAACGATGGGACGAACCCATTACTCTGGTAAGGAGTGTGAACTATGTACCCGATTAAGTATATTGAAAATAATCTTGTCTTTAATCAAGAGGGAGAATGTTTTGCCTACTATGAGTTAATACCTTACAATTACTCCTTTTTGTCACCTGAACAGAAATATCAAGTCCACGATAACTTTCGTCAATTGATTGCGCAAAATCGTGAAGGCAAGATTCATGCCTTACAAATTGCCACAGAAAGTAGTATTCGTGCCACGCAAGAACGATCAAAAAAGGAAATTACCGGGCGATTAACAGAAGTAGCGAAACAACGAATTGATTTACAGACAGAGGCATTAGTATCCATGATTGGCGATAGTCAGATTGATTATCGCTTTTTTATTGGCTTCAAACTGATTGCGACAGATGAAGAGGTCAATCTAAAGAATCTCAAGAAATCTTTCTTCTCCGGCTTTCAAGAATTTGTCTATGGAGTGAATCATCATTTGATGGGCGATTTTGTTTCCTTATCCAATGAAGAAATTCGCCGATATACCAAGCTTGAAAAACTAATGGAAAGTAAATTGGCTCGAAGATTTAAAGTCAGACGAGTCACACCGAGTGATCTGATGTATTTGATTGAACATATCTATGGCGAAAAGGGTACACCATTTGAAGAATATGAATTTCAGCTACCAAAGAAAAAGCTGAAGTCGGAAACTTTGGTGAAACGTTACGACTTATTACGTCCCAGTCGTTGTTTGATTGAAGAAAAGCCCCGGTACTTATGCATGGAACATGAGAATCATGAATCATATGTAGCGTACTTAACAATTAATACAATTGTGGGGGAAATGGAGTTTCCCTCCTCAGAACTTTTCTATTACCAGCAACAACAATTTACATTCCCAATTGACACTAGTATGAATGTGGAGATTGTGACGAACAAAAAGGCACTTGCTACCGTTCGCAATAAGAAAAAGGAATTAAAAGACTTGGACAACCATGCCTATCAATCTGACAATGAAACAAATTCCAATGTCTTAGATGCATTGGATTCCGTAGATGAATTGGAAACTACCTTGGATCAGTCCAAAGAATCCATGTACAAACTGAGCTATGTGGTTCGAGTAAGTGCCGAATCAGTAGATGAACTAAAGCGCCGGTGTGATGAAGTGCTAGATTTTTATGATGATACCAATGTAAAACTAGTCCGGCCTTTTGGCGATATGATGGGGCTACATGAAGAATTCTTACCTTCTAGTAAGCGATACATGAATGATTATATCCAGTATGTTACGTCTGATTTTCTCGCCGGACTTGGTTTTGGCGCCACTCAGATGTTAGGGGAGTTGGAAGGCATTTACTTTGGTTATAACGTAGATACGGGGCGCAATGTTTACCTGAAACCGGCATTGGCCTCACAAGGGGTCAAGGGTTCAGTTACCAATGCGCTAGCAGCGGCATTCCTCGGTTCACTCGGTGGCGGAAAGTCCTTTAGTAACAATCTCTTAGTTTATTACGCCGTCCTTTTTGGTGGACAAGCTGTGATTGTCGATCCAAAAGGGGAACGGGGTGGCTGGAAAGAAACCTTGCCAGAAATTGCGGATGAAATCAATATTCTCAACTTAACTAGTAAGCCAAAAAATCAAGGATTACTTGATCCTTATGTGATTATGGAGAAAAAGAAGGATTCTGAAAGTCTAGCAATTGATATTCTGACCTTTTTAACAGGAATTTCTAGTCGAGATGGGGAGAAGTTTCCAGTGTTGCGTAAGGCCATTCGGACGGTTACCCAAAGCAATCAACGGGGATTATTACAAGTAATTAATGAGCTTCGAAAAGAAGGCTCACCAGTTGCGGAAAATATCGCGGATCACATCGAGTCCTTTACCGATTATGATTTTGCCCATTTGCTTTTCTCAGATGGTTCGATTACCCAGTCGATTAGTTTAGATAGGCAGTTAAATATCATTCAAGTAGCGGATTTGGTTTTACCAGATGCAGAAACCACTTTTGAAGAATATACCACCATGGAATTGCTTAGTGTTTCCATGCTAATCGTCATTTCCACTTTTGCCTTGGACTTTATCCATAGTAATCGAGAAATCTTCAAAATTGTAGACTTAGATGAGGCGTGGAGTTTTCTTCAAGTAGCGCAAGGGAAAACATTATCGAATAAGCTCGTTCGTGCTGGGCGGGCTATGAATGCCGGGGTTTACTTTGTCACGCAAAATAGTGATGATTTACTGGATGAACGCTTGAAGAATAATATCGGGTTGAAGTTTGCGTTTCGCAGTACCGATATTCATGAAATCAAGAAAACCTTGGAATTCTTTGGCTTGGATCGAGAAGATGAAAGCAATCAAAAACGCCTACGAGATTTGGAAAATGGCCAATGCTTGATGCAGGATTTGTATGGTCGGGTAGGCGTGGTTCAGGTACATCCAGTCTTTGAAGAACTCTTCCATGCCTTTGATACCCGTCCACCTGTTCAAGAGAGAATGGAGTGAGGGGATGAAAAAGAAACTTTTTCGGATTGTGGGAATCGTTTTTATTAGCATACTCACTCTGATAGTTCTATTGAGTTTAGTTGGTACGGTAGCCGAGGCGACAGGGCTAGTTGATGATACAGTTGAAGCAGGAAATCTATATTCCAAATATTCACTGAACAACTATCAACTAGATTTCTTTGTGGATAGCTCTTGGGATTGGTTGCCTTGGAATTGGGGTGATGGCTTAGGGAAAAGCGTGATGTATGGTCTTTATGCCATTACTAATTTCATTTGGACGGTGAGTTTGTATTTGTCGAACGCCACGGGTTATGTGGTTCAAGAGGCTTACAAATTAGATTTCATTTCGGATACGGCTGAAAGTATTGGAAAGAATATCCAAACATTGGCTGGTATTACTGAAAATGGACTCCAGACCTCCGGATTTTATTTTGGGTTTCTATTATTGATGATTTTAGCTCTGGGGGTGTATGTGGCGTATACCGGATTATTAAAACGAGAAACCACGAAAGCAGTTCGAGCCGTGATTAATTTTGTGATGATTTTTCTACTATCGGGTTCGTTCATTGCTTATGCGCCTACCTATATCACAAAAATCAATGACTTTAGCTCAGATGTTAGTGAAGCGGCCCTTACCCTTGGAACCGAGATCGTTGTACCCAATTCAGAAAGCCAAGGAAAAGATAGTGTGGATTTGATTCGGGATAGTTTGTTTTCGATTCAAGTCCAACAACCTTGGTTACTACTGCAATTTGATGATTCCAACATAGAAGAAATTGGTGAAGACCGGGTCAACAAGATTCTATCTGTGAGTCCAGATGAAAACAAAGGCAAAGATCGGGAAGAAGCGGTCAAGGCAGAGATTGAAGACAATGACAATGCGAATCTCAGTATTACCAAGACCATGAACCGTTTAGGGACCGTGGTCTTTTTGGTATTGTTCAATATTGGCATTTCCTTCTTTGTTTTTCTTCTAACAGGGATTATGTTGTTCTCGCAAATTCTCTTCATTATCTTTGCGATGTTTCTGCCAATTAGTTTCTTATTGTCCATGTTGCCGACTTATGAAAGTTTAGGAAAGAAGGCGATTATTCGTTTATTCAATACGATTATGATGCGAGCGGGTGTTACTTTGGTGATTACGACTGCATTTAGCATCTCCACGATGTTTTTCAATATTTCGGCAACCTATCCATTTTTCATGGTTGCTTTTCTGCAAATTGTGACCTTTGCCGGTATCTATTTCAAATTGGGCGACATTATGAGTATGTTCAACCTCCAGAGTAATGATAGCCAGTCAATGGGAAGACGCGTCATGCGAAAACCGCAAATGTTAATGAATCGAAAATTGCGGCAACTCAATCGAAATGTGGGACGAGCTTTGGCTTTTGGTGGTGGTGCAGCAGTCGGAAATAAGTTGGCAAAGGAACAATCAAAATCCAAATTTAAGCCATCCGGTTCTTCTCTACGAAAGAATTCACGATTACCGAACGATCACGAAATACTATCTGACTTAACTAAGGAGAATCCAGTTTCAAATAATAAGAAACAATCCCGAATGAATTTGGCTGGGAGAAAAATCGGCAAAGTTTTGGATACCCAAGCTTTGGTGAAAGATAAGACTAAACAAGTAAAGGATCAGGTAAGGAATACGCCAACGAATTTGAAATACAATCTCCATAAAGGAATCGAAAAGTCGAAAAAAGCACCAGAAGAATTCAAGCGCGGACTGTTCCAAGAAAAAGCGGATCGAGTGGATTTGCGAGAAAAACAACGACAACGAAGAAATGCGAAAATGGACGAAAAACGCAAGATACTGAGTGAAGCAACAAATCGTCAGGGAAAAAGAAGGGCGAATATTCCAATAGATAAAGCAGCTCAACCTCAGAAAGATATGATGCTGAAAAAAGAAGCACCAAAGCGGATTGTGAGAGCAAATCTGAATCCCGAAATCAAACGAAAACTAACTAGTCAAGAAATCATTTCAAAAGGGAAAAGCCAATCAGCAAGTAAGAAAAATTCTTTCCAACAAGTGAAACAGAGGTCCACTCTGCCAAAGCAGACCAATCAAAAAGTACAAAAAAGAATGAACCATCGTCCAAAATCAAGGTCAGGTGAGAAAAAATGAACTTGAAGAAAGTGGGTGTTATTTCATTAACTTTTCTGACCATCTCTTTTATGGGTATTTTGATGTGTGTGGGTTTGTTGTTTGGTGAAGACAGTGAGGGAAATGGTAGTTCTGGCACTTCTCCTGGCGGAACTAGTGTCTCAGAAGAAGTATTGAAACACCGTGCAATGGTGGAAAAGTATGCCAAAGAATCGGATATAACAGAGTATATTCCAATTCTTTTGGCGATTATTCAAGTGGAATCTGGTGGCACAATGGAAGACGTTATGCAAAGTTCTGAGTCAGCCGGATTACCACCTAATTCATTAAGTACCGAGGCATCCATCAAACAAGGCTGTCTCTATTTTGCGTCTTTGGTTAAGCGTTCCAAAGAACTAGGGTGTGATCAAGATAGTATTATTCAGGCCTATAACTATGGTGGCGGGTATCTAGATCATGTCGGGAAAAACGGGAAGAAGCATAGTTTTGCTTTAGCTGAATCTTTTTCAAAGGAAAAATCAGGTGGTCAAAAAGTCGATTACCCCAACCCAATCGCGATTAAGGAAAATGGTGGGTGGCGGTATAATTATGGCAATATGTTTTACTGTTTATTAGTGAAGCAATACCTAACTACAACTCAGTTTGATGACAAAATAGTCCAAGAAATTTTTGATGAGGCATTTAAGTATGAAGGAACGGCCTATGTGTTTGGTGGCTCAAGTCCAGAAACGGGGTTTGATTGTAGTGGCTTGACCCAATGGTGTTATGCCAAAGTTGACCTGAAACTTCCTCGGGTGGCTCAGGATCAATATGATGCCATGACTCATATTGATCTAAAAGATGCCAAACCAGGTGATTTAGTTTTCTTTCATTCAACCTATGATGCCGGTACTTATGTGACCCATGTGGGCATTTACGCAGGGGAGAATCGCATGTTTCATGCAGGAGATCCAGTGGGGTGGACGAATCTAACGGAAAACTATTGGCGGCAGCATCTTATCGGAGCTGGCCGATACAAATAAGAGAAAAGAGGAAAAAGAATGAAGATAAAAATTGAACGGAATCAAAAGGAAAAGAGCCCAAAAAAGAAAAAAGAACGAGTTGTATCCGTGGGTAAGCATCGAAAAATGGTGCTTGCCCTTTGGCTTTTATTGTCTTGTAGTCTTGCTTTTGGCGTTTATAAAAATTTCACCGCCATTGATCAACATACAACTCATGAAAAAGTGGTTATAAAAGAGAAGGTAGTGAATACTTCTGGCGTTGAAAGTTTTACAGAGGATTTTGCGAAAGAATATTTTTCATGGAAAAATAACAAAGAAGCAATTGAAAAGAGAATGAGTAATCTCGAACAGTACCTTACAGAAAACGGTCTCGCTTTAATCCAAGATATGGTTCGAGCAGATATTCCCACGAGTTCCGAAGTTCAATCTGTAAAAATTCTAGATGTTGAAAAACACTCGGAAGAATTTGTCGTTTCATTTTTAGTGGAGCAACATATTACAGAGGGAAAAAAGACGCAATCAATTTCTTCTGCATATCGAGTGACAATCTTTGAAGATGAAAACAGGAATCATTTAGTAACTAGTTTGCCAACAATGATTGGAAAGCCAGACAAGGCAAAATATGAAGCAAAACAAGTAGAAAACGATTCAGAAATTGATGCCAAAACAACGGAAGAAATCACCGATTTTTTAGAAACATTTTTTAAACTTTATCCATCAGCTTCTGAAAAAGAATTGGAGTATTATGTTGAAAATGGTGCGATGCGACCAATCAATATTGACTTAAAGTTTTCGGAGTTAGAGAATCCAGTTTATCTACAAAACGGAAAAAATTTTCTAGTGAGTACAAAGATAAAATACCTTGATAATGTATCAAAAACCACTAGCTACTTTCAGTACAAATTAGTATTACAAAAAAATGGAAACTGGAAAATCGTTGATGTTAAATAATAATGACTCAATCTAATTTTATTAGAAGTTATAAGTAGTGTAACTTATTTCAGGCAGAAGTCGCCCATCCTCTATAGGTGGGTGATGAATGCCATTCGGTAACTCGAAAACCGACAATTAAGACATAGTGCCTTTTTATTTTAATCCATGTCATAATCAGTCTATATAGGAAATGGTTGATATACCATGGAATTAGATACAAATAATCATTCAGTTTTTCTTCTTGGTTACCCCCTTATTTTAGTAGTGAAACATTGTAAACATGTCATTGATGATGTAATGTCAGCTTATGCAAAAACTGCCTTTGAAAGAATTTCAGAATCACATCACATTACCTTAGATGAATGAAATCGTGATAAAGAATACTTTCATATTATGCTCAAAGCACAACCTAAAACCGAATTAACAAAATTCAGCAATGCCTAAGCTCACGTCTGATAAAATGAGACTTTCTAAGGGTCAAAAATTTCCTTTGAATACGATTATTGCTTAGATAAAAGTAAAAGCCTTAGAACTACGGGGATAGCTTGGTTAATAAGAGATATCGTTGTTAGTAAAGACATAGGCTTGCAAGTATGCTCTATTCCCAAGAATCTCCCCCTTCAAGCACCAAGGATCGTTAAATTCAGCTAAGTGGCAAGTAATTCACTAGACGATAATTATCTCCATATTTCAATCTCAGCTTTTCCATTTTTCATAGCAAATTCCGTTATTTTTATAGCATCTAAAAGATTCAGCTTTTCCACTGATCTTTCACCACTTTTCAGCTTTTTTATTGTGCTTAAATTGATACCAGTACCTTTTGATATTGAATTGGAAGTAAAATCATTAAGGGTTTTTTTTATTAAATTCATATCCGCAATTCCAGCGTTCATAAGAATGAAGATTCTCCTCTCATAGACTACTTTGAAAATGGTACTACAGTGGCTGTTTATATATTTCAGTAGGTTACTGTAGTGGTCATCTTATTATAATTAGAAAAGGAACCTAAATCAAAAATGCTAAAGAAAATTTTCATAGTATTAAGCCTCTCATGACTAAAGCCACGGAATTCTTGATAAAAGAGTATACTTGCAAGCCTAAACAGCGGTATCTCTTATTAACCAAGCTATCCCCGTTGTTCCTAAGGTTCTTGATGTTTTCTAAGGCAATGCTTGTATTCATAGCCCTTGGTCAAAATATTGATACTATCGTTGACGTTTCGATTATGATGTATACGGCAAATAGGACAAGTCCATTCTCGAATTGTGAGTGACTTCTTACCATCTGTGTGTCTACATTCTGAACCAATTTGACTAGACGGAAATCATTTATCTATCTTAATGATTTTTTGACAGAAGTATCGAAAATCTTTACATAATCTGGGTGATGTATTCTTATGCAGATGAGAGCGTTGGCTCCGTATTCATAACCAGTAGCCTCTAAAACGTAGTCCATCGGTGGGATACCTAGCTTGCGGTTGCCAGCGGCTTTCGCAGTCTTCTTGTGATCAAATCAAGCATCTCATTGAGCACTAGTATTTTGAAGATAATACTTGAGTTTTTCGGCTTTTAGAAGTTCACTTCATCTTCCATCATCCATGGAAATCCCACTCACCCATACGCAGGCCTCCAAAAATTCTTCAACAGTGGTTTTTTCAGACATTTTTCTGAATACCTCCTTGTTTTTTGATACGCCAGATAGTCAGGAAAAAGGCAACAAAACACAAAACAAAGCTGCCTAAAAAGGTAATCTTCATTCCATATAAAAAGACATCCGGCCGATTTGCGATATAGTTAGTTACTTGCTGGCCCATCTTAGCAGACATCGCTTGATATAAGACCGTCGTAGAAAGCGAAATCCCGCTGACCATCCCCAAATTTCGGGCAAAGGAATTCATCGAGCCTGCCAGTCCCAAGTTTTCGATAGTGACCGAGCTCATAACCATCGTATTATTGGGGGACTGGAACAAGGCATTGCCGGCACCCATGATGGCAGTAGCGACAATGTATAGCCACAAAGGAGAGTCCACTGACAAAAACATATACATGACCTGGGTTACCGACAATAAGCCCAAGCCTACTAATACCAAAATCTCCGGGCCAACCCGGTCGGTCAGGTAGCCGCTTAAAGGCGCCCCGACGACCATCATCAAAGGAAAGACCATCATCAACAGCCCAGCATAGCTAGGACTCAACCCGCGAGCATTTTGCAGATAAAAAGGAATCACTACATTGACAAAGAAGTTGGAAGAAAAAATCAACAAGGCTGTAATCAAGCTCATGGTAAAAATCTTGTTCTTAAAAATACCGAAAGAAATCAATGGAGAGGCTGCTTTCTTTTCAACTTTTAAAAAGCTGACAAAGGCAATCACTGAAATTACGAACAGTACAAGGGGGACTGGATGGAAAAAGCCACTTTCTTGCCCCAAAAAGATTGCTCCAAAAAAGCTGATAATCGTAGCCGCAATGGCAGCAAAGCCCCCTCCATCGATTGTATGGCCGCTCATGGTGATATCTTTTGGTAAGAATTTTTCAGCAATCAACATCGTTACGATTCCCACCGGTACATTGATCCAAAAAATGTACGCCCAAGAAAATTGGGACAAAATCAAGCCGCCAAGACCTGGTCCAGCAATCGAGCCTAATGAAACAAACGCACCTATTGCTCCCAATGCCCGACCACGTTCATGTATGGGAAAGACTTCCGTGATGATTCCGGCATTTGTAGCCATAGTCATACTAGCACCAATGGCTTGTACCACCCGTGCGAACAATAAAATACCTAGCGAATGATTGAACCCACACAACAGCGATCCCAAGACAAAGATCAGCGTACCAATCCGAAATACTTTGATTTTCCCACGGCTATCGCCAATTTTACCAAACAGCAACAAACAAGAACAGACAATCATCAGATAAACGGACACTACCCATTCCGCTTGATTCATTGGTATGCCCATATCATCTGAGATGGTAGGTAGTGCAATATTGACAATACTGCCATCCAATGTGGACATGAAGGTAAACATAGATATAGCAATCAAAATCCACCAGCGATTTTTTTGGACTTTTGCATCTTCTTGATAACTATACATAATAGGATTTCCTTTCTAATGATCGTGTAGCTAAGAACAATATAACCTATGTCTACTGCCCAACAACTTCTCGCGACTCTAGCCATAGGAAGCTTGAGTAATTTCGATTTGATATCCTCATGTAACCATGTAAGTTGGAGATGCTTTATTTGAACTTACTCTATAGTAACTAGTGATAATTCGCTTTACTTTCTTCTAGCAATTTCTAAAAGTCGACTTCATTGTTCTTCAGATTAATAGTGTGAGCTATCTCGTGAGACGTAAGCAAATTTCCATTCTACTTTTTCCCAATTTTTTCATATTTATGGTGTTGCACCTATTTGTTTTCCAATTTGCTTTTCAAATACATTGCTATGATATTCAATTCCATAGGATTATACTAAATATCAATAGTATGAATAATATATTATAGATGTTTATATATCACTGTTAATTATTATCCACAATAATTAATGATTACCTCGATATTTGTCAATCAAAGGTTGAAACAATTTATTTTCAGCATCTTTTCTAGCTTGAGCTGCACTCTTAATAGAATCATACGATCCTAAATAGTACCTCTTTTTTTTTAAAGTTATATACGCAATCCATTTCTCTTTAGAACGATAAACTCCCTTAACACCACTTGTATTATTTTTCGGTAATTTTGACGTTAGACACTCTATTACTGTCCCTTCAACACATGTCCTTGTTTCTTGCCTTTTTAAACATCCACAACTTTGAGTATGTCCAAAAAATAAGTTACTATAACTTATCTCACACATACTGCCACACTCACAATGACAAACCCATTTTGTTTTCCATGAACAGTTATTGTCCAAAGGATACTTTGCAGTAAGTAATCCGAATTTTTTATTTTCAATGTGATGCTTTTTTGATTTCAAACATCCACAGCTTTTTACATCACCTTTTAGAAGTCGCTTTGCCGATACTAACTTTTTTCTCCCACACAGACATTGACATTCCCAAACAACAGTTCCTTCACTTCGCAGTTTAGTTGGCTTGATTGCAACTAACTTACCAAAAGTTTTATTTGTCAAATTTTTATATTTATGCCTATTTTTATAATTTCCACATCCACAACTTTTGGTTCTACCTGATAGTAAGTTTGATCGATATACAATCGTTTCATTCCCACAGTCACATAGGCAACGATATTTTTTATATCCATTATGAGTAATCTCCTCAACAACAGTAAGGTGACCATATCTTTCCTTCACTGCACCTACCCTCCCAAGAAAGAAGTACCATATAATTTCAATTAACTTTTAATAAATCAGAAAAAATATTTCCAATTTTTCTTAGTCTGATTTTATGACTAATTTACAATACAAGACTGAACGATACGTACACGAAATCCTCAAGATAGATAAATTGTTTTCATCTAGTGAAACCTGCTCAAAATATGAGCATAAAGACGGCAATAATACACTCGATATTCGATAATGGACTTGTTTTATTTGTCAAACCCATCGTAATCGAGATATCAATTCCAGTCTCAATATCCTGATCAAAGGTCTAAGAATCCAACCATTTTCTTGTTACTTTGTCAGATTGATTACCTTTTTTAGTCTCCGAATAATAAGGTTTTCGGATCAACTAACATGCTCTGAGAAAGACTACTATCTTTGCAAATTTCCAAATGAAGGTGTGGGCCAGTACTATTCCCAGTACTTCCTACATAGCCAATTATTTGTCCTTGCAAAACATTATCTCCAGTTTTTACTAGGTATTGTTGCTGGTGAGCATATAACGCGGTTGATCCATCTTCGTGTTGTATCACCACGTAATTTCCCCAAGAGTAGTGAAACTCTGCTTTAACAACCTTACCAGCTTTAACTGCATGAATCGGCTCACCCTGTGTAGCTGCCATATCAAGTCCTCGGTGAAATTCATTTCCACGATTTCCAAACAAACTGGTTATTGAATAATTATGAATAGGCACTTGGTATCCAGTCTTACTCATTTGTGGACCTTTAACTTCTTTATCATAGTTGGTTAAATCGTAGGTTTTAATTAATTCATTTAGCTTCAAATAGTATTGTGTATCTGTTGCATACCGTCCTGTAAGGAATTTAGTTGCTTCTCGATATGTTTTACTATTAGCTTTTAATGCTCCTGCATAAAAATCTTTATTTCCACTAATTCCCTTAGTTAATAATTTGGCATAATCTTCAAAGCTTTCCTCATAGTTTTCATACACTCTAAATTTTGATTGGGTCGTATAAAGCGTTCCATTACCCAAATCTTCGTTTGTTACCATAATGACAAAGTTTCCATTATAAGTTCCTTTTATCCCAAATAAATTGTAATTCGGTGCCTGAGCTAACTGGCTTTGACCACTGGCAGATTCTAAGATCGCTTGTGCAATCATAACAGAAGCATATAAATCATATTTCTGACCAATTTTTCTCGCAGACTCACCAATTTTCATAATAAAATTTTCTACAGATTCATTTTTGTCAAAATGAATTTCTTCATTACCAGATAGTATTGGTTGTGATTGGAAAGATTCTGTTGATTCTATTTGCTGTGGTGTCGAAAAAGTTTTTGTTTGTCCTTCCGTTTTTGGCGCTTCCTTTTTTGAAGATTCTATATGGTTTGGTTTTGTCACTTTCGAAGAAGTTATTTCACTTGTACTACTTGAAGTTGTTGAAGATTCGGTACTTGAAATCGTACTACTTTCACTTGACGAAGTTGTTGAAGACTCGGCATTTGAAGTCGTACTACTTTCACTTGATGAAGTTGTTGAAGACTCGGCATTTGAAGTCGTACTACTTTCACTTGATGAAGTTGTTGAAGACTCGGCATTTGAAGTCGTACTACTTTCACTTGATGAAGTTGTCAAAAGTTCACTACTCTCTGCTGTTACATCGGAATTACTCATTTCAGTCGTCTCGGTTCTTTCTTTTGCAATTTTGTATGTTGAATTTTCGCTTGCCAACACATGGAAAGGTGTTGCTATAAGGAGTTGGGACATTAATATAACTGCTGATGCAAGTTTTAAAGATTTTTTCATTTGATTTACCTCTCTTTTTTCTCTTTAATAGTGTTTTCTATTAAAAATTATGATAAATATTTTCAATGAATTGAGTAATACAGTATATTTCTTGATTTCATTTAGTAACGATTATGTTTCAATGTTTAATCCTGTTACTGCCTTTAAAATAAAATTATAGGGTTGGCTAAAACTAGGATGAAATAAATAATCTAACATTTTCAATTTGTCTAATGTAATTTGTTCTTCTATAGCAAGAGAAAACATTGATAATAGTCCAGATAAATCTTCTTGACTACAAAGTTGTACACCTACTATTCTCTTTGTATTTTTTTCAAAGCTAATTCTTAATTTTACACGACTATTTTTTCTCAAAAAAGCAGGTCTAATGAAATCTTCTATTTCTATATAATCTATAGACTCACTTAATAATCGTGCTGTTTTTAAATTCAAACCTGCTGCGTAAAAATTGTAATTAAATATAGAAAAGCCATTTGTAAATTGGGAACCAGAAGGTGTAAAATCTTGATTGTTAATATGTTGAGTTGCAATATAAGCTGTTCTTAGAGCATTAGAAATAGAAAAATCAACACTACTTCTATTAATGGACGTAAAAAAAGTTGTAGCACAATCCCCAATAGCATATATATCTTTTATATTTGTTTGCTGGTATTCATTAGTTAGATATGCTCCACTAACATCTCTCAAGAGTTCCTTTTCCCCAATTGGACTATTAGATAGAAATCCTATAGCTTGTACGACCATATCCATAGAGTATTGGGTACCACTTGTAGTGACTATTTTTTCAATCTTTTTTCTTCCTAAATATTTTTTAGGACTTTCTGATAGACAAAGATGTATTCCATTTTTTGATAGTATTTCTTCAACTTTATCTGAAAAACTACGGTCGTAATAAGTCGACAACACTCTATCTGCAACATCGAAAAGATATACTTCTTTCCCTCTTTTTCTTATGGCTTCAGCAATTTCAACTCCAATATATCCTGCTCCAATAATTCCTACTTTTTTAATAGTACTATCATCCAAAGCTTTAAAAATCTCTTTTGCATTTGGAAAATTCTTTATCGAAAAAATATTAGCTAAATTATTCCCCGGTATATCTAGCATAATTTGCTTTGAACCTGTAGCTAATATAACTTTGTCATATTCTTGAGAGAATCTTGTACCATCTTTTTTTACACAACTAATCTTTTTATTTTGAATATCAATTTTGTCAACTTCTGTCTCTAGAAATAACTTTTTTATCTCAGAATTTAGTGTCATTCTATTTTGATAAAAAAGATCTTCTAAATTACTTACTTCTCCTTTTATAAATAACGATGTCCCACATTCCAAGTAACTAATTTCTGATTTTTTATCGATTAGAATAACTTCATAATTTGAATCGCTTAAGTTTAGAAATCGAGCTGCGGCTAGCCCTGAATGGTTTGAACCAATAATTACTATTTTTTCCACTTAATTACATTCTTTTCCTTTCTATAAAAAGTATATTCATCTTTAACTAACACTTATTTCCCATCATAAAAAAGCAAAAAGAGGAAGAAAAAGATTCTTCCTCTTCTCAGAGAAGACTTAAGAAATTGATTTTCTATTCATTCTCTTTTTTTCGATTTTTATACCCTAATAATCCTAACGTTCCTAACAGTATTAAACCACCGCTAATAGTAAAGATATTACTGTCACTCTCTCCCGTCTTAGGAAAAACTTTTGAGGACTGGCTTTTGCCTCTATTTTTGTCTTGATTGCTGTTGCTACCTTGATTGTCAGTCTTACTACCTTTACTACCGTTTTTTCCACTGTCTTTTTTGTTGGAAGAAACAACTACATTAGTAGGTTCACTAGTATTACCAGATTCATCAGTTGCAGTTACTATCACTTTTGTCCCTGCCTCTAATTTAGGAACTTTAACTGTAAAATTACCATTTTTATCAGCTGTCCCATGGTGTTGACTTCCGTCTGGTAATGTAACTGTCACCTCTGCATTTGGTTCAGTTTTACCAGTAACAATTTGGTCACCCTCTGTAATAGGATCAACTTGAGGTTTATTCGGTGCTTTTTTATCTACTACAGAAATAGTAACTTCTACTTCTTCTTTAGATCCATCTGGATATGTTACTACTACAGTACCTTTTTTGTTTCCAGCTGTACTAACATCTACTTTTTCTTTCCAAGTATAAGTAGTTCCTTTTGGTAGATCTTCTTTGTTCTTAATTCCCTCAGATGCATCTGGCTCTTTATTTAAGTCTGTAGTCACTTTTTGTCCTTCAGGATTATATTTATCTGCATCGGAACGAGTATCTGTCACTGTAACGTCTACTTCAACTTCATCAGATGATCCATCTGGATATGTCACTACAATAGTACCTTTTTTATTTCCAGCTGTGCTAACATCTACTTTCTCTTTCCAAGCATAAGTAGTTCCTTTTGGTAAATCTTCTTTGTTCTTAATTCCCTCAGATGCATCTGGCTCTTTATTTAAGTCTGTAGTCACTTTTTGTCCTTCAGGATTGTATTTATCTGCATTAGAACGATTGTCTGTCACTTCTACTGGAACTTTCACCGTATCTTTCGTACCGTCTGGATACGTTACTTCAATGACACCTTCATAATTGCCTGGTGTGTTGGTATCAATTGTACCGCCGGGAGTAACATCTGTTACTGTTGTTCCTTCTGGTAACGCTGGCAAGTTAGTAACATTATCTGTTAAATCTACTGTGCCTCCAATTTCTACTTTTTCGCCTTCTACTGTTGGTTCATATTTATCGGCGTCAGAACGATTGTCTGTCACTTCTACTGGAACTTTCACCGTATCTTTCGTACCGTCTGGATACGTTACTTCAATGACACCTTCATAATTGCCTGGTGTGTTGGTATCAATTGTACCGCCGGGAGTAACATCTGTTACTGTTGTTCCTTCTGGTAACGCTGGCAAGTTAGTAACATTATCTGTTAGATCTACTGTGCCCCCAACTTCTACTTTTTCGCCTTCTACTGTTGGTTCATATTTATCGGCATCGGAACGATTGTCTGTCACTTCTACTGGAACTTTCACTGTATCTTTCGTACCATCTGGATACGTTACTTCGATAACCCCTTCGTAATTACCTGGTGTGTTGGTATCAATCGTACCACCAGGAGTGACATCTGTTACTGTTGTTCCTTCTGGTAATGTTGGTAGGTTGGTTACATTATCTGTTAGATCTACTGTGCCTCCAACTTCTACTTTTTCACCTTCTACCATTGGTGTATATTTATCGGCATCGGAACGATTGTCTGTCACTTCTACTGGAACTTTCACTGTATCTTTCGTACCATCTGGATACGTTACTTCGATAACCCCTTCGTAATTACCTGGTGTGTTGGTATCAATCGTACCACCAGGAGTGACATCTGTTACTGTTGTTCCTTCTGGTAATGTTGGTAGGTTGGTTACATTATCTGTTAGATCTACTGTGCCTCCAACTTCTACTTTTTCACCTTCTACCATTGGTGTATATTTATCGGCATCGGAACGATTGTCTGTCACTTCTACTGGAACTTTCACTGTATCTTTCGTACCATCTGGATACGTTACTTCGATAACCCCTTCGTAATTACCTGGTGTGTTGGTATCAATCGTACCACCAGGAGTGACATCTGTTACTGTTGTTCCTTCTGGTAATGTTGGTAGGTTGGTTACATTATCTGTTAGATCTACTGTGCCCCCAACTTCTACTTTTTCGCCTTCTACTGTTGGTTCATATTTATCGGCATCGGAACGATTGTCTGTCACTTCTACTGGAACTTTCACTGTATCTTTCGTACCATCTGGATACGTTACTTCGATAACCCCTTCGTAATTACCTGGTGTGTTGGTATCAATCGTACCACCAGGAGTGACATCTGTTACTGTTGTTCCTTCTGGTAATGTTGGTAGGTTGGTTACATTATCTGTTAGATCTACTGTGCCTCCAACTTCTACTTTTTCGCCTTCTACTGTTGGCTCATATTTATCGGCGTCAGAACGATTGTCTGTCACTGTAACATCTACTTCAACTTCATCAGATGATCCATCTGGATATGTCACTACAACAGTCCCTTTTTTATTTCCAGCTGCGCTAACATCTACTTTTTCTTTCCAAGTATACTTAGTATCTTTTGGTAAATCTTCTTTGTTCTTAATTCCCTCAAATGCGTCTGGTTCCTTATTCAATTCTGTAGTCACTTTTTGACCTTCAGGATTATATTTGTCAGCGTCAGATTTATCATCCAGTTTTGTTGCACTTGATACAAATTCTGTATCATCTGCTGTAATTGGTTGAGTTGCTTCTTCTGGCCATTTCGCATCTGTATAACCATCTTTTGCTTTCAACACTGGAAGTTTATCTTCTGGTAAGCTTACGCCGTCTTTCACTGCAAAGACTGTTGTTCCACTTTCAATACTTGTTCCTTCTCCTGCGGTGAAGGTTACTTTGTGGTAGCCTGCAGGAATGTTTTCTCCTGGATTTTCAATGATATCATCCAGTTTTGTTGCACTTGATACAAATTCTGTATCATCTGCTGTAATTGGTTGAGTTGCTTCTTCTGGCCATTTCGCATCTGTATAACCATCTTTTGCTTTCAACACTGGAAGTTTATCTTCTGGTAAGCTTACGCCGTCTTTCACTGCAAAGACTGTTGTTCCACTTTCAATACTTGTTCCTTCTCCTGCGGTGAAGGTTACTTTGTGGTAGCCTGCAGGAATGTTTTCTCCTGGATTTTCAATGATATCATCCAGTTTTGTTGCACTTGATACAAATTCTGTATCATCTGCTGTAATTGGTTGAGTTGCTTCTTCTGGCCATTTCGCATCTGTATAACCATCTTTTGCTTTCAACACTGGAAGTTTATCTTCTGGTAAGCTTACGCCGTCTTTCACTGCAAAGACTGTTGTTCCACTTTCAATACTTGTTCCTTCTCCTGCGGTGAAGGTTACTTTGTGGTAGCCTGCAGGAATGTTTTCTCCTGGATTTTCATAAATATCTTTACTTACAGTTACTGCTAAATCGGTCGTGCCTACAGAACCATCTTGGTAAACAATTTTAATAGGAATTGTTCCAGTAATCGGCTCCGATTCTCCTACACCTTTAGCTGGAGTGAATGTAACAATACCAGTGTTTGCATCAACACTTGCATTACCGAAGTCCTTATTATAGACATCTGAAATTGAAAAGGCATCTTTAGCTAAAGGAACATCTGGTTTATCAAATGTAGGTTTTCCACTTTGAACTGTCGTTTCTGGAGTTGTTGTTATAGGTACGTATGTTGCATCATTTTCCATAGCTTGAGAAGCTTTTACAGCAAACTCTACATCCACGTCGAAAGTTCGATTTCCGATCTTAACAGTTACAATACCTTTCGTACTATCAGTAACGTTAGAAGTATCAGGCTCTGTTTTCCATGAATACTCTGCATCTTCAGGTAAGTTTTTATTATTCCGAATTGATTCTTTAGCATCTGGTTTAAATCCAACTACCACGGTTTGTTTATCAACCGCTTTTGGTGATTCCTTAATAACGGTTGAACCTTCTTCTGGTTTATCAAAACCTGGAGAAACGATTTGGATTTTTAATTCATCTTTCGCGATTAATTTACTTGAATCTACACCCGTAAATTCAAATTCTACAGTATCTGAAATTGGAGCCCCATCTTTTTCATTTGGAGCGATAGTTTTTTCTGCTAATACAGTACCTTCTTTATCAACAAGTTGGGCTTTGTGACCTGTTCCCGCTAACTCGTGGATGAATACTTTCCCCTTAACTGTTGTGTCAACATCATATACTTCTTCTAATTCAGGTTTCCCGATATATGGATTCGTGTCTCCGCTCTCTTCTTTATCGTCAGGGTTTCCATCACCATCAATATCTTGCAAATAATAATAACCTGTTCCATAAGTGTTCTGGATTAATTTTTTATTCGTATCCGACAACCAAGAATCAAAGATGAAATCTTCACCAAATGGTTTATTTTCTTCAACTTGTGCTGTTGCTTTCATATCTTCTAAGATTTCATCTAATGGCTTAGTCAATTGTAAAACATATCGAATAACGACTGGACGTGGACTTGCATTAGCAAAATCGATAAGTTTAGTTAAATCATTATTAGTTATTGAACCTATGCCATAATTTTCATGACCTTCCCGTCGCTCGATTGCTAAATCAGCTACTTTTGTTCCGGATTCAAACGAAACATCATATGTTACTTTGTCAGCCTGAACCATGTGCATCTGTATACCCGCTACATATGGAACTAATCGTTCATCAATTTTGTAATTAGCATACCAAGGCGTGCCCTTTGCGGAAGATGAATATGAGAAATTATAATTTTTCGTTAACTTATGATCTAAGATTATAGCTCCATTAGCACCTGTGGATCCTGAACCATCTTTTGTTTGAGTATTAGGTTTCTCATATTTTGCACTTACTGATCCATGTTTAAACTGGTCAGGATTATTTTCAGATACATCTAAGCTATTATAGAAATCATCTGAATCTGTTAAAAAGTAGCCCGTACTATCAATACCCGGTACAATTTTATCATCGTCTTGATGACTTACCAAGTGGATTCGATACATTAAACGATCGGTCTTGAGATTGTCTATGCCTATCTCTTTAAAAATTTCATCTAGGCTCTTTTCAAACGTAATTACCCCATTAGGAGCGGTTTGCGTATCGGTTGTTTCTGCCCCAGCAAATAATCCATCACTTGCACGAATATAATTGACCTTCCAAATATTTGTAGGTCTACCCAGCGAATCATTAATTCTTACAAAGGTCCGTCTAGAAGATCCAATTCCTTTCTTTGGATCGACCTGAATTTTTTCTACATATTTAGCTAATCGTTCATCTAATTGAAGACGGATTTCCCAGTTTTTAGTTGATGCTGCAATATTATGTTTTCCGTAAACTTCAAATCCAATTGTATTGCCTTTTAGTGTGTCTCCAGTTAGTTCTTGAGGACTAAATTGTAAATCCGAAAAGTTATAATTTTTCGTATAACCAGGATTCTCCTGAAAAGTATTCCCCGAAGCTACTTTGTCACCTACTTGTACGGAGCTTATCGCTGTTTCAAGTGGGCTGCTTGGAGAAATTTCATCTTGTGCTTTAACTAGTTCAGTTGTTCCCAAGACAAGACCAACACCAATCAAAACAGATGCAACCCCAACACTTAATTTTTTGATACTGTACTTCAATACTCGTTTCTTTGTTTTTTCTAGAAATACTCTCTTATTATTCTTGCTAACCATTATTCAAATCAACTCCCTTAATAATTACTTTCCTAGTAAGAATAAAAGATAAATCTGATACGTATTATTCACAGAATAGGAATCTTACTAACCTTATGTTAACTAATTTACTTAGAGAATTTCATGAACATTACAACAAAAAAAGTACATTTCTTCATGTTTTTTTCGGATATTTGTGCTTTTTAACCATTCAGCAGCTGAAAACATATAAAAAGATATGTATGTATTCTTTCTGAAATTAAGTTCATTTCTATGCGATGAAGCATGTTTTCAAAATATTACCCTTTCTTAGATTAAACTTCAGAGTATTCAAATAACGGAATAAGGAGCCTTATCCCGCATTACTGAATGAGACTGTGACATAAGTAAAAAGGTGACTTCAAATTCCTTCTTCGGAATTTGAAATCACCTTCTTTATAATTATAAAGTATCGGTTTCACAGCATTTCTGAATGATTCCTAGAATCTTAAACGAATGATTGGAGTTATCAACATTTTTTCACTCGTTTTTAGCGAAACAAAAAATGACATTTGTCACAGCCTCATTAAATTATTGATTCTTTTTCTTTATAATTGAATTGTCCATATTTAAATTGTCTAGTACTCTACATGAATAATTAATTGCTTTCACTCAAATACTTATAATCTATTAACTTGTAGTTGTTTAACTTTTCTGAAAAAGTTAGACCCACGTAATAATCTTCCCAGCTTTCTCTTTCAATTAACTGATCCAATTTTTGATAATCCATAAATTCATCATGTATCAAAAAGAATAAATAACTTGATATTTTAGCATCTAGCTTAATCAGATTAAATAATGTTTGTTTAAAATTGCTACCATTAATATGACTGATAGATTCTCTAGCTTCTTCACATAAACTTTTTACTTTATTAATTACTACTTTGTCATATTCATTTAACACACTATTATTACCATTACTTAGACGCTCAGATTCTACGAAACAACTCAAATCAGAAATTTCCCAAAAAAATTTTTTGTTAAAATCCAATTTCCTCAACTCCTCCAAACTACGTAAATGATATAGTCTCATAATAAAATAAAACCTCTCAGCTAATGTTGTTGAAATTGTCCACTAAACCTAATTGATATTGCTTAGGAGATACACCTGCGTACTTTTTGAATACTCTCGAAAAGTGTGAAGAATCTGAAAATCCTAAACCTAAAGAAACTTCACTGATAGTATGGTTTGATTTCAACATTATTTTAGCCGTAGAAATTTTTCGCTTAGAGATATAATTATAAATCGTAATATGCATTTCATTCTTAAAGCTTTCTCTTAATTTAGTTTCACTTACAGAAAAATAATTAGCTATTTCCTTTACAGTAATTCTTTTATAGATATTTAAGCCGATGAATTGAACGACAGAAGAAATTAAGGGAGAAAGATGCTCTATCTTAGTTTTTCCGATTTCCTTAGTATAATAAACAATCCCAGAATCCCTCACTTTTAAGACCTCAGGTAACGATACAGCTAATTCGTTTTCTTGTATCAAAGCATCTCTACTTTGATACGCTTCTATTATATCCATTCCTAATGTTATAGACGTTTGTGCTAACTTTTCAAAAACAATGATAGAATAATTTTTTTCAGACCGAATCGTATCTCCACTAACACTTGGAATTATTCCATTACTCAGATTAAAAACCATGTTTTCTAAATTTCGAATATCTCCATTTTTAACATATTCCAGTATTTTATTTTCATAAAGAAACAGATATATTTCTGGATCGTAATTTTGTGATAACAGATTATCTATTTTGATTTGCTCGATAGTTTTACTTAGATTTTCTGTATATTCAATTAACGGTTCATGGAATAGATCTTCTATTTTTCCAGTAAAAAAATAATGAACTAAAATCAGAATATCTCGAATGTCTCCTAAAGAATACAAAGTCAAATTTTGCAATGAATTATAGAGTCGTTCTCTATCAGCCATTGCAACATTCAAATTGTTCATTTTTAGTTTAAAAAAAACTTTATCAATATTATTTGCTCTAAATGGACCAAATAAGTAATATCTGGTTTTAAACATGTATAGAAGAAACATCTCATTAAAATCACCAGTAAAGAAATGGAAATCTTTAGTTTTTTTAATATTATCAGTTAGTAACTTTTTATAATCATAAAAAAAATAAGTAGTTCTATCTGAGCGATACTCTTTTATAATACTGAATTCGGAATTAAAAACCACGATAGGTAACTTTAAACAAACATGAAGAGACTTTAATAAGACTTCTTTATCTGAAAACACTTTTGTTTCTCTCTTTCCTTTCTACATCATTAAATAGTATTTTATACGTTATCTAAAATACTATTCCTCTGTCAAAATAAGCTAACTTACTTCATTATAAAATATCCACTTATCGCTTTCATGTATATTCCACCGTAAAAAGTACATTTTATCACCGAGAACTCATCATTTTTCATCATGATGAATACTATTTACATATATCTAGTTCAAAGACAATAATTATTATGATCCGTTATTATCTAAGCACTATACAGATAATAGGAATTTTTCGTTTCTAAATATTCCAATTTGGGAATCCAATAAAAATTTTCGTTCAAATACGTGTCTATTCGAACTCTTTTCTAGTTGTTAATTATGAAGGGGGAAGAAATAAAAAATACAATCTATACACGAATAAGAATATTATCCAAAAGGAGGTTTTAGAAAAGATTTATTATACGTAAAAAGCTCAAGACATTTTCTTAGCCATAAGGACATGTTTGATATTTAAGAAGATATATGAATTTTCTTTTCTAAGTATAAAGATAACTATCCATTATCAACTAAAAAAACATTTTTGAAAATAAACATCAGCAGTCCTATCAATGCATGTGAGCTTATAGAAGTTATTCGCAGCGCAGCATAATTGCATTAGCTTCTTTTCGTGTTTTTTGCCTCTTTTCCCTTTAAATCTTAATGGAGGAGGTGTGCAATATGTCAGATAACGACGAACGCGTAAATGCCCAGTTGATTCGATTCTTTGAAAAGGTCATTTTGAACACCGCTAATACTTATTATAAAAAACAAGAAGAAATTCAAAAACATGAACAACTTGATCAACTCCCACCATATTTGTTTACTAAAGATACTATAAAATTTAAACAACCGATTAATGTTTTAAATGTGACTCTCCTTGTTGAAGATATAAAATTAGCAAAAATCCTTCCTTTGTTGAAAGAACCTGAACAAATTTTTCTTATCGAAAAATTTATCTTTGATAAAACTGATAAAGAAATTGGAAAGGTTCTGGGGATTACAAGACAGGGTGCGACAAATTTAAAACATCGACTTTACAAAAAAATTCAAAAAATGCTGGTTTAATATCTGCATAATAACTAATTTTGTATGCTTCTTTGCTCGTTCTCCTCCTTCCCAAAGAAATAGATTATAAGTCCATGGGAAGAAGGTAGATTTATGAATTCTTTAAAAGAAGATTTCATTTTAGCAAAGGCTGGAAATGAAGAAGCTGTTGAGGCAATTCTCAAAAGATTTAGCTCTTTGATTCATAAGCAATCCTGGAGAACTGGAAAATATGATCAAGATTGTTATCAAGAATGTATGCTTGCAATATATCTAGCTATCTCGAAATTCGAAATTAAAGAATAACTCAACTAAGGGAGTCTGTGACATAAGTAAAAAGATAGTTTCAAATTTCGAACAATAAATTTGAAACTATCTTCTTTATAATTATAAAGTATCGATTTTACAGCGTTCTATAATGATTCATAGAATCTAAAACGAATGATTTTAATTATCAACGTTTTTTAATTCGTTTTTAGCTTAAAAATAACTTTTGTCACAGTCTCACTCCTAAAATTACTTTATTTACGTATGAAGTGGGCAGGAGGTCGAATCCAGAACTGGGCTATGGTACTTCAACGAGGACTTCTCCTCTAGAATTGAAAAGCATGCGATTTACCTTCCGTAACGACGGTAGATTTATTCAACTATGTGTCCAATCAAAATTTGTCTGATTTCAAAAATAGTCAAGAGAATTTTGGTTGTTAAAAACTCTTATCTATCAACTTCCACAGTTTAGTTGACAAACCCTGATACTAAGTTGGGCTATGATACACTTTTCTTGACTATCAGTTACGTTACCGGAAGGAATGAACTCTATTGAGAAAAACATATGATCGTAAATTTAAACTAAAGATTTCACAGGATATCCTTGAGAAAAAAGTAACTACCAAGAAAATTGCTGAAGAATACAATATCTCTCGTCCAACAATTTCCCGATGGGTTTCAGAATATCGTCGATACGGGAAAAATGCTTTTGCTGGACAAGGAAAAAGATTACCTGATAAAGCAGATTTCTACATTCTTGAACAGGAAAATAAACGACTAAAAGAGGAAGACGAGTGTTCTACGAACACAAAGATCGATACGGATCTCCAGGGATCACTCAAAAACTTTACGATGAAGGAATCGAAATCAATAAACGTGTTGTAGCTGTTCTTATGCGTGAAATGAATTTATGCACAAGAGGATTTCATCGACGCAAATCTTCTCATGGTAGAGAAAAAACAATCAAAGAAATGGTAAAAAAATGTTGAATCGATAATTTGAACAGAACCAAATTGATGCTGTTTGGGTGATGGATATTACTTACATTCCATGTAATGACGGTCGCCTCTATTTGTCCACCTATATTGACTTAGCAACTCGTATTCTACGTTACTATATGGTAGATTCACACATGAAAAAAGAGATTGTCGTCCGTCCATTACAAATTTATTAAGGAGAATTGCCTACGGTAATTCATTCCGATAGAGGTAGCCAGCATCGGTCTTTTATTTATCAAGAGCTGTTGAACGACCACCACATCACACATTCAGTGAGCCAAACTGGGACTCCTGTTGACAATGCAGTAATTGAAGCGTTTCATCGATCAATCAAATGAGAATTAATCGACTCCAACAAATATAAAAGTAAAATAGAGATGAAGGTGTTAATCCAAGATTATTTAGAAGACTACTACCCAAACAAAAGAATCCATACAAAATTTATGATGACTCCTTGACAATTTGAAGCGAAGAAAATAAGGGATCTATAATATCTAGTGTTGGTGACGCCTTCTGTTGCCAATACTTTTTCTTTTTTCTAATAAACGCAAACAGACACCTTAAAATCCTTTAGAATAAAGTCGACAAAAACCATTCAAAGTAGTGTTTCAAGATGTCCTATTCAGAGTTTACCAAAGAGTTACTAGATATTCTAGACCTAAATCTTACCTTTCATGAGGATGCCTTTCGCAAAGAGCGCATCAATGACGAAACATGTTTTGCTTTTGATGGCACATTGACCTATCAACCGGAGGAATGCTTTCATCGCCACTATCAAAATGAACAAACGATCATTAAATAGGGCTGGAAAAAAGTATCCATCTTATTGAATGATGTCAGTAACTACAAGACCATTCTGCGGATTAACAAACAGCGCTTCAAATGTAAACACTGTGGAAAGACTTTTTTAGCAGAAGATTCAGTTAGTGATCGTCGCTGCTCCATTGCTCGCAGAGTCAAACAAGCCATTCTTGAGCTATTAAGCGAACCTCTTTCTATGTCTTTGATCGCACGTATGAAGCACATTTCTCCGACCACTGTCATTCGAATACTTCGCAGCCTTCGGCCTAAAACCATTTCTTTGAGCCAGCTGTTACCAGAAGTGGTGTGTTTCGATGAATTCAAATCAGTGAAAAATGTCTCGGGAGCCATGAGCTTTGTCATGATGGACGGCAAGACCCATCAACTGATTGATATTGTGGAAAATCGGCAACTCAATCCTTTACGCGACTATTTCTTGCGCTACCCTATAAAAGTCCGTGAACAAGTGCGTCTAGTGGTTTCAGATTTCTATACACCCTATCGCACATTGGTGAAAGAGTGTTTTCCGAATGCCCGAATCGTCGCCGATCGCTTTCATATTAGCCAACACATTGGTCGGGCTTTTACCAACCACCGAATTCAAGTAATGAAGACCTTTAAAAAAGGGGATCGTCGGTCGAAGCACTTAAAGAAATACTGGAAACTACTTCAAAAGAATGCGTGGGAATTGAAAGGTCAGCATCGCTACTGGCGTCCGTCATTTCGAGATCATCTGACAGAAGCAGAGATAGTCGATCGGCTATTATCTTATGATGATTCCTTAAAGCGAGGCTACGAAGTCTACCAGGATTTTCTTTCCGTTATCAGAAGACAAGATGTTCCTGAATTCGTCGCGCTCCTAAAAGAAGACTACAAGGAGTTGCCAGAGCACTACCAACCAGTGTTCACGACCTTCAAGAAATACCAAACAGAAATCAAACGAGCGTTGCGCGTTCCCTATTCCAACGGCCCTATAGAATGTTTGAATAACCATATCAAAGTACTAAAACGAATTGCCTATGGCTATAGAAACTTTCAAAACTACCGAGAACGAATCTTTTTACATCGAGGAAAATATTTTAAGAAAACTAAGAACACTACCCAACTGACTAAAGCCAGAACAACAACACGGATAGACAAGATAGCTGTCTAGCCGTGTGAGTATCTCGATTATTCTATTGAATTTCTTCACCAACACTCATTGACGAAGAGCCAAAATAAGTAATCTAACCGACTGTTAACTAAACCATTGCAGGTCCCGTTAAAGATACTTGTGCCTGTTGTCACCGCTTCTTTTTCTTGTCCACAAGCGCTTAACACACTTAATAAAGCCCCTGCTATTATTAATAATAATATCTTTTTCTTATTAAAAACCTCCTCATCTATTTCCAGATTAGTAAATGTAGTAATCTGTGCTTTCTTTTTTCTCAATACTAATAACTAACTTATGGGGTAAACAAATACTCGTTTGACCGGGTTTTGAGATCCATCCAGTTCTAACCGCGATTTGATCAGGACTATTATCTTCTTTAACTCGAATTCTTCCATCTTTAATCTCAACAATATTATATTGTCCCTTCGCAGGATGATAATTCACGAGTTTATGATTGATCTTATCCAAATCGAAGCGATCCATTTCCTTGCCATCAATTCGAACGATGGCATATTTGATAGCATCTTCAGTTGTTTCATTCTCCTTTTCTATAGAGAATACAAATAAGGGAATAAAAGAGGTAATAATCAAAATGCCAATAATTATGACATCGCCTATCTTGACACCAGCTTTTCTTAAAAATTTCATTAACGATATCTGGCTAAACATATTAGACTTTTTCCATGGAAATGGTGAAATTTTTCGGAAATTATCTGCATTAAGAGAATCAGTTAAACAACCCTCAAGTTGTTCCTTAATACATTGTTGATCCATCTTCATACCAATAAAAACTAGTTTATTAATGCGTTCACCAAACAACGGATGCCAGGCTTCCTTCAATTCGGGATTTTTTTTGTATAATCATTTGACACTCAATTTTAGGTAAACTAGCTACCCAATAATTTAATGATTCAATACTTTTATAGCTACCCGATGTTTCAAAGATCGTCGAAAAATCACTATGTTGGGCAAACCAAAGAAACCCTTTTGCTCTTGTAATATTGCCAGGAAAATTTTTATCCGTAAGATGGGCAAATTTTTGTGCGTCAAGGAGTAACCGATTTCGATAGATAAAACTTGAGATACCATATTCTTCTGTTTCAGGAATATGATTTTGATAGCCAAGCTCTAACTCTTTGAACCAGCCCACTGAATAGGAAGTCTCATCTATATTAAAAAGATTTGTATTTAGAATTTTCGATAAGTCTACTTCACCTTTAATTGTCCTAATTATTTTGGCATTGGACTGTAACTTAGCAATTAGACCGTTAATTTTGTAAATCGTCTTGGTTGACACTAAGTCACTATTATTTAAAAGTAATATGTTACAACACTCGAATTGATCAATTAACAAGCCACGAATATCCTGTTCTTCTTCAACTACATTACCTTCAGCTTTTCTTTCCTGAATCTTTTCACCCGTTTCGAAATTATCCCAAAAACGTTTTACATCCACTACTATAATAATGGCACCAATCTCTAATCGTTGGGTCAAATCAATGTCTAAAGGGTTTTTAGCTAATATAATTGCTTGAATAATTGGAATTGGTTTGCTGATTCCTGAAGCTTCAATAACAATTTGATTCAAGTCAGAAAATTGCACTAATTGATCTAGTTCAACAATCAAATCTTCGCGTAATGTACAACAAATGCATCCATTCGGCATCGAAACAAGTTTTTCTCCAGTTCTTTTAAAACCTTTCTTGTCGACTAATACCCCATCAACATTTACTTCCCCTATGTCATTTACAATGACAGCAATTTCCTTTCCGTGATCACCGTACAGAATATGATTTAGAAGTATCGTTTTTCCTGAACCAAGATAGCCAGTTAAGATTGTAATAGGTATTTTTTTCATAGGGAACCTCTTTCTATACCTTGAATTTACACTTTAAGTGCAACACATAAAAATGAGTCATAATCGATATCCAACTAGTATAAGTTTGTCGAGAACACTCCTAGAAGGAAAATAATTATGAGCCAGTATCGTCATCTTACTATACTCGAACGAGAAAGAATCTTTCTGCTTCACGAAGAAGGATTTTCTATTAGTATAATTGGCAACGACATTCAGCATAGCCCGTTTACTATTTTACATGAACTGAGAAGAAACAAGAAAAAAACTATTCACCTTCCAAAGCGGAAAAAAATTATGCTTATCGAAGAAAAAAATGCGGACGTTATCACATTCTAAATGATCCGTGAGTTTGGTCAATTGTTCGTCATTTATTTGTCGATTTTCAGTGGTCGCCAGAGGAAATCTCGAATCGTTTGAAGCATGAACATATGGACTTTTCAATTAGTTTTATCACGATCTAACGTGCAATTTGCAATGATCTTTTCGATACAGAACCCCTCTCACACGGCAATAAAGGCCTGATCCGTTCATTGCACCATCGAGGAAAAACAAGACATACAAAAAATCATGTCGAGTCTCGTGGAAAGATTTGCCTTACTCATTCGATCCATGGCCGTCCAAAATCCGCAGATGATAGAAGTGATTTTGGTCATTGGAAAGCCGATATTGTAGCTGGCAAAACTGGTGGTACTTGTTTAGTGACTTTGACAGACAGAAAATCATGCTTCCTTTTAGCAGGAAAGAAGGTCCCCAGAAAGAAAGCCGCTTATGTGAGCGAGAAAATGATTGAACTTTTAAGCAGTATTCCAAATGAGGCGGTCAAAACGATCACTCCAGATAGAGGAAAAGAATTCTCCAATCATTTCGCAGTTACAGAAGCATTGAATAATATGCCCTTTTATTTTCCAGATCCTCATGCCCTTGGCAACAATGAACAAATTAAAATACGAATAGACTCATTCGAGAATACTTGCCAAAATCGAAAGAGATAGCTACGGTAGATAACTCAACGATAAATCAGATGATTGAAAAACTGAATAACAGACCTAGAAAGTGTTTAGATTGGAGAACACCTTATGAAGTCTTCTTTGATAAAGTGTTGCGCTTGATTTGACAATTCAAGACATAATAAAAAGCAGATCAAATCCAAATAAGGGAAAAATGATCTACTCTGGTATTATCAATTAATTGGCCAAGCTATTATGCCGTTTTGCTAAACGTCTACTTCTTCCAGTATTGACCTTGATAAAACAACAATCAGGATCCCGTTTTAATACTCTATGAACTGTGTCAATACTAACATGTAAAGTTGCAGCAATATCAGCTAATGTACTCCCATTTAATCTCATT
>OBXM01000353.1_pt1 | contig 51987 bp, 43 predicted proteins | sample 1538141 | NCBI WGS metagenome assembly OBXM01 (sample SAMEA2580153, study PRJEB22360) | human gut metagenome | biome: human gut; feature: human-associated habitat; material: faeces | place: Denmark | collected 2008/2010 | reverse complement strand
CCATTCTTCTATTCATCAAACGGGATGAACACAGAGAAGCCGTAAGGGCGCGGAATCCTTATGCAGAATATATGGAGAAACGCCCGCAGGCAGTGGAGCGGCCAAAGCGTATTGCGGCAGAAACGAATTTGGGGTGCGCTGAGACACAAAGAAGGAATATCCACGGGCCCAAAACGGGGAGGCTGCTTTTCAAAGAGCCTGGGCGGCAGGAAAAGGCGGCGCGCCCAGCGCAAGGGGTGGCAAAACAGGCCGGGCATATATCGAAGAAAGCTGTCCGGAAGATTCAGCATACAGCACAGGCTGCTGCCAAAACCGCAAAGCCGGCAGGCAAGGCATTGACGAATACGGCCAAAGTCTGTATCGCAGCGTTTAAAAGTGTTGTGGCGGCGGTCATCGCAAGCGGCGGAGTGGTACTGGTCGTGATTTTGCTGATATGCCTGATCGCGCTGGTGGCAGGCTCTGCTTTCGGTATTTTCTTTTCTGCAGAGCCGACGGGCAAGGGGATGACATTGAAACAGGCGGTGCAGGTTTTGAATACGGAATACTACGAACAGATCAGGCACATCGAGGCAAGCGTGCCGCACGACAGGGTGGAATACATTTCTCCGGATAGTTCGGTATCCATCCGATGGGAGGACGTGCTGGCGGTATTCGCAGCGGACGTGGCGGCGGACGAACACGGCGCACAGGTGGTCGCGCTGGACGAAAGGCAGCTGCAGAAGCTGCGGGAGGTATTGGGGGATATGCACCGGCTCGATTACAGCACACGGACAGAGGAACACGAAGAAACTGTGATTACCACGGATGAGGATGGCAGGGAGATCACCGATACCGTTACAGTAGCGGAGACCATACTGGAGTTTGAGGTAGCGCACAAAGCCACAGCCGAAATGGCTGTGGCTTATGGCTTTACCCCTCGGCAGAACGAACAGCTCGCCTTGCTGACAGGGCAGGAGTATACCGCACTCTGGATGACGCTGCTGGGCGGCTATGTGAACAGCGGCGGGCAGATCATCGATCCGGATACCGATTGGGTGGGGACGGACATATTCGCCTGGCCGCTTCCACAGAGTTTTACGATCACCTCTCCTTTTGGTTACCGGAAAGACCCGTTCACCGGAGAGGTGACGTACCACAGCGGTACGGATATCGCCGCTCCGGCGGGCACGCCCATCCTTGCGGCCGCCGACGGCACGGCGACCATTGCCAACGGCGCCGACCCGTGGGGTGAAAGTAATGGCTACTACATTAAATTGGACCACGGAGGCGGGATGGAGACACTGTATGCACATTGTTCCGCCATTACCGTCACAACTGGCCAGCGGGTGCGGCAGGGCGAAGTAATCGGCTATGTGGGTACTACGGGGAACAGTACGGGAAATCATCTGCATTTTGAGATTGGGATAAGTGGTCAACAAATGGATACAACAAATTATTTTATCAAGTTAAGGCTGTATGAAAAGTTACGGAATAAATGATTAAATACATAACAGGAATGGAAATAACTGTGTGGATAGTGCCATTATGGCATGGCCTGAAAGGGTGCAGACTTCTGACTGGTGTACAACATGGTAATAAAGCGGAAAGTGAAATCTTGAAGAGAGGTAATAGTCGATGAACACTTTGAAATCAAAGTCCGCAATGCCTCTCATTACCGATTGGAGCCAGATAGACTGGCAGAAAATCAATCGATATGTAGAGAAATCGCAACAACGAATATACCATGCCGAAAGAGCCGGAGACAAACGTAAAGTTCGGAACCTGCAAAGAATGCTGATGAACAGTGAACTATATCTGGGGACGAATATACCGCTATCTGAGACGCCCCCACCCCCAAAAGGGATGGAAGTGGATTAAGCGGCAGTATTTCAAACCGGACAAAACTGGCCAGAGCATGGATAAATGGATTCTTACCGACTCTGTCACAGGCAATCAACTCAAAAAAATGGCGTGGACACCGATAGTCAGGCATCAACAGGTCAAGTACAATTACTCACCGTTTGACGCAGACCTCAAAGAGTATTTCAACAAACGGGACAGGAACAAATTTGATTTGAATAATGTTGCTTACAGGCAGAAATTGGCCAAGAAACAAAAATGCGTTTGTCCCATGTGTGGAATGAGTATCACCGATTTCGAAGAAGGGCTGGAAACCCATCACATTCTTCCAGTTGTCAAAGGTGGCACTGGTACTTACAAAAATCTTCAACTGGTGCATATCTCCTGCCACATTGAATACCACAGAGTTTTCCCAGCAAAAGGGGATGTTCCAACGCCATCAGAAATTGCCAAGTGTCATAAAGGAATCAAAGGCAAACGGTTGGCTGGGACGCTCTAATCTTTCGGATAAAGGTATGCTTGAGCCGTATGTTGGGAAACCAACGTGTGCGGTTCTTAGGCGGGAAAGAGGGAGTAATCCTTCCGACCTAGCCGGCAAAAACCGGAGATAATATCAAAGGTTTACCTATCGCTATTCAAGGACGATTTTATCATGGAGCTGTGCGAGCTGGACCGCAGCATGATGGTGTCCATCGACATCCTGCCCGTGCCCACGGATAAAGCGGTGCGGGAACTGCAGAACAAACTGTTGAGTGTGGAAACGAATGTCGCCGGCTGGCAGCGGCGGCAGAACAACGCCAACAACTATATGGCGAATGTGCCCTACGATATGCAGTACGGGCTGCTGCCAAAACCGCAAAGTCGGCAGGCAAGGCATAAAAAGCGGGTTTGTGACGGATTTTGTGCTTTCTTGTCAGTGCGTCTGGCGGGAGATAAACAGACAGTAATGGGCATATTGCACAAGGAAATCGACCGTGATTTTACGTGGCTTCAAAACGAAAGTTCGTTTTCGATTTATTGAAAAAAAGGAGTGACTTTTTTGATGAGTTCTGTCAATTGAAAGACAAATCCATCTGCGCTATATTATAGAATGTAATGACATTAAGATGTTCACTCATTAAGACGGTAAGATGTTTTGAAATGCGCATTTCGAAATGATTACGAAAATTATAAGACGGAAATTGCAAGAAAAGGAGAAAAGTATGAAAAGGATAATCGCAAAAGCAGTGACATTTTTATTGGCAGCTTCCATGCTGTTCACCGGCTGCGGCAGTACGCCCGCGCCCTCATCTTCGGTAAATGCGCCGGAGTCGGGGTCAACAGTCGGCGCGCCCACTGAAAAGGTGAAGATTGTTGAGTGGAGTCAAGGCGAAAAGGTGCTGAAGCTTAAGCAGCAGATCATCGCGGAAAGATTCCCCAATATCGACTATCAATACGTTTTGGTCAACAACAATGACTATCTCACAAAGCTTCAAACTGCCCTTGCCACAGGTACTGATGTTCCCGATATTATTACGGTGGAAATCTCAAATCGCGGCGCTGTGTTTGATATGGACATTTTAGAAAATCTGGAGGCAGAGCCGTACAATTACGACCGCTCGCAGTTGTTTGAGGCTGTTGTGCCCGCGCTGACGAACGACAGGGATGAGCTAGTGTCGCTGGACAATCAGTTCTGCCCCTCCGGCTTCGCATACAACCGGGAGCTGACAAAGAAGTATTTCGGCGTAGAAGAGCCTGATGACGTGTACGCCCTTGTCAAGGACTGGGATACATTCATCGAGACTGGCAAAAAGCTGAAAGAGGTGGCTGGCGACGGTGTGTATATGATGCAGGGCATGTACGACTTGTTGGAGCTGCTGGCGGGTCAGACCACAACGGATTACATTGAGGGAGATACCATCAACCTGACGGCTCGGTATCAAGAGGCCTTTGAAAAGGCCTGTGAGATTCGAGATGCAGGCGTACCGCTGGGCAGCAACGAGAAAAACTCCACCTCATGGAACGCTGCGTATACCGATGGCAGCGTTTTGTTCTTCAACCACGCGTCTTGGTCCACTAACTCCTGCATCGCCTCCAACGACGAGGAGCAAAAGACCATGGGTCAATGGGGCTTCTGCATGGCGCCCGGCGGCGGCTGGATGAACGGCGGCACGTCCATCGGTATCTACAAGGGGAGCGAGCACAAGGAAGAGGCTTGGCAGATCATTCAGTACTTCCAAGGCACGCTGGAGGGATACGAGCCGATCTACGACCAGTTGGGCTGGATCCCCAGCTTCAAGGCCTTCTACGAAGGCGACGACGCGCTGATTAACAACGACTTCCGCTATGCGGACTGGTTTGGCGGCCAGAATATCTGCAAATACATCTACGACAACATCGGTGTAGGGATCAAGCCCTATGAGCATGTGAACATATACAGCACCACTGTTATGGAGTGCTTCAGAGACACATCGCTGCAATTTTTGATTAATCCCCAGATGACGGCGCAGGAAGGTATGCAATATATGACCGAGAAGTTACAGTCGCAGGAGCCGGGTGTAACGATCCAGTAAAACAATAGCCCTTCCGTCTGTGGCGTTTGGCCGCAGACGGAAGGGTTAAAAGATTGCTAAGGAGAACAATTATGAAAACTTCCGGTACAGCATCGCTGCGAAGCAGGAAATTTGACATGTACCGATTGTGGCCGTACATATTTGTACTGCCCTATCTTGTGTGTTATTTCCTGTTCAATTTTTATCCAACGCTTTACTCGTTCTACATCAGTTTTTTTGACTGGAACGGAATCTCACCGAAGGAATTTGTCGGTGTGCAGAACTATGTGACACTGCTGACAAAAGATCCGCTTTTCTGGAAAGCGCTGGGCAATACGATCGCTATGATCGCTATTTCGATTCCTGTCCAAATCGGCTTGGGACTTTTGGCTGCGGCGATTCTGTTCCCGATGAAGCATAAGCGCGCTTTGGAAACTATTGTTTTTCTTCCCTATATCATCGCACCTATTGCCATCGGCGCGATTTTTGCCAATATGTTCGATTGGCAGTTTGGCTATATCAATGAGGTTCTGATGAAGTTGCAGATGCTCAGCGAGAAGATTTATTGGCTTCAAGATGAGCACTGGGCCTTTGCAATCGTTGTGATGATGCAGATCTGGCGGCACATCGGCTACTGTATGATCATCTATCTGGCGGGCATGACGGCGATTCCTTCCGAAATTTATGAGGCGGCCAAGATCGACGGCGCAAACAGCGTGCAGACGTTTTTGCACATCACCGTGCCGCAGTTGAACAGTTTGACGGTGTTTTTGATCTTGACCTCCATCATCAACGGATTGCAGCTCTACGAAATGCCGGCGCAGCTTTATGCGGGTAGCACGGCGTCCTTCGGCGGCCCGGGTTATTCGGTGCTTACCGTGATATGGAAATTTATAAACGACGCCTTCGGAACAAAAATGCAGTTGGGCTACGGAGCGGCGCTGTGCTATATACTTTTTGTTGTCATTGTGGCATTCTCTGTTGTTTTCAAAAAACTCACAGCGGGTAAGGAGGACTGAAGAAAGTGAAAAAAGCGATTGGCTGCACCGGAAAGGGCTTGGGCGTTTTGGCTTTTGCTGTGCTGTGCCTGATCTGCATCGTCCCGTTTGTACTTCTTCCTTTGATGGGTTCATATTCTACCGAGGAATTGATGCAAAAGCTGCCCTTTTCTTTCGGGAATCATTTTTTCGAAAACACGCGGACGCTGCTGAAAAGCAATTTCCTGCGGGTGTATCTCAACAGTGTTTTGGTCACGGTGGGTTCGATTGTGCTCAGCGTGTCCATCAGCGTACTGGCGGCTTATTCCATTGCCAAGTTCCAATATAGAGGCGCAAAGCTGTTCAATACGCTGATTGTTGTGACCATGATGGTGCCCGGGCAAATCAGCACTATCGGCTACATTATGGAAATGCGCGCTATGGGCATGACAAACTCTCTCTGGCCACTGATCTTCACATGGATGGCGCACCCTTTCACCTGCTTTTTCTTGATTCAGTTCATGAAGAACTCGGTGCCTACGGAGGTAATCGAGAGCGGGCGCATTGACGGCGCGTCAGAACCGCGCATCCTCTTTTCGCTGGTTTTGCCGTTTATCCGCCCGGGTGTGGCGACAACTGTGATCATGCTGTTTTTGTGGTCGTGGAACAACTACACGCTGCCCATGCTGATGATTAACGACAATGAGATGTTCACCATTCCACTGTATGTGGCGAACCTAATCTCGGAATTCCGCTTTGACATCGGCGGACGCATGGCGGCTCTTACTTGGGCGGTGTTCCCGGTGATCATTTTGTTCGCGGTATTTTCAAAATCGTTTATCGCGGGCATTTCTGCCGGATCGGTGAAGGGGTGAGCGGCATGGTGACCATCCAGGCACAGCCTCTTACGCCGCAGGCCTTTGCGCCCTTCGGCACATATGTGGATCTGCTGCACGCGGGCTTTGAAAACGGGCAGGAGGTAATGCAGTCCAGCTTTTTTCCCGACTTGATGCCGCTGACGGTGGCGCAGCCGACATCTGTTTCGATGGGGCGGGTGTGCTCGTGCAGAAAAATAATCCCTTTTTTGGAGCGCCATCCCGGGACGGCAGAGGTGCGTCTGCCGCTGGACGGCAGCGTGGTGATCTACGCGGCACCGCAGCAGTCCTTGGAAACATTTGACCCCAGCACACTGCGGGCATTTATTGTGCCGCGGGGGACTATGATTGAGCTTGCGCCGGGCGTGGTACACGGGCGGCAGTTCACAGTAGATCAGCCCGTTGTACATATGCTGTTTTTGTGCCGCCACGGTACCTGTGCAAACGACGTGGAGTTGCGGCGGCTCGGGTCAGAGCTGGAAATAGAGATCGACACAGAGAAAGGAAGGTAAATGGGGCATGGTAGAGCCGAAGCTGTTTATGACGCTGCCGGAGGAATATGTGTGCACGCCTGACGGTATGACTGTGGATAAAGAGGGGAATCTGATTTTGTCCTGTCCGAATTACGCAGACCCGCGGATGTCGGGTTGTGTGGTCAGGATCACAAAGGATAAAAAGGTGGAAAAGTGGTTTGACGTACCGCGCCACCCCGACACAGGTCTTGCGCGCAACATGGGCATTGAACTGGACGAAAACGGCAATGTGTACCTGTGCGACAACCAAGACTGGAAGCGCAGTCCCGAGACGCGCTGCAAGGGGCGCGTGCTGCGGATAAAGGCGGACGAGCAGGGAAATATTTTGGAGAGCCGCGTCGTGGCATGGAATATGGAGCACCCCAACGGAATCCGCATCCGAGACGGCTGGATGTATGTGACTCAGAGCCGCATGCCGGATGTGAAGCATCCATCGGGCTGCATGACAAGCGGCGTATACAGATTTAGACTGGAGGACGAGAACATTCGCGTCAGCAATACGATGGAGGACTCCAATTTGTTCGCCGTGTTTTTGACGCGCAACCCCGAATGCCAATACGGCGCGGACGGCATTGCTTTCTCGCCGTCGGGCGATTTGTATGTGGGGAATTTCGGGGACGGCGAAATTTACCGCCTGACCTTTGCGCCAAACGGCGAATTGGCCGACAATGTGCCTTTTGCGCGGGATCCGGCGCAACTGGTGAGCACAGATGGCATGATCTTTGACGAGCGCGGCAATCTTTACATCGCAGATTTCCGTGTGAACGCCATCTGCAAGATGTATTCGGACGGCAGGTTGGAGCGCATTGCCCAAAGCCCTGACTGCGACGGGTTGGACGGCGGCTTGGATCAGCCCGGCGAGCCGATTATCTGGCAGGAAAAGCTCATTGCGTCATGCTTTGATCTTTCAGTGGGGCCGGGAAAGGTGAATACTGCCCACGAAATGCCCGCCACGATGTCGGAGTTGCCGCTGATATGAGATACGGGAGGGATGATCATGCCCGAGCAAGATTTTCCGTATAAGATTGATCGCACATCCATTGTTCCGCTGTATTATCAGCTTAAAATGTGCATTTTAGAGCTGATCCAATCCGGGCGACTGCAAGAGGGCGATATCATTGCGCCGGAGAGCGAACTGTGTGAAAAGCTGAACATCAGCCGCCCCACGGCGCGCCAATGTCTTAACGAATTGGTGGCGGAGGGATATCTGACAAGACAGCGGGGCAGAGGCACTTATGTTGCCAAGGAAAAGATCAACGCTCGATTTTTGAACAAACTGCACACCTTTGGTGAGGAGATCCGAGCAAGCGGCATGACGCCCCATACTCGGGTACTGTTTTTCGGTCATGTGGCGGGCAGCGCCGTGATTAACAGTCAGCTGGAGATCCAACCGAAGGATTCGCTCATACACCTACGCAGGCTTCGATGTGCCAACGAAGAGCCGATCTTGATACAGGATACCTATTTGGCCTATGAAAAATACAAGAATCTGCTGGAATTTGATTTTAACCAAAACTCCCTGTACGACGTTCTGGAATTTCGCTTCGGAACGTGCGTCAAGAGGGTTCGGCGCAGCATCCATGCGGGCAATGCCACCGCCAAGGAAGCCAAGCTGCTGGAGGTGAAAACGGGTATGGCGCTGTGCGTGGTGGTCACCACCGCGCTGGACGCACAGGGTGTGCCGGTGGAGTATACGGTGTCGCATTACAGAGGCGACAAGGTGAAATTCAGCGTAGAGCTGTACCGATGAGAAAAACAGAACGGAGGAGCAACAAGAATGTTGGATGACGCAAAGCACATACAAAATGTGAAAAACGTACTGCTGGCAATGCAGCGGCACTGCTGGGAGCAGGCGGAGGCAGAGCACGCGCTGACGGAACTGGGTGATACGGAGTTGGTGATCCGCATGGCGCGAGAGACCATCAACCGACGCCTGCCCGACGGCCGTGTGGGTGTGGTATCGGACGGCGATGAACGCACCGTCACCGACCCGTGTGCCTGCGGACAAGCCATTCGGCTGGCATGGGAACAGACAGGAGATTCGCTGTTTCGGCAGGCGTACGAGCGACTGTTGTACTGGACTCTTCATGACGCGCCTCGTAGCGACCGGGGAATCTTGTACCACTTGACAGATTCGCCGGAGTTTTGGGCGGATTCCATGTACATGCTCCCACCGTTTTTGGCGGATGCCGGCGAATATGAAGAGGCCGTACGGCAGTTCAACGGATACTGGGATGCACTGTATGACCCGGCTGTGGAGCTGTTGCATACCTTTTGGCACGACGGCGAGAAGAAATATCTCCGAGACGGCATCCACCGAGGAATCGCAAACGGGTATGCTGTGATTGCCGTATGCCGGATGTATCCTCTGCTGCCGGATTCTATGAAGGACGAAAAGGCGGCTCTGGCGCAAAAAGCCCGTCTGCTGATAGATGGTATGCTGCGGTGCATGCACGAGGGCGGTGTGTTTTACGACGCGCTGGACGTACCCGAGGGCAGCTTTGTGGCCATGAACGCCGCCCAGATGCTGGCATATGGCATCTACCGAGGCATACAGCTCGGGTGGCTGGGGGCCGACTATCGGAAGAAGGCGGATATACTGCGCTGCGAGATGGAACGGCGCGTAGACGACATGGGCTTTGTGAATGATGTCTGTGGCGCGCCCACATTCCGCAAGCCGGGCAATGCGCCCAATGGACAGTCGTTTTATCTGCTGATGCAGTGCGCCCATCGAGACTTTGAAAACATGATGCATAAACAACAGGAGGAAAGGCAATGAAGGGATTGATCGTACCGCAGGTGGGCAGTCTGAAAATGGCATATGACATTCCGGAACCAGTGATGGGCCCTTACGACGCACTGGTGCAGGTGCTGGCCTGCGGCATCTGTAACGGCACGGACTTAAAGGTGATCGATGGGCATTTCAAGGGCTTTGACACTTATCCTTGCGTATTGGGTCATGAGGCCTGCGGCCGCGTGATTGCGGTGGGGAAAAAGGTGAAAAACTACAAGACAGGCGATATTGTGCTGCGTGCGAAGTTGCGTGATACCGAGCGCTATTACAGCGGCTGGGGCGCGTTTGCCGAACGGGCGCTGGTGACGGATTATCATGCGATGGTGGCGGACGGTTGCCGAGACGTACCGGTAAAGCATATGGCGGAACAAATCCTTCCACCGGAGATCGATCCAGCCAAAGGACAGATGATTATTACGCTGAAAGAGGTATACAGCGCGCTTTTGCGCTTCGGCGTAAGTGCCGAAAAAACGGTTATGATTAACGGCTGCGGCCCTGTGGGGCAGGCGATGACGGTTTTTTGCAAGCTGCTGGGTGTGAGTCGTTTGATGGTGAGCGACATGGACGAGGTGCGTCTGGAGCGGGCGCGGGAACTGGGCGCAGATTTGCTTGTGAATCCGGCACAGGAGGATGTGCAGCAGAAAGTGAAACAGCATTTCCCGGAGGGTGTGGATATCTTTATTGACGCGGTGGGGCGAAACGAGCTGATCAATCTGGGCTTGAAGGTAATCGGCTTCAACGGAAAGGTGGCGGTGTACGGCATTTCTCCGGTGACCTGCGCCGAGATCGACTGGGAGTACGCGCCCTACAACTGGAGCATTCAATTTGTGCAGAAACCGACCTTCCCCGAGGAGTCGGCGGTTCACGCGCAGGTGGTGGAGTATGTTCGCCGCGGCGCAATCAACTTGGACGATTTTGTAACGCACGTCATGTCAGTTGATGATTTTGAAGAGGGATTTTCCTTGGTGAAGCAGCGCAAGGCTGGGAAGATCGCACTGACCTTTTGACGGCAGAAAGAAGGAGTAAACACAATGCCTATCAATGGAAAACAACTGGCGAGAATGACCGACAGTACACATATTGCCACGCTGGCTACCAAGCAGGAAGTGGACGAGATGATCCGACAGGCAAAGGAGTATCACTTTTTTGCTGTCAATGGCCCGGCGGCGTATTTTTCGTATCTGGCGAGGCAACTGCAAGGAACGGACACGAATCCGGGCTTCGGCTGTACCCGATGGTCGGGCGCCGATCCCTCTCACTGCAAGGCCTATGCGGCGAAATGGGCGGTGGAGAACGGCGCACAGGAGATTGACATGGTGATGAACCTAAGCTTTTTCAAATCCGGCCTGTACGACGAGGTGGTGCGGGACGTGCGCTGCGTGAAGGACGCCATCGGAGACAAGGCACTGAAAGTGATTGTTGAGTGTGTGTTCTGGACGGACAAGGAAATCGAAAAAGCCACGGAGCTTCTAATCGAGGGCGGTGCCGACTGCATCAAGAGCTGCACTGGCATGGAAGGTCCTTGTACGCTGCACCATATTGAGGTGATTACCCGAACGGCTCGCGGCCGGGCCTGGGTGAAGGCGGCGGGAGGCGTTCGGACGCTGGAAACAGTGGATCAGATGCTGACGCTGGGTGTACAGCGCTTCGGCATCAATTACCGCACAGCAAAAATGCTGTGCGATCAAGCGAATCTGCGATAGGTCATTCATGGAAAGGAGGCATCGGCATTGGAGGGCTGCTTTCTCACCCACGACATGGGTACTTCCTGCGACAAGGCGACGCTTGTCAGCACCGAGGGAGAAGTTTTGAAAACATGCATCTGCGGCTACGCGATCCACTTTGGCAAGGACGGGGCTGCGGAGCAAGACCCAGAGGATTGGTGGCGAGCCTTTTGCCAAACCAGCCGAGAACTGCTTCGGGAGGTGCTGCCCGGACAACTGCTGGCGATTGCGGTCAGCGGACAGATGATGGCGTGTCTGCCGGTGGACGAGCGGGGCAAAGCCGTTCGCCCGGCGATGATCTGGGCGGACAGCCGCGCACAGCGACAGGCCAAAGAAATCGCGGACAGTCTGGGGCAAGAGGCGTATTATGGCATCACGGGAATGCGAGCCTCTGGCCACTATGCGCTGAGTAAAATGTGCTGGATGCAGCGTCATGAGCCGCAGTTGTACGAAAAGACCGTTTGCTTTTTGGCGGCTAAGGACTACATCAACTGCCGTTTGACGGGCGTTTTCGCAACGGACAAAGAGGATGCGGCGTATATGCACGCCTACGACATCCATCGGGGCGAGTGGTCGCAGACATTGCTGGACGCTGCCGGCCTTCAAGCGGAAAAAATGCCGTCTGTCCGTGCCCATGGGTCTGTTTTGGGGACAGTGGGTAAAGCGGTATCCATGCAGACAGGCATCGCGGCGGGCGTGCCGGTGGTCCTCTGTCCGGGCGACGGCGACGCGGCCACGCTGGGGGCTGGTGTGGTGGAAGTGGGCGATGCCTATACAAATATCGGAACATCCAGTTGGGTGAGCGTTTTGACCGGTGACGCCCGCACCGATCCTTTCATGCGGATTACCAAGGCCGACTACTTCGGCCTGTGGAGAGACAGCGGCACCATGCAGGCAGGTGGCTTTTCTTACGGCTGGATTAAGGATGTACTGTATGGAAGTGAGTCGGCGGACAGCGGCAGTGTGTATCGCCTTTTGGACGAAGAGGCTAGCCGTGTGCGCCCCGGCGCGGATGGGCTGCTGTATCTGCCCTATCTACTAGGCGAGCGCTCGCCTTGGTGGGACAGGCGGCTGTGCGGCGCTTTTTTGGGTATGGATGACGGCACACGGCGGGAACATTTTGTCCGGGCGGTATTGGAGGGTGTGGCGCTTCATTTAAAGATGATTTTGGATATCATCAGGCAGACAGTGCCTGAGCCTGCGCCGAAGCTCATGAGGATAATTGGTGGCGGCGGAAAAAGCGCTCTTTGGCGGCAGATTTTTGCGGATGTGTACGATTTGCCGATTTTGCAGACGAATGCGACACAGGAGGCTGGGGCGTTGGGCTGTGCAGTGGTGGCGGGCATGGGTATCGGCCTGTATCGTGATCTGCATGTGATTCGCCAATTTGAGACGGTGAAAAGTGTAACGGAGCCTGATCCGAACCGAGCGGCATATTACCGGGAGCTTCAGAAAACATTTGTGCGGGCGGCACAGGTGCTTGCGCCTGTGAGCCACGAGCTGTGGGAGTTGCGTCAGCGGGAAAGCGCGTCGCAGCACTGAGCGCCGTCAGCAAAAGCAGACTCCTTCAGCTCATATACGGAAAGGAAGAAACAACTATGGAGAAAAAGCCTTTGAGCGGTATCCGCGTGCTGGATATGACACAGTTTTTGTCCGGCCCGTTCTGCACCTTGACGCTGGCTGATCTGGGCGCTGAGGTGATTAAGATTGAGCGGCCGGGTTTGGGCGATCCCACACGCACGGATATCCCCACGAAAGACGGCACCAGCGCTATGTATATCAGTTGTAACCGAGGTAAAAAGAGCGTGGCGCTGGATTTAAAAAATCCCGCGCACAAGCAAGTGTATCTGGAACTGGTGGGCAAGTGCGACGTGGTGGTGGAAAACTTTAAGCCGGGTACGATGCAACGTTTGGGGCTTGCTTATGAAACGCTGCGCGCGCAAAAGCCAGACTTGATTTATCTGGCGATTTCCGGCTACGGACAAACCGGTCCTTACCGAGAGCGAGGCGCGCTGGATATCGCCATTCAAGCCATGTCGGGCTTTATGAGCATTACCGGCGAAAAGGATGGCCTCCCTACAAAGTCGGGCGCCTCGCTGGCCGATGTGGTGTCGGGCATCTACGGGGTGATCGGCGTGTTGAGTGCGCTGCTTTGGCGGGAACAGACGGGCGAGGGGCAATATGTGGACATCGCCATGCTGGATGCTGTTGTAGGCTCGATCATGCAGAATTCCATCGCCCGTTACTGTCTCAGCGGTGTTGTGCCGCATCCGCAAGGAAACAGGCATCCGGCGTCGGCTCCCTTTCAAGAGTTTGACACCGCCGACGGCAGCATTGTTGTGTGTTGCCCCACAAATGCGCAGTTTGAGAGCCTGATGGAGGGGCTGGGTCATCGAGAAGTGTACGAGGACCCGCTGTTCCGGGACACGGAATCCCGCTATGCGCATAAGGACGAACTGGCGCAGGTGCTCAGTCCAATCATCCGGGAGCGCAGCACCCGGGAAATGGCGGAGATGATGGAGCGCAGAAAGCTCTCCTTCGGCGAGATCAACACAGTGGATATGGTGGTGGACAACGAGCAGATTCGGGCGCGAGACATGCTGGTGGAAGTGGAGGACAGGCGCGCGGGCCGTTTTGACACAATCGGCTTCCCTATCAAGATGGATTGCGCAAAGCCCGAGAAGAGCTATCGTGCGCCCACCTTGGGCGAGGATACCGAGGACGTGTTGCGCACATTGTTGGGCATGGAACAGCAGGACATCGACGCGTTGCTTGCCCCGTACCGAAGCTGAGAGGATAGGGGATCGTATGAGAAAAGAACAGCAAGAATTTTTGCACCGAAAGGCATTGCTGGAGCAAGGCGGCGGCCAAGAGAAAATTGAAAAACAGCACGCCAAGGGCAAACTGACGGCCAGAGAGCGTCTTGGGCTGTTGTTTGACGAAGGTTCTTTTGTGGAATACGGCCTGTTTGTGGAGCACCGTTGCACGGAATTCGGCATGGATCGGGTACACACGCCCGCCGACGGCGTAATCACGGGCTTTGGCACGGTGAACGGTCGTGTTGTATATGCCTATGCACAAGATGCAACGGTCATGGGCGGTTCTCTGGGAGAGATGCATGGCTTGAAAATCGTGCGGCTCATGGAGGAGGCGATCCGGGCGAAAAAGCCCATTGTGGCGCTGAACGATTCCGGGGGCGCACGAATTCAAGAGGGTAACGATACCAAGGTGTTTTTGGATATTTTCCGCTTGAATGTGGAGGCTTCCGGTTATGTGCCGCAGATTTCGGCCGTTATGGGACCCTGTGCAGGCGGCGGCGCATACTCACCTGCGCTGACGGATTTTGTGATTGCGGTGGACGGCACAAGCAAGATGTTTGTGACAGGGCCGCAGGTGGTGCGGCAGGTCACAGGGGAGTGTGTGGACGACGAGACGCTGGGGGGCGCGCGGGTACACAGCGCCATTTCCGGCGTTGTGCATCGTCGGGCTGCGGACGACGCGGACTGCATCGAGCAGATTAAGCAGATGCTCAGTTTTCTGCCGGATTCTTGCGAAGATCAGCCGCTTATATATCGGTGCAATCAATCGGCGGACGCGCCCGTCGAAGCGCTGAACGAGATCATCCCAGCAGACAGCAAAAAGCCCTATGATGTGCGCCGTGTGATTGAGCTGACGGCAGACGACGGTTATTATTATGAGATCCAGCCGGAATTTGCGGGCAACATGGTCACAGCGCTGGCGCGGCTCAACGGCAAAAGCGTAGGTTTTTTGGCCAACCAGCCGTGCTGCAAAGCGGGCAGTTTGGACCTTGACGGCGCGGACAAGGCGGCGCGGTTTATCAATTTATGCGACGCATTCAATATACCGCTGGTTTTCTTGTCGGATGTGCCGGGCTGCTTGCCTGGCGTGGATCAAGAGCACCGGGGCATTATCCGCCACGGGGCAAAGATGATTTATGCGGCGGCGCGAGCGACTGTGCCGAAAATTGCGCTGACCATGCGCAAAATGTACGGTGGAGCATCGGCGGGCATGTGCGAAAAGGGCATGGGGCCGGATGTGGTTATCAGCTGGCCTACCGCACAGTCGGCGGTGATGGGGGCAGCGGGCGCGGCGGCCATTGTATATCGAAAGCAAATCGCCGCCGCACCCGACCCGGAGCAGGCAAAGCGGGAATTTACGGCCATGTACGAGCAGGCCTTCAACAATCCGTATCGAAAAGCTTCTCGGGAATACACGGATATCATCACAGAGCCTGCGGACACAAGGCGTTTGCTGATTCGCTGCTTGGCGGCGCTGGCGAATAAAAAAGTGCAGACTCTTCCGAAAAAGCACGGCAATATGCCGGTGTAAGAAAGGGGGGAACAGTATGGAAAAGGAATACCCCGCCGCCATCCAATATCATCCGAAGGCGCTGGCGCTGGATCGCAGTCCCGGGCAAGGGGGGCACAGAGCACCACTTCCGGGAATCGTGCGCCTTGTGGCCGTGCAGGAGGGACAAGTGGTGAAGCAGGGGCAGCTACTGGCCGTTTTGGAGGCCATGAAAATGGAAAATGAGATCACAGCCGCCAGGGGCGGCAGAGTGACGGCCGTTCACATAACCGGAGAAGGCGCAGTGGTGAAGGCAGGAGATTTGTTGTTTGAGATTAGCAGTCAGTGAAGGAGAAAAGAAAAATGACAGCAATACAGGTGTTTCTCACGCCGGCTGCAGGCAAGCGGCTCATCGCCCGTGCTTTGGCGAACAGACCGGATGTGCAGTGCGCCGCTCGGGAGCATACGGTGGTGATTGTGGAGGGTAGCACAAACAGCTATCTTGCCGCAGAACTGCTGAAAACTCTCGGCGACGATAGCTTTGAACTGCGGGGATTTTACCGCGGGCTGCTCAAGCCCGCCAAAGCACAGCGAACCGTGAAGCCTCGAGACGAGGATGTAGTCATCTGCAAAGGCGTTCTCGAAAAGGGCAAAACGGTTTTCGACGTAGCGGAGCAACTCGGCTCGCAGGATATGATCTTCAAAGGCGCGAATGCGGTGCGTTTGGCCGACGGGACAGCCGGTGTGATTATCGGCAACCCTACGTCGGGTACGGTCGCACCCATTGCGGCGGCGGTGCTGGGACGTCGCACCCGGTTGATCCATCCGGTGGGTGTGGAAAAGCGCGTGGAAGAACCGATTCACGCGTTGGCGGAAATATGCAACCGCGCTGGGTGTGCCGGTTTCCGCCTATATCCCTCGCCTGGGAGGGCATATACCGAGCTGGACGCGCTGCGGGAGCTGTGCGGCGTACAGGCTCACATCATGGCAGGCGGTGGAGTAGGCGGTTATGAGGGCGGCTGTTATTTCCTGTGTGAGGGTGACGCGGAAAGTTTGGGAAAATGCCGCGCCGTAACGCAGAAACTGGCGGATACGCCGTTGTACGAATTATAAAAACGCAAGCCGCAGGCGCAGTTTTTGTGCCGGCCTGTCGGAAGAGGCTGTTGCAAAATGAAAACGCAATAGCAATCCGCACAAAAAATTAAAAACAAGCAATGAAAATCGGCCCTCAAGAGAAGTGGTTCTGCTTCCCTCGGGGACCGATTTTTTGTGCATTATTTTTTGCGAAGCTATTTTGCAACAGCCCCTTTTCGTGTCGAGGATATATTAGCAGAGGGAGATGAAAATGTTGGCAAAGAACGCAGAAAATCGAGGACAGCTTAAATTTATAAGTTTGGAGAAGATGGTCCCGCAGGTTCACTTTCTGCGGAAGATCGTCGCGGCAATCGACTTCAAGAAAATCTACGAAGTTGTGGAGAGATTGTACTGTGAGGACAATAGCAGGCCAAGTGTTGACCAAGTGGTACTGTTCAAAGTTGTGTTGATTCAACATATTTATGGAATTCATTCGCTTCGCCGAACCTTGGAAGATGTGAACATGAACTTGGCATACAGGTGGTTCATTGGATATCCGCTGAACCAAGCAGTATCGCATTTCTCCACGATGAGCCATAACTTCAAGCATCGGCTCAACCATGCCGCGGTAGGGTATGCCTACCGGCGTATTGGAGAAACCTAATCCACTCGCATCCAAAGCTGCTTGTATAAGGGCTATTGATATAAAAAAATCATAGAAAGGCATTAAGGAAAGAGGGCAACCAAAATGGGGGGCCCTCTTTCTTTAAAAGTTCGAGAGGATGGTTGCAAATGGACAGTTAAAGCGGGATGAGACGGCTGCCAGCAAAGTAAAAATAGATATGAGGATGCTTTGCTGTTGGGAAATATAGAGTATGTATAACTGTCCATTGCCGTTCACCACCTCAGCCGGTTTGAATTTCAGATTTCAAACCGACTGGAGGAAAAAACGATGGCATACAACCATCGAAAGGCAGAAATAGAATGGCTCAATTGGAAAGAGAAAGAAGAAAAGCAGATGAGGGAGCTGGGCGTGGACGAGGACACAATCCAGCGCCTGCATACATACGATTGGCAGCAGTTTAAAGCGGAAAGGAATTTTTACGAATGGCAGTCTGTCACAGGTGAAGCCGTTGAAGAGCTGCCGGAAACCCATGTTAGAGAACTAAAAAATGTTGATGATCTGTTGAACAACATTGAAAACGAAAAGATTTTTGATGTTCTAAAAAAGGCGGACAAACTCACGCTGGGGGTTTTAGTACTACGAATCAAAGGATACTCAAGCAAGGAAATATCATGCCTTACGGGCATCCCAGAGCTGGCCGTCAATAATCGCATTGCGCGGTTACGAAAAAAAATAAAGAAAATTTTTTGAGTGCGATATATTTTGCCCTTTCTCGCTGGCTATAAGATGAACGACGGAAATTCTGGAGTTCACTTGTAGCTTGACAACCGCATATCAGCACGGCAGGTACGTTCCCGCCCATACGAGCGATATCGGGAAAAGCGCCATGACGTGCAGACAGCCACACTGCTGCCCTTCGTGAGGGCGGCGGTGTATGCCTGCCTGCGCCGAGCGATCCATTTTGCCCGAAAAGGAGCCAAAGCAGGCTCTTTTGCGTTTGACTATGGAGCGGGAGACAATGATACGCCTGTTGCCCGGCACAACAGACCGGGTGGCCGACCTTGGGTTGTAATCAGTAAGACCCCTGGGGAGCCAGCGAGTGGTTGTAAGCGATCGACCCGCCTGCCGTGTTCCCATGTGTGCGGGGGGCGAGCTGCAAATACGACACAAAAACCAAATCAGATGATGAAAACGACGCTGTCGTTGACGTCAGAGCGGTACGGCGCAGAGCTGGGTGCTCTGCGCCGCATCCGTTTGCCGTCAACGGTGGCTGAGACTGGAGAAATGCCGTATGGAACAACAAACGTCTTTTGAAAAGGCACACGCAATGGTGGAACACATTTTTCGGGCGCTGCTGCCCGAACACGGCCTTATGATACGGGAAGAACAGATCATGCTGTGCCATGAAATGCTGGATACGCTGTTCGAAGGGAAAATCGCACTCTGCGATGCAGGCGTAGGCATCGGAAAAACGCACGCCTATCTGGCGGCATGCCTGCTGTGGCAGCGGTTCCGGCCTGTACATCTTCCGGGCACAGTGGTGATCTCCACATCCAGCATTGCGCTGCAAGGAGCGATCATGAGCGAGTACATCCCATTTTTATCGCGTGTGCTTTTGCAGGCGGGGATACTGGAACGCCCAATTTATGCAGCAGTAAGAAAAGGGAAAGAGCGGTTCGTATGCGAAGCAAGACTTGCGGAGCGCATGGCGCAGGTGCGCACAAAAACAAATGTCAGCAGACGGCAGGCGGCTTCGCTTCGGAATTTGGAAAAAACATATGACCTGGACGAAGCGCTGGGCCTTTCGGGTTTTGACCGCCGCCATGTATGCGTGCCGCCCATGTGCCCGCGGAACTGTACTATGCGGGACTTTTGCCGGTATCAACAATATCTGAGAGAGTCGCGCAGTGCAGAAGTTGTGATCCAAATCTGCAACCACAATTATCTGCTGGCCAATGCAGTACACCGTCAGCAGGAACTGCGGCCTCTCTTGAAGGAACATCATGTTCTGGTGGTGGACGAAGCGCATAAGCTGCCGGAGGCGGCACGCCAGATGTACAGCCGGAGTGTATCGTGGGAGGATATACGCGGGGTATGCGAAGCGCTGAGAAGAGAGCGCTTTGTTTCCATATCAGAACGGCTGGCGGAAAAGCAGGCGGTGCTTATGGCAAGCCTTTCGCGCCCGGAGCATCAGCAGGAAGAAACGAGTGTTGTATTTGAGCTCACTCCGGAGCGCGCCCGTGCGCTGGACGCTGCCATTGCCTGCCTGCGGCAAACAGCCGTTCAGCTTGCTCCGCACCTGCCGGGCTGGCTGCTCCGCCGGCTGGAAGGAATGGGGGATACACTTGAACTGTTCCGAAACTTGAATCCTCGTTATGTTCTGTACATTCAATACAGCCATTCCGGTACGCCGGCGCTCTGCGCGGCCAGCCGGGAAACTCCCGTGCAGCTTGCGCGGGCGCTGTGGGCGTCCGGCAGACCGGCGATCCTTACCTCCGGTACGCTTGCAACAGGCGGGAACTTTGCGCGGGCCGAACAGATGCTGGGATTGGAACAGTGTGGCCGAACAAAAAAATTTGTGGCGTTGTCGCCGTTTGATTATGAGCGGAATTGCCTGCTGTACATTCCGAAAGATATGCCGGACAGCAGAATCGGGACAGAAGCGGAGTACCTAGCCCGACGCATTGAAGAATTGATCATAGCCACGCATGGTCATGCGCTGGTATTGTTCACATCGTACAGCTTGATGGGAGAAGTGCATACGCATTTGCAGAACCGTCTGCCGTTTCCATTACTGGAGGCGTGGCGGAACGGACATCAGGCCGTCCGACTGTTCAAGAACCTTTCCAATGCAGTGCTGTTTGCAGCGGGGCCTTGTTGGGAAGGGATGGATTTTCCCGGAGATATGGTGTCGCTGCTGGTGATCGCGCGCCTGCCGTTCCCCGTACCGGACCCGGTCAGTGAGGCGGAGCGGAAGCAGTATCCCAGCTTGCAGGAATATATCCGTGCAGTGGTGCTGCCGGACATGCAAAGTAAGCTGCGACAGGGATTTGGACGGGCAATCCGCACGGAAACAGATACCTGCGTCGTGGCGGTTTTAGACAGGCGGGCAGCCGAGGGGCAGCGGTACCATGCGGCTGTGCTGGAAGCCCTGCCGAAGTGTAGGTTATCAGACAGTTTAGAGGATGTGGCCCGATTCATCCGGGAACGGAAGACACTGGAATATTTTCAGCAGTGAAAGTTTTTCTTTATACTACATTATATATGGAGTTGGTACAATGCATCAACAACAGTTGACGGATGAACATGAATTGAAACTTTGGGCATATGCCCGCAGCAGTTCATCTCGCCCCAGCGTTTTGATTCAGCAGATGCAGGGGCTGCTGGCCGATGCGGAACGCAACCATTGGACTGTTGTGGGAACGTCGCAGGACATGAGCACAGGCAGGACGCTGGCTCGCATGGGATTGCGGGAGGCACAGAGCGCGGTGCGGCAGGGGCTTGCCAATGGGATTCTGATAGAAGATGTTGGCCGGCTGAGCCATGAATACAGTACGGCGCTGCGCGTCCTGGAGTTTTTGCAGGATCACGGCGCTGTTCTAATTTGCACACAGTCCGATGTGCGTTATGAACTGTACATCAAAGGGCTGTCGCAGCCGCTGCAACAGCGGGCGATGTCTAAAGGGGGGATAGTTCCGTGGAGAGAGAGATAGATGATACACAGCGTGAAACTTCGTCTTCACGCCTTATCGCGGAGATCTGCTATTATATATCTTTTGCTGCCTTGAAGCGCCTGTGGGAAAAAGGAGAAATCTCCGAAGCGCTTTTTAAAAGAATCAATGTTGGTATTGCCGAAAAATATGGAGTTTTGAAATACTCGATTTAGTAGGTTGTGTGATAGCTTTCAATGCGTTTTTAGGGTATGTTGGGTGTGACAAAAAAGATGTCCGGCATGCGGAAAGGGGACGTTGAGAGTGCCACAAGTCAAAATCATTCAACCGCTTGAAGAACAAGTTAAGCGGCTTCGCGTTGCGGCATATGTTCGTGTGAGCAGCGATTCCGAAGATCAGCTGAACTCTTTTTCGGTGCAGATGGAACATTACACGGGCCTTATAAAGGATAACGCGGAATGGAATTTTGCGGGAATCTACGCAGATGAAGGAATCACCGGTACGGCGGCAGATAAAAGGGAAAGTTTTCAACGCTTGCTGAAAGACTGCCGGGCAGGGAAAATCGACCGGATATTGGTGAAGTCCATTTCGCGGTTTGCGCGCAATTCAGCGGATACAATTTCGGTAACTAGAGAGCTGAAGCAGCTTGGTGTCTCCATTTATTTTGAAAAAGAGGGCATCGACACCGCAGATATGGGGAGCGAAATGTTGCTCAGTATGCTTGGTGCGGTAGCTCAGGAGGAATCGGTATCGATCTCCCGCAACCTCCAGTGGGGAATTCGCAAGCGAATGCAAAAGGGCGAATATGTCACGGCAAGCGTGCCGTTCGGATATTCGTATATTGATCGAACGCTTGTGCCCAATGAAAAGGAAGCTGCCGTAGTACAGGACATCTTTCAATACTACATTTCCGGTATGGGTATGCAGGAGATTGTGAATGAGTTGATGAGCAATGGCATACAGCCGCCACGTAGGGCCAAAGAGTGGTGCATCTCAGATATACAGTATATATTGACAAATGAAAAGTACATTGGAGATTCTTTGTTGCAAAAGAAGCTCACAGTTGGCGAGTTTCCAAGCAGGCGCGTCAAGAATGACGGAGATTTGTCACAGTACTATGTGGAAAACAGTCATCCTGCAATTATAGAAAAAGAAGTGTTCGCTCAAGCGGAAAAACTGATCGGACAAAAACGGTTGACAGGATCTGTCCGCGTTGCATATCCGTTAAGCAAAAAACTAGTTTGTGGTGTTTGCGGAACGGTTTTCAGAAGAAAAGCCTCTGGAAGGGATTTCAACGCGATTACATGGGTGTGCCGTGCTCATTATCTTAATACCGAAAAATGCCCGATGAAACCTGTCGCGGAGACAGAGATTCATCGGGCATTCTGTTTTCTCTACAACAAACTCCTGTTACATAAAACTGTAATCTTAGAGGGTTTGCTGCAAGATTTACAGGAGATAAAACGGCGTGGCCAATGCAGTCATCCGGACGTAATAATGATGAATCGAGAACTTTTAGAAAGTCTGAAACAAGTCCACTTCTTGACACAGCTGCATTCAAAAGGAGTGATTTCCGCCGACATTTATCTGGAACGCCGTACTGCTTTAGATAAAAAAACGGCAGAATTACAGAAAAAACTGCTATCCAGCCAGCAGACGAATAAGCTGGATGAAGTCATCGGGCAGACCGAAAAATTGCTTTCGATTCTATATGAGGGAACTCCGATCACGCGGTTTGATGCAGATATATTTGGAGATATTGTGGATAAAATTGAGGTAGGTCATGAGGCTTTCTGTTTTTACCTTAAGAACGGTCTGCATTTATTGGAGAAAAGGTGAGGCAATGAAAAAAATACGCTATCTCCCGTTTGGATACACCATCGCAAAAGGGGAAATACGTCTGCAACCTCAAGAGGCCCCTATTGTCCAAAATGTGTTCAAATGGTATTTAGAAGGGGAAACGATGCAGCGGATCGCAGAACGGTTGAACTGTCAAGAGGTACAGTACAACAACAATACTGCGATGTGGACAAAGCACATGATACATCGCATTTTGGTGTGTAAAAAATATTGCTCCGGCGAGAAGCTGCCTGTTTTGATTACAGCGGATATCTTTCAGCGAGCGTGTATACTTCGGATGGGAAAAGCCAAAGTATCACGCAAGGAGCTATCTGCGATACGAGCGCATGCAGTTTGTGCATGCTGCTCGAACAAGGTGTATTTCAGAACAAGCGGCGAACGGTGGGAATGCCCGAACTGTGGGATGAAAACCGATAAGCAAACAACGGAAAATATATTGAATGCGATTTGCAGTCTACTGAATGACTTATCAAGCCATCTTGAGAGATTACGCCCGCCGGGAGATAAGAATAATCTTTTTTCACTGGAATTGAATCGCTTGGCACACGAGATATCACGCACATTTGATCAGAGGGAAATAGATGTAGATCATCTGACAGGATTGCTTTTATCGCGCAGCTCAAAACAATACAGTCTCTTGGATGCGGGAGCGTATGATCCGCTGACATTGAGACTGAAAGAAATATTAGAGCAGAAAGAGTCGGCATGGAACATGGAAACAGACATCGCATTTTTTGAACAAGTAGTGGAGAAAGTGGTTGTGGAACGAAATGGATCAGTCCGCCTTCAGCTCATCAACGGCCAACTGATTCCATAGGATAAAGGAGCCAATGTACAATGCCGGAAAAGATTATAAGAGAAATTCCTCCGCATCCAATAGACAGAAAGCCACGTAAGGTGCGGAAGCTGCTACGTGTGGCTGCGTATTGCCGCGTCAGTACCGAGGAAGAGGAACAAAAGGGAAGCTTTGAGACGCAGTGTTCCTACTATACGGAAAAAATACAAAGCCATGATGGGTGGACGCTGGCGGGGATTTTTGCAGACGATGGGATTTCCGGTGTACATACAAAAAAGCGCGATGATTTTCTGGCCATGATTGCACAATGCAAAAAAGGAAAAATAGATTTGATCCTTACAAAATCCATATCACGCTTTGCACGCAATACTTTGGACAGCATACAATATGTGCGCGAACTCAAAAAACAAGGCATTTCTGTGATTTTCGAAAAAGAGAATATCAATACGGGGACGATGACGTCCGAGATGATCCTCACGGTGCTGAGTGCTTTTGCGCAGGCAGAAAGTGAGTCGATCAGCCAAAACGTTGCACGGGGAAAACGGATGGGGTACAGACAGGGAAAATTCTCATTTCCATATGGCTGTATGATAGGGTACAGAAAAGGGCCGGATGGAAATCCACAGATCATCCCCGAGCAGGCTGAGACGGTGAGGCTGATCTACAATGATTATCTGGCAGGAGACAGCCTTGTAAAAATAGCAGAAAATCTGGACGCCCGCGGTATCCCGACTCCGAAAAACAAGGGGAAGTGGTCGAGCCAGACGGTGATGCGGATCCTTCAAAATGAGAAATACGCGGGCCATGTGCTGCTTCAAAAAACATATACGGCAGATTTGTTGTCTGGAACGATTAAGAAAAATAACGGGGAGCTGCCCCAGTACTATATAGAGAACAACCACACACCGATCGTGTCACAAGAAATGTTTCTGCTGGTGCAAGAGGAAATTGCGCGAAGGAAAAGCAAAAGTCCTGCGTCACAGAAAAAAGTCAGAACAAATCGGGGACGCTATACCAGCCAGTATGCGCTTTCGGAACGCCTGGTATGTGGGGAGTGTGGCTGTTATTACAGGCGGGTCACTTGGAACATCCGTGGAAAAAAGAAAATCGTTTGGCGATGCATCAACCGGTTGGAGTTCGGAAAGAAGTATTGCAAGTCGTCACCGAGCATATCGGAAGATGTGCTGCACAATGCGATTCTGAGAGCAATCCGGGAGTTGGCTCAGCAACAAAGGGAGCAGACTCAAAAATGTTTGCACGACACGATATTGCAATGCGCTACAGGCGGATTAGACATATCGCTCACTACGTTGAAAAATCAACTGGAACAAAAAAACAGGGATTTTGACCGGATTTTGGGGATGGCGTTTACAGATGGGGCGGAGAGCGAATTTGTGGAAGCGAAGATAAGCCAACTTAGCGATGAAATACTACGGATAAAGCAGATGATAAAGCGGCAGGAACACGAGACGAAAATGCAGCAGGCGAAAGGTGATAAAACAAGAGACCTATTGACTCTAATTGCTGATGGGGATTTCTCGATCGCAGAATATTCCGATATGCTGGTGGTACGGATTATTGAACAAATCACGGTGTTAAGTGCAGAAAAAATTCGTATTCGATTTGTCGATGGATATACAAAAGAACAACGGTTATAAAACGATTTTACACTGATATGGAATACTTAAATAGGCGGTTTAATATTTCTTGCGTATTAGCAAGTTCGATAAATGACTCTAAAAATACCTCTGTGAAAAACTTATATCTATTTCGACAGCCATATGATATAATCGATTTAGGGATAGTGGAAATGGATGTATTAAAGCATGCAGTAATGGAGGAGTTAAAATGGGTCGAGAAATCAAAATATTTGATGTCCTTTTTTCTTGCCCAAGCGATGTATACAGGGAATGCTTTACTGTTGTCAACAGAGCAGTTGAAATATTTAATAGAGAGGCAGTAGATTTATATTCGATAGCTATTTTACTACGGCATTGGAGCACTGATAGCTATCCCCAATCGGGCGGATCGGCACAAGATTTGCTGGATGTTCAAATAGTGAATAATTCCGACCTGGCAATTGCCATTTTTTGGACTCGATTCGGTACGCCGACTGAAAAATACGGTTCTGGAACCGAAGAAGAAATCAGACTGCTGATGGAATCAGGAAAACAAGTTTTTTTATATTTCTTTGATAAACCGATACCGCCGTCGATGACGGATTCTTCTGATTATCATGAAAATCGGAAAAAAATTTTGGAATTTCAAAAACAATATGATGGCTTATACTGGGTTATCCACAATGAGAAAGAATTAGAGAAAAAGATTATAGACCATTTGAAACAATACTTTAATAATAATAGAGTTTCTGTTTTTCCTGCGTTGGAAAAAAAGCATAGATGGTTTAGAGGGGATACAGGTGAAGAAGCACTGCCACACAAATTAATTAAATTTAATAATATGATTACTCAGTTAGATGGAGATATGGTTCGTACGGAAACTGTATTACCCAATGGTAAGACTTTGTATGCAGAAATAGACATTAGGGAAAATAAAGTAGAAAATATTGTGGCAGAGGGATTCCCACAAGAATATTCTATCGACATTTCTCATGATATTATTATTGATATGCAGGAGGACTTAGTATCAATTCAGAATGAAATGTATCGTATGGAGAAAAAGCAACTTAAATTTGGAGGTTACTTAATTGCCATATATGACCTTCAGAAAAATAGACTCCAACAAGTAGAACTTAAGGCACCTGCTGGAATGAAAGCGCACATAAACCCTACGGAAAAAACGATAGGGTTAATTTATAAAAGCGAGTAGAATCCGTACTTTCAAGCAATTGTGGTAGTTGTTTGACATTTTTTTCATAGAATGTTTTGGGGAATGAAAGCTTGAATAAGTCGTGCAATTCGCGAGAACATACGACCGTGTCTTTTTATAAGCCTTTAGTGAAGCACTAAATCAGTGGTAAAAAGAGATAAGTTGATTTTGTCGCATAAAATCAAGAGAAAACGGGCTTTTAGGAATTGTTCCTAAAAGCCCGTTTTCCATAGATGTCAAAAAATATTTTTGCTTTTCGAGGAGAATTCGTCACACTGCTTGTAATGAATTCTTAGAAGTCTCCTACTTACAGACTGTTCCCATTTTTCGCGATGGTTGCATGGTGTCACGCAAAAGAGTCTTTTGGAATGCATTTCTGTGCCTGGAAATCCACAGAAATCAAGCCGGAACGATCGCTGTAGCCCTGTCCCCATTCAAAATTGTAATCAGCGACCACTGGAAATATTCCGCGACATCCACTCCTTCTTCTGCCGCCCGGCGAGGCTACAAGAGATGAGGGTGAAGATAATCCTCACGGGCGGGGGCGTGCATCTTTTCGCCCAGACTTACCCAATCATGGCATGACATATCGTTTCCAGTAATATAAATCGGTTTTTTATAACGTTCCCACAAAAATTTAACAGCCCAATACAAACAGTCAAAATCCACATGTCAGCCAATGGCTGTTTTGGGGGCGTCCACTGGACGCCTTGCAAATTCCGCTCGCCCGGATGTTCCCATGCGGACCAGGGTCTCACCGTAAACGTTTTGTCCGTAAAATCAATTGGCTGGGCAATCAGCTTCATATCTTCCGCTCCTATGAGGAGCATAGCTGCTTCCAATAAATTCACTCCAGCCTCCGGATAATGCCCCAGCAGCACAGAACCACTCCACCAGGCTACGCTCCACACCCATCTGTCTGCGCTGGGCACGGAAAAATAAGCATGTCTTGCCGCCTCCCGATTCCGTTGGTCCTCGCTGGCAGGTATCTTTGCATTGGAGGTAGGTGCATAGCCTTTTTACATCCAGGGCTTCTGCGCGCAGCGCCTGCACCGCACGTCCATGAGCCAGCAGGATATGGTGGCTCATCTGCCGGCATTCCCGCCGGCCCCGTTTTGACGCCAGGAGAACGCACGCCCTCGAGGAAAGCACTGCCGATGAATACTTGCGGCTTGTTGAATGTGATGAAATGCTTTACCTTTATAAGATGCCGAAAGAATAGCTGTTGGAGTTCCTGCCGTCGGAGGACTACAACAGTATTACGAAGAAACGCAAGGCGCACTATGCGATGCTCCAAGTGGTGGCAAAGCCCAAGAGACTATAAAAGTTTAGAGAACTGAAAAGCAGATAAAAAGACTTGGTTTTCTGTACACGACTTTACCGGGTGCAGGCTGTTTGCTGAAGATAAGTCCGTTCGTACCACTGGCGTAGCAACTCCGCGATCTTCTCGGCGGCGACGTGTACCGGGGACGCGGCGTCTTCATGGCAGGCGATGATGATCTGGACCCGTTCGTCGATGGGCAACAGTGCCAGCCCCGGGGTGTTGATCTCCTTGCACAAATCATCGATGATGCAGAAACCGTGTTCCGAAATGGTGGCCAGCAATAAGGAGGCCATGTTCCCTCGGGAACTGATTTGCGGGGTCAGGCCCAACCGTTTGCACAGCTCCATCTGGAGGCGGTAGTTCTCCCGGTGAATCGAGCCCATGAACAGGGTGCGCTGGTTGAAATCGGATGGATTGAGATTAGGTTTACCGTAAAAGGGATCGTTCTTGGAGTAGGCAATGTATTTTTGAACGGCAAACAGCGGGCTGCTCTGCATCTGTGAAGGTAGCTGTACATCTTCGTAGGTAATCACGATGTCTGTTTTGGGGTCAATCCGCCCCTGATAGTTAAGCGCTTCAATCACCAGCTGCAGGGCAGTGCCCTCCCGTAGTACATCGACGGCTTCCAACAGAGCCTGCCCGATGTTGATGCTGGCGGTAAAAGCAATGGAAATCTGCGCGGCGTGCTCACTCTGAATACTGCTGCAGGTCGCTTGAAATTCGGCGGAGCATCGCTGCAAGCAGCTTAGAAGCTTCTGTCCGCTCTCGCTTAGCTCCAGACTGTTGCCGATGCGATTGAACAGGGTAACGCCCAGTTCCTTTTCCAGCAGGATGATCTGCTTGGAAACCGCCGACTGAGAAACGTACATCTTTTTGGCTGTCTGTGATACGCTGAGCGTTTCGCCTACATGCATAAAATAATCAAGCTGCGACAATGTCAAATTCACTCCCCCTTTTTGTTTTTTTATTAGTATAGCACAAAAGGGACACCGAGCTGACGCCCTTTTGTAAAATCTACAATTTTCACAATTCCACCAGTTGCTGCCTCTTCCCATAACCATTTAGTTATAGATTTGTGGAAGATATATCTATTTGCAAAACAACACGATCCTTTATATACTTTGAATAGAAAAAGCTATATTACGGAGAAAAAAATAGACAGAACATCGAATGGGGGCGTCTGCTTTGATTACCGATTGTGCCGATACACGGCTTTGGAATACTCCATTTTCGACTTTGGGCGGCAAGACGCCGCGTCAGTGGCTGGCTCCGGAAGGCTCGGGCGGCTTTATGTTCCACGCCTACGTCAAGGGTACATATGGCGTGCGGCTGATGGAAAACCTGCTGCCGTGGCTGAATTTCGGTGCTGACAACATGAACCCGGAGCTACTGGAATACTGGCGCACCCGCGGGATTGAAAAGCACCGGCACGCCAACGCGGAGGATCCGGACCGCACATGGTTCGCGTATTTGCCGATTCACCGTACCAAACCGGACAAGCCTCTTCCCGTCTGGTACATCAACCACGTCAAGAACCGCGATATCCTGGACACCGAGGCCTGGGGGTTTGTCCGGTATGTGGCCCAGAGGCAGATTCTGGTAATCACCGCCGAGGATGGAAACAGTGAACAGATTTTCCAGGAGACCCTGCAGGCCGCCGAGGCTCTCTACCCAGTTGATAAGAGCCGCATCTACTTGGTGGGCCACTCCCTCTCCGGCAGCTGCGCTGGCCGTCTGGCCGTTGCCTTTCCGGAACAGCTGGCCGTCCTGTATATGCTGGGAAGCCAGTACGGCGGTCAGAATTCCACGCTAGATCAGGCTGCGAACATCCGCTGCTGTCAGATGCCCCGTATAGACATCCACGGCCTGGCTGAGCACATCCTGCCCTATAACAAAACGCTCGGTCCTACGTCACCGCAGGTGTACAGCAATATCACCCCCACCGATATGGGTTTGGACGCCAGTTTCTCCGAGCAGCAGTTCTGGCGGGATGTCAACCACTGCCGACCCATCACCCGGGAGGAGATGGCCGACATCGACACCACCTCCGCCGATCCGGTGGAGCGGAAACTGGGCATCCCGGTGGACAAAAGCCGGGTGTTCGCGCTGGGGTCGGTCCGGCATTTCGTCGGGGACATCCTCAGCGAGGACGGCCGCCTGGCCATGCGGGTGATTGGGGTGGAAGGCGCCCCCCATTATCCCTCGGCCTACGCCGGTATGCTGGCGCTGGACTATCTGAGTCAATTTTCCCGCGCTCCGGGTACCGGATTGCTGGAGTTTACACCGCAACAAGAGGAGGTTCAGATCGATGCCATATGAGACATATGAAGAAAAGTGGGTGTGGGATACCCCGATGAAGGGCTTGGTAAACGAGGATACCGGCGTTCTGCTTCCAGACCCACCCACCCTGCGCAAACGGCGGCTGGGTTCCGTCGTGCACCACTCGGATTTCGACATTGAAAAGCACATCAACAGCGAAGACGGCATGATGCAGGCGCGCCAGTGGTACAATGTGACTACCTGCCAGGATGAGATGGACCCGCAGGTGCTGGCCTACTGGGAAAAATTCGGCTGGAAAAAGGTTCTGCACGACGGCGAGGACTACGACAAAAAGTGGTCTGCCTTCCTGCCGCTTTCCTCCTTCCGGGAGGAGAATCACCAGCGGCTGTATCCGCTGTACTTCGTATTGCACGGCGGCAACACGCCCCCCTACGAGATGGAGGGCTATGGCTTCTGCGAGCCCACTGCTAAGGACGAGCCCATCATCGCCATCCCCCACGATTTTTCCATTGACGGCGTTTTGGCTGTATATCAGTACTGCGTAGATCACTACCCGGTAGACAAGAGTCGTGTCTATATTACCAGCTACTGCGGCGGCAACCACGCCAACTTCGTAGCCTTGCGCTATCCGGAGCTGTTCGCGGCCATCGCCCCCTGCGGAAACCCGCTGCGGGAAAACTACAAGCCGGTGATGTGGTATCCCGACTACGAGAGGGTACGTCGGCTGGGTCTGCCCTGCTGCCATATGGACGGTCTGGACGATCTGACCCAGCTTCTACCAATCTACAAAGAAAGCACCCCAGCCCTTTCCGATGATCCAGACTACCCCGCCCGCATCTATAATATGCCTCTGGCTAAGCGGGAGTACAAGCTGAACACCCTGCGGGATTACTTGTTCATCTTTGACTGTAAGGACGTCACCGCTGAGGAACTGTTCGCCTGTGAGAACAGCCAGAACGAGGCGATACGCCGAGTAGGGGTGCCGGCGGACGTCACCGAGATTCGCACTGTGCGCGGCAAAAAGCATTATGTGTGCAAGTTCCGAAACAGCGACGGCAACCTGTGGCTGGAGATTGTGGGAATTGAGAGCATGGGGCATTTCCCGGATTCCACTCTGGGTGTGGGCGCCTGGGAGTTCCTGCGGCAATTCCGCCGTAACCAAGAGACCGGTCGCATTGAGCTGATCGGCGCGGACAAGTCCGTCTTTACCAAGGATCCTGGTTCCTTTGACCACAACCGTTACCTACACGACTTCGGTAGCCGCGAGCACGGGTATAACACCGCGTGGGACGGCCGCAGCGTCAATAACGGCATTTGAATCCGGTATCACCCTCGGAGCCATCCGGGTGAACGATAAAACGAACACAAATATAAGGAGGATAAGACATGAAAAAGATTCGAGTTTTGGCAGTTGTCCTAGCACTTGCGATGATATGCTCTGTACTAGCAGGCTGCGACGGCACTACTGCTTCGTCTGCGGCCTCGGCATCCGGAATGTCTGCGGATGATGGTCCCGTCAAGCTTACCGCATACATCAGCCACATTAGCGATACGGAGCGCTTTCCGCTTCCGATCCTGGATGAGTTGGCAGAAAAGGCAAACGTAGAAATTGAATGGACCGTTATGTCCATGCCTGACTGGCGCACCCAGAAGAGCGTTATCCTGGCCTCCGGTGAACTGCCGGATCTGATCTTTGGTTGCGCGATGACCGATGTGGACGTGAACACCGGTTCCTTCATCGATCTGAAACCTTATCTGGACGACGCGCCCAACATTAAACGCTTTCTGGACGAGAATTCGGATGCCATGAACATGGCCACCGATGCGGACGGAGCCATTTACGCACTGCCCGGCCAGCCGGCCCTACGCCCCTACTCCGGCGACGTGCTGTATGTCAACCAGGTCTGGCTGGATAATCTGGGCATGGAGGCTCCCACCACCACAGAAGAGTTCTTTGACATGCTGGTTCGCTTCCGCGACGAGGATCCCAACGGGAACGGAATCCAGGATGAGGTCGGTTTCAGTGGCTATGCAGGTGGCGGTGGCACCGCCAGTGTACTGTCCACTGCCGGTGAGCTGGGCTGGGTTTTCCCCGCCTTCGGCGTTGTGATGAACCACAGCGATACCTATTGCATGGTCAAGGATGGCGTGCCTGAGTTTCAGCCCATCACCGACAACTACCGCGCGGCGGTCGAGTACATCAACCGTCTGTGGGATGAGAACCTAATGGATCATGAGTTTTGGACCTTAGATTTCAACGGCTGCGCGGCCAAGTATCGCAGCGATCCACTCACCGTGGGCGTCGGCTCCGGCTGGAGCATCGCCACTAATTGCGGTGAAAACGCCCAGTATTACACCATGATTGAGCCTTTGGAAGGACCCAACGGCGACAAATACTGGAACTCCAGCGATTATTTCTATAAACTGAATGATAACCGTGTGGGCATCACTACCAGCTGTAAGAACGTCGAGGCGGCCATCCGTTTCCTAGATGCCTGCTACGACGAATACGCCGGCCTGCAGCTGGCTTATGGCTCTGAGGACGTGGTCGTGGGCAAGGATGACAACGGTAATCCCACATTCCTGGAAACTCCTGAAGGCTATACTGACGACGAGTGGACTATGATGAACAGTATGGGCGTAGGCGCTCCCACTTGGTGCAGCCCCGAGTTCGAAGCCAGCATCACCGGCGACAACACCAATCTGGAGAAGCTGAATGCTGACAAATTCTACAGTGAGTGGTTTCTGGAAGACAGCCGTATGCCGTACATCACCTACGACAACGATACCCTCTCTGAGTTGTCCATCCTGCAGACCGACATCAACGAGTATGTGTTGCAGTCTCTGGCAACCTTCATCACCGAAGGCGTTACCGACGAGAGCTGGGATGCTTATGTGCAGCAGATCCAAGCGATGGGCCTGGATAGGCTCATGGAGATTTACACCGAAGGCTACAATAGCGTGGCATGATTTGAATTAGCATGAAGAAGCACATGCGGCCCCGCATTATGCAGGGCCGCATACTTCAAAACCGATCAGACAGAGGGTAACAGCTATGAAGCGAAACAATACGCACAGCCTTTCCGTAACGCGGCGTCAGCTGAAGCGAACCAAGCAGCTCTGGCTGTTTGTTCTGCCGGCAGTCATTATGGTGACTATCTTCAATTACATCCCCATGTACGGCGTTGTTATGGCATTTCAGAACTTCACTCCGAGCCGTGGTTTTCTCGGTAGCCCTTGGGTAGGATTGGAGCACTTTGTGCGCTTTTTCAATTCCTATACCTCCTCCAACACTATCCGGAACACCGTTCTGCTCAGTTTGGAATCCTTACTCTGGACCTTCCCGATTCCCATCATCTTTGCGCTTTTGCTCAACCAGGTCAGCCATCCGCGCTTCAAGCGCGCGGTGCAGACCGTGACCTACATGCCCTACTTTATCTCCATCGTTGTGCTCGTTTCCATTGTGAACCTATTCTTGTCCCCCTATCGGGGCTTTTACGGCGCGATTGTGAGTCTGTTTGGGCTGCAGGACCCTATCGATCCACTCACAAACTCCGCTTTTTTCCGAACGGTCTACATAGGCTCGACCATATGGCAGACCACCGGATATCAAAGCATCATCTACATTGCAGCGCTGGCCGGTGTAGACCCAACGCTGCACGAGGCCGCCAAGATTGACGGCGCCTCACGCTGGCAGCGGGTTCTGCATATCGACCTACCCACCCTAATGCCCACCATTTCTATTATGTTCATCATGGCATGCGGCAGCATCATGAACGTTGGCTTCGAAAAAGCGTATCTGCTGCAGAACAAATTGAACTTGAATGTCGCAGAGGTCTTGCAGACCTATGTGTATAAAGTAGGCCTTATCAATGCACAGTACAGCTTCTCGGCAGCGATTAATCTGTTCAGCACCGTCATCAATATCATCCTCCTGCTGGTGATGAACCAAATCGTGAAAAAGCTTAGCGACACTTCGCTGTTGTGACAAGGAAAGGTGACGTGCATATGAAAACCAAACGTTCCATCGGAATCCACGAGTCCTTCGGAGACCGCGTCTTCCTCACCATATCCTATGCGCTCTGCGGCTTGGTCCTTCTGGCTGTGGCGTATCCGCTGTACTTTGTTCTGATTGCCTCCATTAGCGATCCCGATGCCGTCAATCGCGGCGAGACGCTGCTGCTGCCGGCCATGACCTCGCTGGATGCCTACATCAAGGTGTTCAAGGAAAGCCAGGTTTGGGTCGGTTATCGCAACACCATCCTGTACACGGCGCTCAGCGTGATCTTCTCGCTATGCATCGTACTGCCGGCGGCATATGCCCTCTCCCGCAAAGATTTTCCGGGCCGCGGGCCGCTGGTGATCTTCTTCCTCATTGCCATGTACTTCAACGGCGGCATGGTGCCCACCTACCTGCTGGTGGACAGCCTCAATCTGACCAACACAATCTGGGCCATGATCCTACCCTCCTGCGTCAATGTGTTCCATCTGATCATCGCCAAAACCTATTTTGAGACCAGCATCCCCATAGAACTGCACGAGGCTGCAGAACTGGACGGCTGTACCGATTTCCGGTACTTCATTCGGGTGGTGTTGCCGTTGTCCAAGGCGATTATCAGTGTGGTAGGCGTGTATGTAGCCGTGGCCAGCTGGAACAGCTACATGAATGCGCTGATGTATATCACCGAGGAAAGCCTGCAGCCACTGCAGATCGTGCTGCGCAACATCCTGCTGGTGGCTCAGGTCTACAGCGGGCAGTCGGTGTCGATGGCGCGTGAGTCCGAAATGATGAAGTACGCGCTGATCGTGATTACCACCATCCCTATTATCTGCGTATATCCCTTTGTACAAAAATACTTTGAAAAGGGTGTTATGATTGGCTCTGTCAAGGGCTGAGCGCCGTGAGGCTGCAGGAAGGAGTGCTGCTTGTTGAACAATTCACGAACGATTCGGTTACTTGGTATGATGGATAAGTCTTTTTATAAGGCAGTGCTGGCTATCGCGCTGCCTGTGTCCATGCAGGGGCTGATCTCGGTCGGGGTCAACATGATGGATACGGTCATGCTGGGGCAACTGGGCGAGACCGCATTGTCCGCCTCCAGCCTAGCCAACCAGTTCATCGGCGTCTTCCAGATTCTCTGCACTGGCATCGGCATGGGCAGTTCCATTATGACGGCGCGCTTCTGGGGCGCCAAGGACCACGATTCCACAAAAAAGGCCGTGACGGTCATGTATCGGTTCACCTTCCTGCTGATAACCATCTTCTTCGGAGTCACCTTGGCAGCACCGGAGAAGATCATGCGGCTGTATACGACTGACCCGGCCGTCATCCGGGAAGGGGCCCGGTACCTAAGCTGGTCGCTGCCCTCCTACTTCCTGCTGGCCTATTCCTTAGCCACCACCAACGCACTGCGCACGATCGGGAAGGTGCGGATTCCCCTGTACAGCTCGATTCTGTGCTTTTTCACCAATGTGTTTTTCAACTGGATTTTCATCTATGGCAAACTGGGGGCCCCTGAGATGGGAGTGGCGGGCGCCGCGCTGGGCACGACCCTTTCCCGTATCATCGAATTTGGAATCATCTGCGGCTATTTCCTGTTTGTGGAAAAAGACCTGGCCTACCGACTGAAGGATCTGAATCTGCCCTGCGGAGCCTTCCTTCCCGGATATCTGCGGCTGTGCATCCCGGTGCTGATCAGCGATTCTATGCTGGCGCTGGGAAACAACCTAACCACTATGATTATCGGCCGAATCGGCACCGAGTTCGTGTCGGCCAACGCGATCACCTCGGTGACCGTCCATCTGGCCACCATCTTCGTGATGGGCGTTTCCAATGCCGCCGGCGTGATTACTGGCAACACCTTGGGTGCCGGTAACCGGGATCGGGCACAACGGGGCGGTATGGCTTTCTTCATCCTGGGCACAATCATCGGCCTGATTGGCGCTTTATTCGTGGTGGTGGTTGGCCGTCACAGCCTGGCAATCTACAACATTGGCGACATCACGGCCGGTATCGCCGACCAGCTGATGCTCGCGGTGGCCATCACTACCGTCTTCCAGTCCTCCAATTCTATTCTTACCAAAGGCGTACTGCGCGCAGGAGGCGATACCCGGTTCCTGATGATCATCGACGCGGTCTTCTTTTGGCTGCTGGCTCTGCCGCTTGGCTATTTCGCCGGCCTGGTATGGAGAATCAGCCCCTTTCTGATTTACATTTGCCTGCGCATCGACCAAATCATCAAAGCCGTCGTTTGCGTATTCCGGCTGGCCAGCGGTAAGTGGATTAAACGCCTGATGTCCGTCGAACAGGACAACGCCTGACAAAAGGAGGAAAACATGAACTTCAATTCTCTTACCGAATATCTGGACTCTCTCGAAAGCCTCTACGGCATCCCCTACTGCGATTGCGCGGTGGCCTGCCATCACGACATCGTCTTTCGCCACATGACAGGCCATAGCGATGCCGAGCAGAAAAATCCGACCAATATTTCCGTGCTGTACCGGCTGTTCTCCGGCACCAAAATTTCCACCGCGGTGGCCGCCATGCAGTTGGTGGAGCGCGGCAAGCTGAACCTGTATGACGAGCTGCAGAAGTACTTGCCGGAGTACAGCGTCATGAGGGTGGCGGAAAACTTTGACTACCACTCCGTGCCCACTGTCTGGCCCCGGTTGGACACCCCTTCTCACATCGCACACAATCCGATCCGCATTATCGACTTGCTCACGATGTCGGCTGGCTTCAGCTACGATACCTATTCCCAGAGCGTGATCGAGTTGAGCAAGGCCACTGGCTGCAAAGCTTCCACCCGCGACTGCATCCGGGCGCTGGCACAGATGCCCCTGCTGTACGAGCCGGGCGAGCACTGGGCCTACAGCCTAGCGCTGGACGTGCTGGCCGTCGTGGTGGAGGTGGTCTCCGAGATGCCCTACAGCGACTATCTGCGCCAGAATATTTTTGCTCCCCTGGAGGCCGACGATTTCTGCTTCCATCCGGACGAGGCCATGGCTCCGCGGCTGGGTCACTTGTACAACAAAGACCGGGCCACCGGAAAGCTCATCGACGATGACGGCGGATACAGCGGCAGCTTTTCCTTCTCCGAAGCCTACGAGAGCGGCGGCGCCGGGCTGATTACCACCGTCAGCGCCTACTGCAAGCTGATTGATGCGCTCAGCTGCGGCGGGGAAGGCTACAACGGGGCCCGCATCCTAAAACCCGAGACAGTGCAGCTTTTTATGACTCCCTACACCTCGGGCACCACCCAGGAGGACTTTATGTATTTCCGTCGAGGCCGCCGGGACTATGCCTACGGCTTGGGCGTACGGGTGCGGGTGGACAAGACAGGCGGCCGCTCCCCTCTGGGTGAGTTCGGCTGGGACGGTGCCGCCGGAAGCTATTTTCTCGTGGACCCTAAGAACTCCTTGAGCATCGTGTACGCCCAGCATGTGATGGGATGCATCGAAGCCTTTGACAATATCCATCCCACCGTGCGTGATCTTGTGTACGAGGGCATGAATTTGTGACCCTGAGCACAAAAGGAGGTTTGTTATGAAAAAGATTCAGGTCAACGGCGTGACCCTTGCCTATGAGGAATTGGGCATAGGCGATAATGTGGTCATCGCATCCCAGAATCGCTTCTCGCCCAACTACTGGGCCCGGCTGCTAGCACAGCCTCCCTATCATTACCATGTATATCTGCTGGTGATGCGCGGCTACGGGGAATCTACCCACATCTACAGCCAAGAGCCTCAGGACTTCACCAAGCTGTGGAGCGAGGATGTAATCGCCTTTGCCCAAGCCCTGGGGATCGAGAGGTTTTTCTACACCGGCCATTCCCACGGCAACTATCCTGGCTGGTATATGTGCTTCCACAAGCCGGAGGTACTACGCGGTTTTGTGAGCTGTGACGGTATTCTGCAGTTCCACATACCCCACACCGGCGGCACTTCCTCCAAGGCGCCCGGCTTTGACATCGCCAGCATGGTCGGCGATATGGAAAAGATCCGCCGGCATGTCTACAAGGTGGATTCTCCCACCCAGAACCCGGACCGGCTGAGACGGCGCAAAGAAAACCAGGAGGACAGCATCGATCGGTGGATGACCATGAAACCGGAGGAGTTCTTCATCAACAATGAGAATTTTGCCGTGACCGACGCAACCTCTCCGGAGGAGCTGGACAAACTGGTGCGGAATATCCACGTTCCAGTTTTGCTAATCAACGGTATGATGGACCCGGTCAGTACCATGGAGGAAGTCTTGCATGTAGCTGGGCTGATCCCCGGCGCAAAGCTGGTGGCCTACCAAAACATGGGCCACAGCGGATTGAACGAGTGTCCGGATATAATAGCCGCCGACGCCGACCTGTTTTTCCGTACCCGCGAGCACTACATTCCCTGACGGCAGGGGAAGGCGCCCTGCGGGCCCCACAGAACATCCACAGAAAGCCGGGCAGGCTTTCCCAAAACAGAGAAAGGCTGGAACGATATGACGAAATCATGGAATCTGCCGCCTGTTCCGCAAAACATTCCCCACGGGGACATGCCGGGGGATAAGATCTGCATTAGCGGAGAGCACATCGCCAAGGCCGGTGTGCTCTATCCCCGCCTGCGGGAGGAGATGGAGCGCCTAGGGCAGGAGCGCGTCGTGGTCTGCGTGTGCGGCGGCAGCGGCGTAGGCAAAAGCGAGATTGCCTCTGTTTTGGCATATTACCTGCGGCAGGCCGGCCTGGGCACCTATGTGCTCAGCGGAGACAATTATCCCCACCGCATCCCCGAGGACAACGACCGGGAGCGGGTGAGGGTGTACCGGGAGGGGGGACTGAAGGGTCTTGTGGCCCAGGGTGTGATGCTGCCGGAGTTCTCCTTGCGGCTGCGGGAGCTGTGGCAGGCGGAGGCGGACTGCGACCCCACCAATGCGAAGGTGGACCCCTGGCTCGCGTTGTATCAAAAGGCTGGCCGCCAGACTCTTTCGCGCTATCTGGGCACCCCCGCCGAGATAAGTTTCGCGGAGCTCTCGAACATCCTCTCTTGGTTCCATCAGGGGGCCGACCGCATCTACCTCAAGCGCATGGGACGAGAGACCGGATGCCTCTGGTACGACTTGGTGGACTTTTCCGAAACCCGGGTCCTAATCGTAGAGTGGACCCACGGCAACAGCGATTACTTGGACGGCGTGGACATCCCCATCCTGCTGAACAGCACACCCTCTGAAACCCTGGCCCACCGCCGCGCCCGCAACCGGGATGGCAAGACCGACAGTGCTTTTACCACGATGGTGTTGGAGCTTGAGCAGGAAAAACTGGAGGCGCAGGCCTACAAGGCAAAGATCATCCTGTCCAAGAGCGGTGAGCTGCTGCGTTACTCCGACTATCGTGCGCTGATGGCTGGCGAGTGAGAGAGGTGCACAGATGAATTGCAGCGCAATGTTGAATGCATACCCCGACAGCCTTGGAGGAACCCTAGCCGATGTTGTCGATTTGCTGCGCAGGCCGGAACTACGGGGGGCTTTTGGTTCGTTTTATATCCTGCCCAGCCTGTTCCACTCCGATATGGACCGAGGCTTCTCGGTGATTAGCTACGACTTGAACTGGCAGTTCTCAACCCGGGAGGATATCCTCCATCTCAGCGAATTGGGACTGGACCTGAAGCTCGATTTTGTCCTAAACCACCTGTCTGTGCTGTCGCCCCAGTTCCAGGATATCCTGCGCAAAGGCGAGGCCTCCGCCTATCGTGACTTCTTCATCGACTGGAACAAATTTTGGCAGGGGAGGGGCGAGATGACGCCGGAGGGATACATCCAGCCCGACGCCCGGTATCTGCAGCCGATGTTTTTTCGCAAGTCGGGTCTTCCGATTCTCATGGTGCGCTTCCCAGACGGCCGTGAGGTTCCCTATTGGAATACCTTTTACCAGGATGTTCGATATGACCTGCCGGATGAGCAGGACCTGATGGACGCGCTGGACCTGCAGTACGGTCAGGCCGCGGAACTGCTGCATCGAATCCGTCGGGTGCTCGCGGAAAAAAAGCGCGCCAGCGAGGCGGACTTCTCTGGCTTTGAACCGTACCGGGACAGCCTTGTCGGGTTGCTGGAGGGCCGGCGGAGATATCTGGGTCAGATGGACATCAACATCCAGTCGCCTGCGGTTTGGCAGTACTACGAAGAGACGCTGGACAAGCTGCGCAGCTACGGCGCGGCGATCGTGCGTTTGGATGCCTTCGGCTACACCTCCAAGATCCCGGGCCGCAAAAATTTCATGAACGAGCCGGAGACCTGGGAGATCCTGGGCCGGCTGAACCAGATGGCCCAAGCCCGCGGCCTAACGTTGCTTCCGGAGGTCCACGCGGCCTACGGAGAGGGACAATATCTTCAGCTCGCAGATATGGGCTTCATCGTTTACGACTTCTTCCTCCCTGGGCTGCTGATTGACGCGTTGGAGAACCACGAGGCCAGCTATCTGGTCCGCTGGGCCCGGGAGCAGAAGGCGGCCGGTATCCGTAGCATAAATATGCTAGGTTGCCACGACGGTATCCCGCTGTTGGATCTGAAAGGTCTTGTGCCGGACGAGAGAATCCTAGCCCTCATCGACCTGTTAGTCAGTCGCGGCGGCCTGATTAAGAATCTGCATGGTCAGAAAAACCTATACTACCAGGTAAACGCCACCTATTACAGCGCCTTGGGTACCAGCGACGCCAAGATGTTGCTGGCCCGGGCATTACAGCTGTTCATGCCGGGCAAACCTCAGGTCTGGTACCTGGATCTGTTCGCCGGCGAAAACGACCTGGACGCTGTGAAGCGAAGCGGCGCGGCAGGCCATAAGGAGATTAACCGCACCAATCTGACCCGGGAACAGATGGAGGACAGACTGCGGCTTCCTATTGTGCAAAAGCAGTTGCAGCTGTTGAAGATGCATAACGACTGCCCGGCATTCGACTTTGATGCTGAGCTGGAGATTCAGGCGCGGCAAGATCATCTGTTGTCCATCACCTGGCGGAAAGGCGGGGCCTGCGCTAGGCTGGAGGCGGACCTGAGCACCTACGCCTTTGCCGCAGATACAGATGTGGACGGGCGCCATTTCCATTTTGCCCAGGAGGGATAAGCTGCGAGCGCCCCCGCCGGAGCGCCCGCTGAGGGCGAGCGGACTACCCTAAAAGCGAAGATTGAAGCGAAGGAGATACTACTGAAGGCTGCCCGAAGAATAACCTTCTGGGCGGCTTGACCAGCTCGAATCCCGCACAGACATTTCCTTGGAAACTTCTGAGCAGACTGACATACTTCAATTTAGAAGCCAAAGTTTTCGCGTAAGATTTCGAGATTCCTTCTTTTCCACTGATTTCATCGGCTAGTACCCGCCTGTTCAAGGCTAGGTAGTACATGATCGCCGCTCTTGTTGATAAGCGCAATGACCCTTCCGAATAAAATGATATGTATCTATTTTATATAGAAGGTTTCGAAATTGTCGACTAAATTGCTTGTCTAATACGATGAAACGGCGATATCTTTTTTGTAACAGGAAGACAGTCGGTCTCGTTGTAAAGACGGGGCCGATTTTTTGTATATCGTTTTGGTAATAAGATGGTGGAGGAGAGGAGACGCAGATGACAGAAAACCTGCACTCCGGTCAATATTTTTTGATGAATGACGGATGTGGCCCGGTCGGATTTGAAAAATCTGCAGGGCTTCAGTTTTCACTCACGCCCAGATATTGAAATCCCGGCGAGATGGCTGAGGCTTTTGAGTGGAATAGTCAGTCGTCAGATGGAGCGGGCTTTGTTTGAATGAAAAGGATCTGAAGTGCTCCTTTGCTTTTGTGCGCAGCAGTATTGGGGGCACGGTTTGCTGTAAAGACAGGGGAAAACGTTATGCCAGCTTTCGCAGGGAATGCCGCACATTCTGAAAACAGTGATTTGCAGCCTCGTTTTCCCGCAAGGGAAAGGTTGTACTTTGAACAAAAAGCAGATATCATTGTAGTGGCGGTATCGGGGACCACAATGCATGGAGGGCCCGTTTGGAAGCATTCAGTACAGTAAGTGCCGCCGGATGCCTCGGAGAGCAGAGGAGATATGACAATGAAAAAGAAAAAGCATGCCCGCTGGAGATGGTATGAGATTCTGCTGGTTGGGGCGCTGCTGGGCCTGGCGGTGTGCAGTACCGCGTGGCTTACGTCGTATTGGGGACAGATGCGGGCCGCGCAGCAGACGTTTGAAAAGCTGGCGCAGGCCGTTCGTGCCGCCGCGCCGCAGCCGGAGGAAGAACGGGGCGAGGTGTGGCAGAAAGGCGTAGAGACGCTGCAGGCCCAAAACAGAGACTGCCTGGCCTGGCTGTACAGTGCGGATACGGGGCTGGATTATCCCGTGATGTATACGCCGCAGCAGCCGGAATATTATCTGCGCAGAGATTTTGAAGAACAGTACTCTTTGGCGGGCACGCCGTTTTTGGATGTGCGCAGCAGCCCGGCGGACAGCAGGAACCTTATCATCCACGGACATAATATGAAAGACGGGAGTATGTTCGCACCGCTGCGTTTTTATCTGGAAAAAGAGTATGGCCTGGAGCACTCATCCTTTGAACTGTCCTTTGCGGACGGTGTGCGGCGATATGCATTGATGGCGGTGCTTCATATAGAACTGACGCCGGAGAATGTAGAGCAATATTACAAACAACCGCAGACACAGGAGGCATTCGAAGCTTTTGTTGAAATGCTGGAACAGGAATCGCTTTATTGCGGCGGCGCCGGTGCGCAGTGGGGCGAACAGCTTTTGACGTTAAGCACCTGCGACAACCAGAGGGACAATGGCCGTATTCTGGTGGTCGCCCGTGAGACAAAGTGATGTGAATTGCTGTAGAACGATGAAGTAAAAGGCGGCAGACTGCCAATTGAAAAATCGAATCTTGTTGTGTTCAGAAATTTTAGATGGAGAGAGAAAGCCAATTGAAATCCGCATCTGCGGAACAGACTGTTGAAAAAGGTAAAGAAGTAAAAGAAGCGTCCGGGGAAAAGATGGCGGTGGCAAAGCCTTGCATCTTTGCGCAGTAAAGTGCAGGCCACGCGGCGAATGCCGCCAAAAAGGGGTGGGGGACCGCACCCGCAGGCGCGTGTGGGAGCGGTGCCCCCCTTGCGGACAATCGCGCTGAAAGCGCGGCTCTTAGCGCGCAGACGTCCCCGCAGGGCCAGTGCCGAGGCATGTGCAGAGCGAAGCGGCCGCCGAAGGCCGCCGTGCGCGGCGAATGGAGCCAAAGGCCCTGTCCGCAGGCAGCTTTTTCGACAAGCTGCTCTGCATCTGCAGAAAACCGGACACAGAAGCATAAAGATAAAGCACGGCAGCCCCTCGGAGCAATGTTCCAAAGGGCTGCCGTGCTTTATCGGGTAAAAATAAATTTTGAATTCACTTTGAAGCGGGTGAAGTCGTTGCCTACACCAATATTGCTGTACGGAGCTTTTTTGCGGGTTTTATACGGGAAGCCTGTTGCAGCACTCTGTGTGCTGTCCATTCCGCAAAACGCATGAACGCCGTTTACAGCACCACGCCGTCCTTAAAAATAGAGATCTCTCGGTATCCTTTCTGCTCGGTGCGGGTCTGTTTCCCGGAGGCGACGTCCAGCACCAGCGCGTACAGCGCCGCGCCCGCTTCCCCGATGCTCTGCGAACCGTCTGCTATCGTGCCCGCGTTGAAGTCGATCCAGCCTTTTTTCTTTTCCGCAAGCGGCGTGTTGGTGGCGATTTTCAGCGTGGGGGCGGGCGCGCCGAAGGGCGTGCCGCGGCCTGTGGTGAACAGCACCAGCTGTGCGCCCGCCGCCGTGAGCGCCGTAGCCGAGACAAGGTCGTTGCCCGGACCGTTCAGCAGGTTCAGTCCCCGGGCGTGTACCTGCTCGCCATAACCGACCACGTCAACAATGGGCGCGCTGCCGCCTTTTTGCACGCACCCGCAGGATTTGTCCTCCAGCGTGGTGATGCCGCCCTGCTTGTTGCCCGGGCTTGGGTTTTCGTACACGGTTTCTCCGTGGGCCAGAAAATATTCCTTAAATCCATTCAGCATGGACGCGGCTTTATCGAAGACGGCCCGGCTTTGGCAGCGGCCCAGCAGCATGCCCTCCGCGCCGAACATTTCCGGCACCTCGGTGAGGATGGTGCTGCCGCCCCGTGCACACAGCATATCGCTGAACCGGCCCACCGCCGGGTTTGCGGTGATGCCGGAAAGGCCGTCGCTGCCGCCGCATTTCATGCCTACCACAAGCTCACAAACAGGCACGGCCTCGCGCCGGGCCTGTCCGGCGTGGGCCGCCAGTTCCGCCAGCAGCGCGCCGCCCGTCTCCATCTCGTCTTCCACATCCTGACAGGTGAGAAATTTCACCCGCGCGGGGTCATAGGGGCCGAGTTCTTCTGCAAATTGTTCATGGGTCAGATTTTCGCACCCCAGTGACAGTACCAGCACGCCGCCTGCATTGGGATGGCGCGCCAGCGCGGCCAGAAGGCGGCGCGTTTGGGCGTGGTCGGCTCCGGTCTGGGAACAACCGAAGGGATGGGGAAATGCATACAGCCCGTCGATGGAACCGGAGACAAGGCTCTGGTTCTCCGCGGCCAAGGCCTTGGCGCAGTCGTTTACGCAGCCGACGGTGGGAATGATCCAAAGTTCGTTGCGGACGCCTGCGCGCCCGTCCGCCCGGCGGTAACCCTGGAATGTTTCGGGCGGCACGGGGGACAGGGGACGCACGTCCGGCGCATAGGTGTACTCCACCTCGCCGGACAGGTTCGTGCGCACATTGTGGGTGTGCACCCATGCGCCGGGCGGGATATCCGAAGCGGCGTGCCCGATGGGATATCCGTATTTGATGATGTTTTCGCCCGCGGCGATCTGGGCGAGCGCCAGCTTGTGTCCCTGCGGGATGTCTTCCCGCACTTGGACGGCGCGGCCCTCAAGGGAGAGCCGCGTCCCGGCGGGGATGGGGCACAGCGCGACGGCTACGTTGTCGGCCGGGTGGATGCGGATGCATTGCGGCATATCGGGCCTCCTCCTTTATACTGCGGGACGGGCCAGGCACGCGGCGAAAGCCGCGCGGGCGCCTTCGGTACGGATGCGGCGCAGGTTTTCCGCAGCGGCCTGCTCAAAGCCGGGCACCAGCGTCAGGTCCTGTCCCCACATTTTTTCATTCGTCATCACGTCATGCACCAGCGTTTCGTCCGAAACGCCGCGGCGGCTGTAATAGAATTCCAGCACCCAGCGGTCATCGCTGACGGTGTATTCGTTGCCCTTCGGCCGGCGGCATACAAGCCCCTGTTCCGTCAGGGCCTGGATATCGCTGGAATAGAAAGCGATGTATGCGGCGAAGCTCATCGCAAGGCACGGGGGCAGCTTTCCGGCCGTTTGTGCATATTCCAGCAGGCTGGGCATATTGCGCGCGCGCCACTTGGAGGTGGAGTTCAGCGTGATGCTCATCAGCTCGTGGTTGATGAACGGGTTGTTGAAGCGGTCCTGCACGGCGGCCGCGAAGGCTTCCAGATCCTGCCTGTCCAGCGGCAGCGTGGGGATGACTTCCTCGTGAAGCATGCGGTTCATGAAGCCCAGGATCACATCGTCCTGCATGCAGTCGCGTACAATGTCGTACCCGGCCAGATACGCCCCAAGCACAAAGCCTGTGTGCGCGCCGTTGAGGATGCGCACCTTGCGTTTTTTGTAGGGCGTCACATCGGGCACCACGGGGCAGTTCAGTCCTGCGGCCCGGAATGGCAGCTTTTCCGCCAGCCATTCGGGCCCTTCGATATTCCACACGCCGAACACCTCGCCCACGTCGATGAGCGCGTCCCGGTAGCCGTTCTCATCCTCCAGCCGAGCGGCCTCGGCGGCGTCGCGAATGCGGCCGGGTACGATGCGGTCCACCAGCGTGGAGCAGAAGGTGCAGTCCCCGTTCACCCAGCGGGCAAAGCCTTCCTCCAGCCCCCACTGCTTTATGTATTGGTTCACACAGCGCAGCAGCTCCTTGCCGTTGTTGTCGATGAGCTCGCAGGAGAGCACCACCACGCCGGGCCTGCCCGCTCTCCAGCGGTGCAGCAGAACCTGTGTCAGCTTTGCGGGAAAGGAAGCGGGCGGACAGTCTTCAAGGCGGCACGAGGGGTCGTACACGATGCCCGCCTCGGTGGTGTTGGAGACGATGTATTCCAGCGCTTCGCCGGCGGCTACATCCATCATGGCGTCGTAATCCTGTTTTTCATAGGGGTTCAGGCAGCGGCTCACCGAGGAGATGACGCGCTTTGCATCCACCTTTTCGCCGTTCTGCCGTCCGCGCAGGTACAGCGTGTACAGGCCCTCCTGCCGGTTGATGAGCTGCGTCAGCCCCTGGGCGATGGGCTGCACCAGAACGCATTTCCCATTCCAGCCCGCCTTTTCGTTGGCCATGTCGAACCAGTAGTCCGCAAAGGCGCGCAGAAAATTTCCCTCGCCGAACTGCAGCACGCGCTCGGGCGCGTTTTTCAGCAGATAGCCGGTATATCCGGCCTTTTCAAGTGTCTCATAGCACAGTTGTTCCATTTTTGCTTCGCTCCTTTTTGATGAATTCAGGGGCAGACCGCCCCGGATGCACGGTAATAGGCAAGGCTGCTTTTGAAGATCACACGGCTTTCCACGTAGTGGACGCCGGCCGGGGGCTGTATCCCGCGCAGCACGAAATCACCCATGAGCCGGGCAGCCAGATATCCCTGCTGCGCCGGGTCCTTATAAAGAATGTTCTGCACAAGGCCCTCCTCCATGTTGCGGACAGTCTCGCCGAACAGGTCGCTGGCAACGACGCGTACCTGCCCTGCCCGGTCCATTTGGGCGACAGCATCCGCCAGCAGCACGCTCAACCGCGCGCTGACGCTGAATGCGCCGGAAATACGTGCGTCTTCCGCAAGTGTCCGTCTCAGGCGCAGCGCCAGCTCCTGCTTGTCATGATAGCCGTCGGCCCTGACCAGAGTAAGCGGAACGCTGTTCTCCCGCAGGTATGCTTCAAATCCGGCCGCCATCCGGTAGTGGGAGGGCGTGTGCGCGTCCCCCGCGCACAGCAATACCGCATCGCCGGGTGAAAGCTGCGCGCTCAGAAGCTCGGCGGCGATACGGCCGGCCATGTCGTGGTCCGCCTGCACGCAGGCGATGCGGCCGCAGCCTTCCGCGTCGTCACAGGCGAAGAACACAGGCGTCCCTGCGCTGCTGTACCGCTGTACCGCCCGCCGGGCAGTGTCCTCCGTGGGACCGATGGTGAGCAATGCGTCTATTTTTCCCCCGTACTGCTCAAAGCAGGCGTTCAGCGTTTCGGCTTGGCCGCGCTCTGTGCCGGGATAATAGGGCAGCTCCAAAACTTCCAGATTGTAGTCGTCCAGCTCGGCCATGCAGCGGCGAAACCCGTGCCACACGCTGCCGTAAAAATAGGAGTTTTCTTCCTGTGGGCCGGGAAACGCGGCCGCGATGCGCAGCGCGCTGCGCTTGAGCGCGGACGCGGCGGAATTGGCGCGGTAGCCGCGCCGTGCGCACAAATCCAATATTTGTTGGCGCGTTTGCTCGGAAAGGCCTTTTTTGCCGTACAGCGCCCGGTGGACGGTGCCGGTAGAAACGCCCGCCTCGGCGGCGATTTCTTTGATGGTCACACGGTGCTCCATGATCCTGCTCCTTTTGCGGTACGGTTCCTACAATGCGTAGGTAAAACGTTTTAGTAAAAATCCTGCTTTTATCATAACAGGCAAAGCGGCGATATGCAAGAGGAACAATGTAAATTTCTCACACATAGGCTGAATGCCAAAGCAAAGGAGAGCTTCGGAAAACGACCGTTTTGCAGAAAAGATTCCCGTTTTGCGGCCGCGCCCATGTGCCGGTTTGCGAAATGCTGTGGGTGTTTACTACGCAAATCTGTAATTTTATTATGGCTGCGGATACCGCGTTATGGTATAATAACCTCAAAGTTGCCGCTTGCGCGGCTGCGCGTGTGCAAGGCACACGTCCCTGTGCTAACGCACAGGGCTTTGAGAACATTGAACCATGCAAAACCGCAGCACGTGCGGTTTTGTTGGGGCCGCTGCGCGGCGTCATGGTATAATATGTTCGGTTAGCGAATGCGAGCCGCAGGCGAAGCATGAGTTTAGCGGCATAGATACCCTGTTTCTTAGTGAACACGCGCGGTACGCGAAGTGGGAGCTTAGAAATATGCTATAACCTCAAAGCCGCCGCTTGCGCGGCTGCGCGTGTGCAAGGCACACGCCCCTGCGCTGGCGCACAGGGCTTTGAGAACATTGAACCCTGCAAAACCGCAGGAGGTGCGGTTTTGTTGAGGCCGCTGCGCGGCGGCATGGTGTAATTAATAACAAGGGACGGCTGGGCAACGGGAAATGGAGCGGATGACCAATGAAAAAGTGGAAATCCTTTTCGGATTGGAGGCTGCGCACCAAGCTGTTTTTTATCCTTGCGCTGTGCCTTGTCGTCAGTATGCTGTTGTCGGTATACAATATGTTCCATATCTCCCGTGCGTATGACAGGGAGCTTTACGGCGCTCTTTCCAATTTTTTGTCGCTTTCCGTCACCGAGATCGGCTATAAGCTCGATAACGTTCAGCAGATGACAACGGACCTCGGCCAGGACAGCCAGATACAGACATACCTGTCCCACAACAAAGACGCATCCCGCGCGTTTTCCAGCGAATACAACGCACTGTATTATCTGGTGCAGGATTACTATAAGAAAAACCGTGTCAATTGTGTTTCCAACATCACGCTGTATACGGGGAATTTTACGCTCCGCTCCAACACGTCCGCCAACGTGTATGTGCCGGATGAAGTTTACAAGGATTTATATGAGGCGGCGCTGGGGGCGAATGGCGCAACGGTGTGCGTCACGGATTATTCCCGGGACTACGGCCTGTTTTTTGTCAAAGCGATCCGCCGCATCGAAAACCTTCGCTTGGATACGCTGGGCATCGAGGTCGTGCAGGTGGATCTGGAAAAACTGGTGAAGTCCAGTGTGTCGCTCAACCAGTACGACAACGTTATCTTTGTTTTAACGCGGCCCCAGGATGGCGCGGTGATGTATTCTTCCGCGGGCGAAGCCGGGCCTCAAACGCTGCCCACGCTGGACACCGAAAGCCGATGGGATATCTGCAAGCTGGACAGCGTGAAATATTTTGTCACGGCGGACGGCAGCGCGGATTATCCGTGGGATTATCTCTGTCTGGTGCCCTACAACGAAATATATGCGTCCATCCGCGACGCGCTGCTTTTCTGCATCCTGTTTTTCCTCGCGGGTATCGCGCTCACCTTTCTGGTTTGCCACTTTCTTGTGGACCGTATTACGCGCCGCTTTGCAAAGCTTATCAGCCAAATGGACCAGTTTGCCAAGTATACGCCCGATATGGTGCTGCCGGTGGACGAGTTCTCCGGGGAAGAGCGGGAGGCGGGCGACGAGGTCGGCATGCTCAGCCGTCATTTCAGCCATATGGCGCGGGAAATAGACGGTCTGATCCAGACGGACTACACCAACCGCATCCTGCTGCGGGAGGCCCAGCTGAAGGCGCTGGAAGCGCAGATCAATCCGCATTTTCTGTACAATACGCTCAGCGCGATCAACTGGCGGGCCAAGATGCGCGGCGCACAGGAGATATCGGATATGGTGGAGGCCCTGAGCAATCTTTTGCGCGTTACGCTGAACGACGACAGCGGGTTGATCCCATTGGAGAAGGAGCTCTCTCTGGTGCAGTCTTATATCGTGATACAGCGCATCCGTTTTGACGAGACGCTGGATTACAGGCTGGCGGTGGAGGCGGACGAGCTGAAAGACGTTTTGATTCCAAAGCTGACGCTTCAGCCGCTCATTGAAAACGCCATCCGCTACGGTCTGGAACAATCCACTCAGATTTGCCGCGTGCAGCTGAGCGTCCGGCGGCAGGGCGCGCAGCTTGTGCTGCTGGTGCAGAACGACGGTTCTCTGTATGAGGACGATTTGCTGGAAAAGCTGCGCCAGAAAACCGTGACGCCCCACGGCTATGGGATCGGGCTTTTGAATATTGAAAAAAGGCTGGAATTCGCCTTTGGAAAAGAAGCGGGACTGGAGCTTTACAACGAAGACGGAATGGCCACGGCGCGCATTACGATACCTTGCCGTGTGAGCTGAAAAAGCGGTATTGTGACGGAGGGGAGAGCAAATGCTGAAACTGCTGGTTGCAGACGACGAACGGATCTTACGGGAGGCGGTATGCTATCTCATCGATTGGAAAAGCATCGGCATCGAGCTGGCGGCAAGCTGTAAAAACGGCCGGGAGGCTTATGAAGAAGCCTGCAGGACAAAGCCGGATATCATTCTGACCGATATCAAAATGCCCGGCCTTTCCGGGCTGGACCTTGTGGAAAAGCTCTCGGAGCCGGGCCGGGTGCTGGAGTTCATCCTGCTGACGGGTTATGCGGATTTTGAGTACGCGCACCGCGCGCTCTCCCACCGGGTGCACCACTATCTGCTTAAGCCTTGCAACGAACAGCAGATCATTGAAGCGGTACAGCAGGCGGCACAGTCCATCTACACGCGCCGCCAGCTGCAGCAAATGGAGCCGACCTGTGCGGGTGTGGCGCGCCCTGAATACAGCGAGACGGTGCAAAAGGTCGTGGACTATCTGGAAAAGCACTACAGCGACGCCGCGCTGTCACTCAAAGGCCTGGCGGCCAATTACCTGTTTATGAACCCGGATTACGTGAGCCGCCAGTTCCTGCAGCAGACGGGCTACCGTTTTGTGGATTATCTGCTGGCGCTGCGCATCCGCAAAGCGCAGTGGCTTCTGGTGAACGGCGTGCCGCCGCAGCAGGTTCCCGAGCGGGTGGGTTACAGCGCGAATCCTCAGTATTTTGTCCACCTGTTCTCCAAGGCGACGGGGATGACGCCGCGGGAATATGCGCAGGCGCTGCGCATTGAGCCATAAAGAAAAAACAACACAAACAGCTCCCCCCGCACCGGGCGTTCGCCTTCGTGCGGGGGGAGCTGTTTGTTGAAGCAAAGCAGAGTATATCAGCAGTCTTTGCAGGCCTGTGTGCCGTATTCCCGCAGCATCCGGGCATAGGCACGATAAGTTTCCAGCGTGGTGCCGGGGGGTGTTTGATGGTCCATCGCAGGCAGATACCGCCCGCTGCGGATGACGGGCAGAAGACGCTCGAATTCCCGGCGCACGGCGTCCGGCCCTTCGAACATGCACATCTTGTCAAACCCGCCGATCATCAGGAAATCCGGATATTCCCGGCGTATGGCGGCCACGTCCACGCCGGACTGGCGCTCCAGGGGCAGGATGCCCTCAACGCCGGCTCCGCGGAACCACGGCACCGCCCGTGTGACGTCACCATCAGAATCCACGAACACACGGGTGCCGTGTTTTTTGATCTCCGGAATCAGGCGCTGGTAATATGGCTTGATGAACTCATTGAAAAGTTCTTCGGAAAGCATGGGCCCGTGGTTATAGCTCATATCCTCGGCAATGGTCATAAAATCCGGCTTCATATAACGGGCCAGCGCGTCCACCTGCGCGATCTGCCATTCCAGCAGATCTTCGCAGATGCGGTGATACAGCTCCGGCTGGTCATAAAAAGAATAAAGGTGGTTTTCAATGCCCAGCAGTGTGCGCGGCCACCAGAAAAAGCCGTCCAGAGTATACCAGACAAGGGTCTGGCCATTCTCATAGAATGGAAGCGTTTGCCGAATCTTAGGCAGCATCTGCTGCACAGCATTCTCCGGCAAAAGATACGGGCGCAGACGCTCATAGTCCGATTCATTTTCAACAATGCCCCTGCCGTGTGACGTTTCCCGAGGGCAGTCCGGTGTTTTGTGGGGCAGCCAGAACTGGGTGTTGCGGTCAATGCCCACAAAGTCTGCCATAGCGGCTTCATCCAGCCCGCGGGGCAGTCCCTGGCCGTACCAAAGCTCCAGTGTCTTATCCCACCAGTAGGCCCATTCTATGGCGGGCA
>OBXM01000350.1_pt1 | contig 52136 bp, 75 predicted proteins | sample 1538141 | NCBI WGS metagenome assembly OBXM01 (sample SAMEA2580153, study PRJEB22360) | human gut metagenome | biome: human gut; feature: human-associated habitat; material: faeces | place: Denmark | collected 2008/2010 | reverse complement strand
AAAAGAATATATTGACTAATTGTCTAAATTGATGTATGGTAACACCATGAGAAAGCGCTTAACCTAAGGCGAAGACAGTGTTCTTTACAACGATTCGTGGATAAAAGGAAGGAATTGCCACATGAAACAGGGGAAATCTTGTGAAGTTGCTGCCATATATAAAAATATTAATAAAATTTAAATGAGAAAGCGCTTAACCAAATAATGGTAAATGGAGAGGAAAAAAGTATGAAGAAAAAAAGTTTGATCGCATTGGGAATGGCTGCCATGATGCTGTGTACCGGATGTCAGGGGGGTTCTGACAAAGCAAAAACCGAAGGTGGGAAAGAGACAGAAAAAACAGTCATGAATATCTGGATTGCAGGCAGTGGTGATGCCGATGCAGACAAGGCATACAAAACAGTTCTGGATGCATACTGTGAGGAGAACGCAGATGTGGACTATCAGCTCACTTACATACCATGGAGCGATTACTTTACAAAGCTGAATACAGGCCTTGCAGGCGCCAGCGGTCCTGATATTTTTATGCTGGGATACGGACAGATCGGTTCTGTACAGAGAGCGGGAAACCTTCTGAACCTGAGTGAATATCTTCCGGAGGACTGGGACGGATACGACGATTTTTATGAAAATATCCTGGAGATCTGTCAGCGCGACGGTGATTACTATGCTTTATTCAAACCGTCCAACAGAACCGTTTTCTACAGAAAAGATATCGCTGAGCAGAACGGTGTTACAGAGGAGGAGCTTAATATTAAGAGTCCCGAAGATTTTGAAAAACTGGTTGAAAAGATGACAGTCAGGGATGACAGCGGCAATGTTGTGACCTATGGTTTGGAGATTGACCCGGATGAAGTACAGGAGCTCTTTACCTATATGGGAATGTTTACAGATGAACCGGCGCTGTGGGATGATGATTATCTGGCAGTTTATGACCAGGATGCGGGCATACAGGCAATGGAGTATATGAACAAACTTTATGAGTCGGGAAATGTATGCTTCCAGGACGCCGCGGCAGGTACGACAGGTGTGGCATCAGGTGTGGCAGCCATGGCGATTGATGCTAACCAGGGATATGTGACAGACGACAGTGCTTTCCCGGGACAGATAGGCTGTATAAAGAATGAAATGCCTACACTGCTGATCGGAGATTATCTGGCAGCAAATGCGAACTCCAAAAACCCCGATGTGGCGGCAGACATGCTCCTTCATATGTTCTCAAAGGAATCCCTGAAACAGTTTGCTGAGATTGCAGGCCACTATTCAGGAAGAAAGTCCTTAAATGAGGATTATATTAAGATTAATCCGGACTATGAGAATATTGTATATTCATATGATAAATCATTTTCTTACGGAAAACCCATGCATCCCAATTTCGGTGAGGCGCAGTCTAACATAGGTCCGGCAATGGAATCCGTGTTTAACGGTACAGATGCGGCGGCAGCTTTGAAGGACAGTGCAGCGCAGTGGAACGCAGTTGTGGAGGCCGGTAAATAGGAGGCTATGATTATGAAGAGGATCGGAAAGAAGAGGGGAAAGCTGGAACAGCAGAATGCGGCGTATCTGCTGATCGCTCCCAGTTATCTCATATACCTGTTTTTTGTTCTGATTCCAGTTATCTGGACCATTGCCATGTCTTTTACAGACTATAACCTAAGCAAAGCCCATTTTGTAGGAATCAGCAATTATATTCAGCTTACAAAAGACCCTATTTTTATAAAAAGTGTTGGAAATACCCTGTTTTACTGTTTGCTTGCGATTGTCCCGGCTATGCTGCTGGGACTTGCGCTGGCAATGTTCCTGAACCAGAAATTAAAAGGAAAAGGATTTCTGCGGACGCTTTTCTATCTGCCCAATATCTTTTCCATGGTAGCGGTATCCATGGCCTGGCTGTATCTGTACGATACCACCTCAGGTATTCTCAATAAGGTACTGAAAGACCTTGGAATGCAGGCTGTGCCGTGGATCAGCAGTGCTTCCATGGCAATGATCTCCATAGCCATTATGAGTATTTGGAGCACCACCGGATACAACATGATCCTGTTCCTGTCCGGGCTGCAGGGCATACCGGATTACCTGTATGAAGCAGCCAGTATTGACGGGGCCACTGCATGGGAAAAGTTTATTCATGTGACAATTCCCATGTTAAAGCCCACGACCTTTTTTGTGTTCGTCATGGCGTGCATCAACTCTTTCCAGGTCTTTGGACAGGTGTTGATCGTGACAAACGGAGGCCCTATGAACTCCACAACGACAATTGCACATCAGATATACAGAAACGGTTTTGAATACTATAAAATGGGTTATGCCTCCGCGCAGGCTGTGGTGCTTATGGCGATAATCTTTGCGATCACTCTGATTAATATGAGATTTGGTGGAGGTGACGAGAATGACCTTGGCTGATATGGGAAAAAAGAAAAAGGAAAATCTGGTGAAAGGAATCAGCTATGCTGTTTTGATCATTTGGGTTCTCATCACGCTGGTGCCTATTATTTTTACAGTGCTGACAGCATTTAAGACAGATCCTGAGATTTCCATGGCAAGCTTCAAATGGCTTCCCGAGAGTTTCGGCAATATTGAAAGCTTCCGGCAGGCATTTGCCATGGGGGACTGGTTCCAGTATTTCAAGAACAGCCTGTTCATAACCGCGGTTACTGTGGTGGGAAGTCTGATCTTTAACTCAATGGCAGGGTATGCGTTTGCAAGGCTGAAGTTCAAGGGCAGGGAATTCCTGTTTATGAGTGTTCTGCTGGGAATGATGGTCTCTCCTCAGTCCATTATCATACCTCAGTATGTCATGATGCGCTCCGCTCCGCTTTTCGGAGGCAATAACATTCTGGGTCAGGGCGGGACAGGTCTTCTTGATACTTATGGTTCCCTGATCGTGCCGTTTTTGGCGGGGGCATTCGGTATTTTTCTGTGCAGACAGTTTTACTCTACATTCCCCACATCTCTGGACGATGCGGCCAGGATAGACGGATGCGGTGTGATAAAGACATATTTTGTTATTTACCTGCCTCTTTCCAAGACTATACTGGCAACACTGACGATCCTGAAGTCTGTTGCCACATGGAATGATTTTTTCTATCCGCTTATTATGACCCAGTCTGAGAAGATGAAGACTGTGCAGCTTGGACTGCAGATGTTCCGGGGCAGTTCCATGACCCATTACAACTACCTGATGGCAGCTACCATTATCACAGTAATACCTATGGTGATCGTATATGCCTGCGCGCAGAAATACTTTGTGCAGGGAATCGTATCATCCGGAATGAAGAACTGAGAGGAGACTGAATTATGAAAGCAATTATGGTGATGTACGATTCCCTGAACCGTCATTTCCTTCCCAATTACGGCAATGAACTGACGAAGATGCCTAATTTCCGCCGCCTTGGGGAAAAGTGTGTGACATTTGACAATTCCTATGTGGGCAGCCTGCCGTGTATGCCGGCCAGACGGGAACTGCATACAGGCAGACTGAATTTTCTTCACAGAGGATGGTGTCCTCTGGAGCCCTTTGATGATTCTATGCCGGAGATACTGAAGAAAAACGGTATCTATACCCACCTGGTATCAGACCATCAGCACTACTGGGAGGATGGCGGTGCTACTTACCACACACGTTATAATTCCTGGGAGTGCTCAAGAGGCCAGGAGGGAGATCCATGGAAAGCTGACTTGAAAGTGCGGGCAGAGGATCACCCGGGATCTTTCGGGCCGTTTCCAAGAGATCCCATTGGAAATAACATGAGGCGTCAGGACTGTGCAAACCGCAGACATATAAAGGAAGAAAAAGATTTCCCGCAGGCGAAGACCTTCTCAAACGGCCTTGCATTTATCAGGGAGAATCAGGATTGTGACAACTGGTTTCTGCAGATTGAAACCTTTGACCCGCATGAACCTTTCTTCTCGCCCGAAGAGTATCAGGAACTTTACAGGATGGAGGGGGAGGAGCTGTGTCCTCTTGACTGGCCACCCTACGGTCCTGTCACAGAAAGTAAAGAGGTGGTATCCGGTGTACGCAATAAATATCGGGCGCTTCTGAGTATGTGTGACCATTATCTGGGCCTGGTCCTTGATCTGATGGATGAATATGAGATGTGGGATGACACCATGCTGATCGTGAATACAGACCATGGGTTTATGTTGGGCGAACATCTTTGGTGGGCAAAGGGGGTTATGCCTCTATACAATGAGATGGCCAGGACGCCTCTTTTCATATGGGACCCAAGAAGCGGTGTGAAAGGAGAACGCAGGCAGTCTCTTGTGCAAAATATTGATCTGGCCCCAACACTTCTGGATTATTTCCAAACCGATATTCCAAAGGATATGCAGGGCTCTGCATTAAGAGATGTGATCAAAACGGATAAACCTGTAAGGAAATACGGAATATTCGGCCTCTTTGGGTCAATGATCAACATCACTGACGGCAGGTATATTTACATGAGGGGGCCGGCAAAAAAGGAAAATCAGCCGTTGGCGGAATACACACTTATGCCCACTGTCATGCGTTCCAGAATGGCACCGGAGAAACTGCAGGGTATGAAGCTGAGACAGCCATTCTCCTTTACAAAAGGCTGTCCGGTTCTGGAGATTCCGTCCTCTGAGGAATGGGGAGCGGTGGCATCCTGCTTCCGGTACGGAGACCTTTTGTTTGATCTGGAAAATGATCCCGAACAGAAGCATCCTCTGGATGACCCGGATAAAGAGGCAGAGCTGATAAATGCGATGATACGGCTTATGAAGGAGAATGATGCACCGAAGGAACAGTTTTGCCGCATGGGATTTCCGGTTGAGGAGTGTGTCACCGCAGAGATGGTCCTTGAGATGAGAAAAGAGAAGGAAACCTACGACCCCGTGAGCGGGCTGGAGGAGTATCAGTGGGAAGAACCTGCAAAATGGCAGTTCTCGGCTTTGAAAAATGTAGCCTCACCTTATATGAAGGAAGAGGAACTGGTAAAACAGTTCAAAGAATTCTGCAGTGCAGGAGGTATCCGCTCCATTGACAGAAATGTGATAGAACGTTTTATAGATACTGTAATCCCTGAAACAGACAGGGAGAGCGTCCGCTTCACCATGGAGATGGCGTACCGTTTAAATTAAGAGTGAATGCGAGGGAAAAGAAAAGTGCCTGCGTTAAATGTGATGATAAAGCCTGCGTCAGGTTTGTGTAACATGAGATGTACCTACTGTTTCTATACGGATGAAGTAAATCACAGGGAAAAAGGGAATCTGGGGCTCATGTCCCCGGAGACCCTGGAAAATGTGATCAGAAAATCACTGGAATTCGCGGAAGGGCAATGTACCTTTGCCTTTCAGGGCGGAGAACCGACGCTTGCCGGTCTTGGATTTTTTGAAAATGTGATAAGGCTTGAGAAAAAATATAACAGGCATTCTTTGGTGATTCAGAACGCGCTGCAGACCAACGGATATGTTCTGGATGAATCCTGGTGCCGTTTCCTCCATGAAAACCATTTTCTTGTAGGGCTTTCCATAGACGGAATCCGATGCACACATGATTCCTGCAGAAGGGATAAAGACGGAAACGGTACATTTTCAAAAGTATTTGAGGCAGCGCAGATGCTGAAGGCATATCATGTGGAGTTTAATGTCCTGACTGTAGTCAACAAAAAAACAGCGCCCAGAATCTCCAGGATTTATGAGCAGTACAGGAAATGGGGCTTTTCTTACCAGCAGTATATCGCATGTTTGGACTCCCTGGAAAATGACGGACGAGGCGGTGAATATGGACTGGAACCTGAAGTGTACGGCAGGTTTCTGATAGATTTATTTGAGCTGTGGTATATGGATTACCGAAAGGGAAGACAACCGTATATACGTCAGTTTGAAAACTATATTGCTATATTAATGGGAAGCTATCCTGATGCATGTGAACAGAACGGCGTCTGTGGTCTGCAGAATGTGGTGGAGGCGGACGGCAGCGTATATCCCTGTGATTTTTATGTACTGGATGGATACGGCATTGGAAATCTCAATCAAAATTCCTTTGCGGAAATATACGAAAAAAGAGCAGTATCCGGGTTTGTGGAGAATTCCCGCAATCAAACTGCACGGTGTAAAAACTGCCGGTACTATTTTGTGTGCCGGGGCGGCTGCCGCAGAAACCGTGTGGAGGAGGAACAGGGACAGGCTGTGAACTGCTTTTGCAAATCTTATCAGATGTTTTTTGACAGATGTTATGACAGACTGTGCAGAATCGCAGAGGAACTGTCATTCGGAAATTAAGGAGACGGAAAATGAAATTTACGGACGGATACTGGTGTGTAAAAAAAGGAATCACGCCGCTTTACGCGGCAGAATATTCCTCACATAAAGTAAAGAATGGAGAACTGGTCATCTATGCTCCGGGCAGACACATTGCTGATAGAGGTGACTGTCTGAATCAGGGACTTCTCACCATTCGTCTGACAAGCCCTGCAGAGAATATCATAAAAGTTTCGGTTACTCACTTTGAGGGGACGGTCTCAAGAGGGCCATCTGCTGAAACTGTCCAGTGTGCTCCTCGTGTAGTGATAGAGGAAGATGAGAATATCATAAGTTTTCAAAGCGGCAGGACCAGGGCTGTTGTAGACAAAAGGCCGAAATCCTGGGGAATCCGTTTTCTGGACGGTGACAGGGAGCTGACGAATACAGGATTCAGAAATATGGCATACATGAAGAGTGAAAACAACGGCAGAGTATATATGGTTGAACAGCTTGCCCTTGATGTAGATGAATATATTTACGGATTGGGAGAACGATTTACGCCGTTTGTAAAAAACGGGCAGAGTGTAGAGATGTGGAATGAGGACGGCGGAACAGCCAGTGAGATCACCTATAAGAATATCCCTTTTTATCTGTCAAATAAGGGGTATGGAGTACTTCTTGACGAGGAGGGGGATGCCTCGTATGAAATTGCAAGTGAAAAGGTGGAGAGAGTACAATTTTCCGTGGAAGGCGAGCGGCTTGCTTATTACATCGTGAACGGGCATACCCCCAAAGGAACGGTGGCACTGTACACGAAACTGACGGGAAGACCTGCACTTCCTCCGGCCTGGTCTTTTGGCCTCTGGCTTACCACCTCTTTTACAACGGATTATGATGAGGGGACAACCGGCAGTTTTATACAGGGAATGGCTGACAGGGATATTCCCCTTCATGTGTTCCATTTTGACTGTTACTGGATGGAGGCTTATGAATGGTGTAATTTCACCTGGGATCCGGCTGCATTTCCGGACCCGGAGGGTATGCTTAAGCGGTACCATGAGAGAGGGCTCAGAATATGTGTCTGGATCAACCCCTATATCGGCCAGAAATCCCCTCTGTTTGAGGAGGCTATGAAGGAGGGATATCTTCTGAAAAAGAAGAACGGTGATGTATGGCAGACGGATATGTGGCAGGCAGGTATGGGAATTGTGGATTTTACCAATCCGGACGCAGCGGCTTGGTATCAGGGCAAACTGAAGAAACTGCTGGACATGGGAGTGGATTGTTTTAAGACGGATTTTGGTGAGCGTATACCGGTCAGGGATATTGTATACCATGACGGCTCAGATCCCGTAAAAATGCATAATTATTATACATATTTATATAACAGGGCAGTATTTGAGCTGCTGGTAAGGGAAAGAGGAGAGGGCGAGGCCGTTCTTTTTGCCCGTTCAGCTACAGTGGGAGGCCAGAAATTCCCTGTACACTGGGGCGGTGACTGTTCCGCGTCATATCCGTCCATGGCAGAGACCATCCGCAGCGGCCTTTCCCTTGCGTGTGCCGGTTTTGGATTCTGGAGCCACGATATAAGCGGATTTGAAAACACAGCTTCCGCTGATATATACAAGCGCTGGTGCCAGTTTGGACTCTTGAGCACGCACAGCCGTCTGCACGGTTCCTCCTCATACCGGGTTCCCTGGGTGTTTGACCAGGAGGCGTGTGATGTGCTGCGCAGATTTGTTAAGTTAAAATGTGCGCTGATGCCCTACCTTTACAGTCAGGCGGTAAAAACCCATGAGGAAGGAATCCCTTTGATGAGGCCGATGTTCCTGGAATTTCCGGAGGACCGCTGCTGTGAAACACTGGATAAGCAGTATATGCTGGGCGACTCGCTTCTTGTTGCACCTGTGTTCAGGGAATCCGGGGAAGTTGAATATTATCTTCCGAAAGGGAATTGGATAAATATACTGACAGGGAAGACTCTGACAGGCGGCGGCTGGCAGAAAGAAAGCCATGATTACTTTACCCTTCCCCTTCTTGTACGTCCCGGCAGTATTATTCCGGCGGGTGGAAACTGTGACAGGCCGGATTACGACTATGCAGACGGTGTAAACCTGCTTCTGTACTTTCCGGATGAGGGAAGTAAGGCGGAGGCCTCTGTTACAGATGTTAGAGGATGTACAGTCATGGAAGTAAGAGCGGAGAGGACAGGCGCTGCCATTAAACTCAGAGTGGAAGGAAGAAATGAGAACTTTACCTGGGAAGTCCTTGGAGATGATGAACTGACGGTTATCGTTGAGTGACTGAAGCAGGCGGCCTGTGAAATAATGGCCGTCTGCTTCTTTTAAATGGGCAGTATGATGGAGACCTGAAAGACATGCCCCTCCCTGGCAAACTCCACAGTCCCCTGGTACTGCTGTACTACTTTCTTTACCGATTCTGTTCCGATTCCCGGTCCGTTATGTTTTGTTGAATAAAACTTTCCATTCGTTTCCTTTAGCGGATTAGAAAATGTATTTTCAAAACGTACAAGGAATCCGTTCTCCCCGTATTTTCCCCTTATTTTTATAAACGGATGTTGGCCCTGGTATTCCTGGCAGGATTCGTAGGCGTTTTCCAGAAGGTTGCCAAAGAGAATTGAGATATCAATATCCTCAATGGGAAGGTCCTGGGGCATTTCCAGGGTGACCAGAAAGGCAATGTGATTTTGGCTGCACATGTTTTTATAATACTGCAGCAGAGCATCGGCAATGGGATTTTTGCAGTAGGTTACCCTGTTTGCTGCCGCCTGGTTGATATCGCAGCCTGCCAGATAATGCATGGCCTGTTCCGCCTCGCCTTTTTCCAGAAACTGATACAGAGTGAGCATATGGTGGCGCATATCATGTCTCTGCCTGGCAGATTCCTCTATCTTTTCGGTCAGTTCACCGTAGTGTGCCTTCTGCACTGCCACCTGTGTTGACAGGCGCTTTCTTTCTTCTTCGTAAAAATGATTCAGCCTGTAAGCGTCTGCGAGCTGTGACCACAGGAAAAAGGCGCCGGCTGTGACGGCAGCCAGACTGCAGTATTCCGGAAAGAATCCTCCGTATTTTGGCTCATACAGAGGGAAAAAGCGGTCAGCCCAGAGGGAGACGCATACGATTCCGGTCAGGGCAGGGACAAAGAAAGAAAAATTCTCCCCGCAGACTGCGGCATACACTACATTAGCTGCCAGATAGAGAGATACAAGAATCTTCACAGCAGTTACAGCATAGGGGAAAGCAGCATGTACGGCAGGCAATGCGCTTCCAAATGTGCCGTATAGAAAGGCTGTTGCGCTGAACAGCAGCAGAAACACAGAGAAAATCCGATATCCCCTTGCCTGGCAGTTTAAAAAAGTATTCTGCAGATAAACATATAAAAAATATATGGCATATGTAGTGAACAGCTCCAGCCCGTACCACACAGTATTGCCCGGGCTGAAAAATGTATAGAAGACCGGGTAGGAAATGTAAACGGTCACCAACAGAGCCATCAGAGAGAAAGTCCCTGCTCTCTTGTCCCGCAGTTTCAGGAAGAAATACGCAGAAAACAGGCACAGCAGAAAGACAAGAATTATAACTACGTTGTGCAGGAACAGCCGGGTATATTGATATCGCCATATATTCTTTTCCAGTCCGAAAATGGGCGGGTATGTCATACCACTGTAGTAGTGGCTGAAATTGGCAGCCTGAATCAGTATTTCAACAGAACCCCGGGCAGAAAAGGAGATGGATTGTATTCCTGTTTTTCTGTCTTTTGAATCCGGGTTTCCCATGGAAGTAAGCAATGTACCGTTGACATACAGCCGATAGGAGGAAAAGATTTCCGGCAGATACAGGGAGTATACCCTGCTTTTCTGAGGAAGCTCCACTGACATCCGGTATGTGGCTCTCCCGTATGGTGACCTGTCCCTGTCTCCCAGAGAAAAATCATTGTATTTTCCTATTGTGATAAATTCCATCGGCATATCAGGCGATCCCTGCTTGAAGTCCCGGGGTGTCAGGCTCGCGTCAGGATAAAACTGCCACTGATTTGTGAGATAAAAGATGTCTTTTTCCAGGGATTCCTCATCTGGACAGAGTATGCCGCTGATTGGCTGCAGACAACTGTCTGTATATTTATTGTCCTTTTCATAGAGAAAGAAAAGGAACAGAAAGAAACAAATGACACTGAGGGAAAAGGCTGAAATAGTACGTATTAGATTTTTGCGCAGCTTCATATTCTGTTTTTCACCTGCTTTCTTTTGGAATGCAGAAAATAAACGGATAGTATAACTATGGCGGATACCAGCAGTATGACGGCGGGAACTGCCTTTCTTTTTTTAGGACACTTTAATGAGGGATCGTCCTGATATTTTAACTCGTAGAAACCGGAGGTCTGTATTTCAAAAGATGCGTAACCGTTTACTTCCGTTATCTCAATATCGGTTTCTTTTCCCTCAAAAAACAGGGTATCAGGCATCTGACTGCTGCCGATCCGTACGGTAACCTTCATGTCGGTATGGGGAAATACTTCCCTGCTGTTTACCAGTATACGCAGTCGGAAGGACAGGTCATCCGATTTTTGGATGTCTACGGTAAGGATATCAGAGTTCTTCATATCTAATCCCTTTAAATATGAGGAAGGGATTTTTACTGTTATATTTTGGGCTGAAAATGGAATGTAATCCCCGTATTCCTGATACAGATAGGACAATCTTGTGCCTGAGATCCCGGTTATGCCTTTTCCCGCTTTTTCTGAAGGGGAGTCAGAGCTTGTGTTTTGTTGGGTGCTCTTCGATTCGGCCATTCTGTCTGCAGGGGCCCTTTTGTCTTTGACCGGCTGAACTTTGCTGCCATTTGATGAGGAATCATCCGGTTCTGTTCCATCCTCACTGCCGCTGGTATCTGTCTGCCTGTCCGGAATGGGAATGTCCGTATCCGGCTGTGGAGGAGTGCCCGTATCCGGCTGTGACTGAGGGGGAATGTCCGTATCCGGCTGTGACTGAGGGAGATTCTCTGTATCGGGTGGGTCAGGCACAGGCTGATTAATTTCAGGGGTATCCGGCCTCTCTGCAGAGTCGCCGCCGTCCCGGTTGCCTTCCATAGTAGAGAATACCTGATTCGTTCCGTTATCCAGAATGCATATAACATTGCTGTATTCCCCTTCTGCCTTAAAGAAAAAATAATAATATGTATTCAGATCAATCTGGCTGCGTTTAAAAGAGATATAGCCCGGAGTTAACCTTATAAATTCGGGGGTGTCACAGAGTGAAAACTCACTGTAACGGACAGCGTTTTTATCAAGCGGTTTCTCGCTTTGGAGGCAGTAGACTTCCAGGTCATACCATACAGCCGGGGTTCTGGAAAGTTCGGCGGAAAAAAATTCAGGACTGATTATGGTAACGTAAAAATTCCAGCTTTCTGCATCAGATACATATATAGTCTTGGTATAGCAGGCATTTTCGTCCGCGATATAAAACCTGTTTTCAAATTCCTCATTGATGGATAAGGTCAGACGGGCTTCGTAAGTTCCTTCATGGCTGATATCCACTGAACTGAAATCCCAGTTTATATCCAGAAGGGCAAACTGCGATAAATCAGATGTAGCGCCAACCCACGCATTGTAAAACGAAGAGTGGAGATCTTCCATATAATTTTCGTTATCCTTATATACAATTTCCGGATGCAGTATCTCGGTGAGGTTGGATGATATGTTCAGATTGGTGATCTCCTTCTTTTCCTCTTCAGCCAGAACGTTGATGTAACCCCGGACCGTGGGCGGCTGTAAGTCTTCCGCAAGCCGGAAACCACGGGGAATGATAACTTTCCCTGTTATTTCATACCTGCCGGGTGTGCTGCTTAGTGTAAAGTGGATATTATCATATTCTGTGTCTGTCTGTGCCTGTCCTTCTATAGACCAGTCTGCCTGCAGGTAATATAAAGTATCCGGAGAAGCAGAGAATGGATTTTTTGTACAGGCATTTACTTTGAGATTTGAGAGTTCTTCCGCTATGTAGGACATATCTTCGCCCCCATAGCAGGAATATTCCATGAAGCAGTCATAATCGTCCTGAGGGTCAAAAGAACACAGTACAATATCAGCGGGTTCAGCCTGTACCGGGTTAATGGAAACGACGGTCAGAAACAAAATATATACGAGAAGAGAGAAATATTTTTTTTTCATAGGTATCTCCTATATATGTTCAAAGGCTACCTGGAGATATGCGGATTTTGTATCTCTGATTTTGTTTCTGCTCACAGGTATCTGCTCTCCGTTCATAAGGATGAGGGTATCTTTGTCCATACTTTTTATTTTTGAAAGATTGACCAGAATCCCCCTGTTGCAGCAAAAGAAACGGTAGTCTTTCAGCAGCGGCTCCGTGAGCTCTGAAAATGAGGTTCTGGATGAGACTGTGATCTGAATATCATTCAGATGAATGATCGTGTTTCTGCATGAAGTGATAATATAATAAATTTTGGAATAGGGAATGTCCAGCTCCTGCCTGTCTGATTTTACGTGAAGGTAGCGCCGGGAAAGCACAACTTGTTCTATGCATGGTTCCAGTATTTTTCTGACGGCATCCTTGTGCAGGGGTTTTACAATATATCTCCATGCCCTCACATCATATCCTTCAGCCATGTAGTCAGGACTGGTTGTGAGGAAAATGATAAAACAGTTAGGATCTTTGCGGGCGATGAATCTGGCGGCAGTCATTCCATCCATTCCCTTCAGGTAAATGTCCATAAAACATATGTCAAATTCATCCTTCTCAAAATCTGCCAGGAACGCTTCGGCACTTTCGTACTCGCACAATTCTGTTTCAAAATCTAATGTATGTAAATAGGGAATCAGAGTTTCCGTTAACTCCTCCCGGTCCTTTTTTTGGTCATCTACAATTGCAATTTTCAAGTGATACACCTCCAGACATAAATTTCCACTATTATTATACCATGTAATCATCTCGCTGCGTTTACCATTTCAACAACAAATATCGAATTCGTGCACCATTTGGAGAAAAAATAAATGTATATATATTCCAGATGTTCGGTACAATAACAGGTGACAGATATTGACGCAAGGTTTGGAATGTGACAGAAAGGTTGGTAAATCATGGAGTATGGAAATGTACCGGGTATGTTGAGGCTGGATAAAATAGGTCTTGTGAGGGACTATGAGAATTATCTGGTGGAAGAAGAGAGAAGCAGAAATACCATCACAAAGTATATGCATGACCTGAAATCCTACTTTATTTTTCTTCAGGGGGAAGCGGTGACAAAGGAGAGCCTGGTATGCTGGAAAGAAAAGCTGACACAGACATATCTTCCTGCCAGTGTAAATTCCATGCTGGCGGCAGTGAATGGGTTCCTGGAATGGGCCGGTTATCCCCAGTACAGAGTAAAACCGCTGAAAATACAGAGGGAGATATTTACGAAACCGGAGAAAGAGCTGTCAAAGGAGGAGTACATCCGTCTGGTAAAAGCAGCCGAGGAAAAGCAGAACTGCCGTCTGGCCCTTATTCTGCAGACAATCTGTGCCACGGGCATCCGTGTTTCGGAGCTGCAGTTTATCACGCTGGAAACAGCCAGGACCGGGCGGGCTGTGGTGGACTGCAAAGGAAAGAAACGTACGGTTTTTCTGCCCGGTGCATTAAGCCGCGCTCTGCAGGAATACTGCCGGGAACATGAGATCAAAGAGGGTATTGTGTTCTGTACAAAAAACAGAAAGCCTTTGGACCGTTCCAATATCTGGAGAGACATGAAAAGGCTGTGCTGTAGTGCCGGTGTAAAACCGGAGAAGGTATTTCCCCATAACCTGCGGCACTTGTTTGCAAGAACCTATTACCGCATGGAAAAGGATCTGTCCAGGCTTGCGGACCTTTTGGGGCATTCCAGTGTGACAACCACCCGTATTTATACAATGGAAAGCGGGGTGGAACATGCGAAACAGGTGGACAGGATGGGGCTTGTAGTGCTTAGAATATAGAAAACCACATAATGGTGGTTATGTGGTCAAATGAACTTATGATTTCAACTTGAATACATAGCAATTTTATCATGCTTCCGTTTAAAATACAACATTTTATACGGGGTAAGATGAGAAAAGACACAGCGAATAAACCGGAGGCATCTCTGCGACAGCGCCGGTTTATTTCCTGTGTCTTTTTTCATGATTGTTATCTTTAGCGGGAGGCACAGAAGTCTGGATTTCAGAGTTGTGACCACATAACCACCATTATGTGGTTTTTATGAAGAAAGACAGAGGAGGTGCGGGGCGTGAAGGAGAATTTACTGGACAGACTGGCAAGGGAAAGCGGAACAGCAATGCTGTCGGACCTGCACGGCTATATCAGCAGGGGGAAGATCTATGATGCCGTATGCGGAATATCTTCAGAAGAATACTCACTGAAAGAGTGGGAGGAGGCTGCCGGATATATTCTGGGGGGAAAAACACCGTACTTCCGATCTGCCCAGGCGGCCCGCCGGTATCTCTGCAATTGTTTAAGCAGGGTTTGACAGCGAGAATTCCGTGCAGAGAAGCAGCCAGTTTTGACGGAACGGCCGCATGAGCTGCCAGTAATCCACTCTGGGAAATCCGAACTCCTTTACCAGTTGAAATTTGGCGAGGATGCTGCGCGCGTCCTCGAACCATACAATATGGGATATGCCCTGGGCCTCATATTCAAAGAACGGTGCCTGCGAGACTTCGTCGTACTGTATGACCGTGTTGTTGGCGGCAGCAATAGCCACGGCTTCCTGGTTGCCAATGCTCACGGCGGCTGTCTCGCCCCGGACAAAGGGCAGAGGCCAGTCATATCCGTAATTTGGTATGCCCATAGATATCTTCTCCGGAGGGATCTCTGTCACCGCGTATTCAAGGACACGTCTCACAGATGGAATAGGAGCTACGGCCATAGGCGGCCCGTAGGTTTACCCCCATTCAAGATAATGGTGATTTGCGGGGGATTTTAGGATAAACGTCAAGGATAAAGTTTGCGTTCTCACGTTTCCCCCGCGTATTGGGTACGTCCTTTCTATATTCAACCTTTTCTATGATTTCTTTGAGCATTTCATTTCGTGTCTGGATATCATCAATCTCCCAGTATGTGTCTATAATTCCGCGTACTTTTGGGATAAATTCATTTTGGGATTGCTGGACAGACAGATCGTTGTTATATTCATCGTGTAACAAGGATAAGTCATTTTCTGCAGCAGTTATCTGCGCTGTGAGCGCTTTGTTTCTCTCCAAAAAAACATCCGTAGTATAGATTCCTTTTTCCACAAAGGTATACGTTTTGTTCAACTGTTCTTTTAAAGAGGCAAGAGTTTCGTTCAAGGACGATATCGCCTGTTCTTTTATTTTCAGATCAGTGTCGGAAGGAATCAATGCACTGCATTTTCTCCAGTCAAGCGAATAGTCCTTTAACCATTCGTCCAGGAAGGAAAGCAGTTTCTTTTCGACAAGATATAGAGGACTGGATACATTGCTGCAGTAACGATTGCTACATTTTAAGGCCGCGTAGGGCGTGCGAGAAGTAGGTGCAAGGCGTGTCATTGTGCAGCCACAAACTCCACATCGGACAAGGCCAGATAAAGGGTTTTGCAGACGGGTGCTAAGTTTAAGCGGTGTCTTCCGATTCTGGGAAAACATAAGCTGTGCCGCTTGAAATGTTTCGTCCGTTATAATAGCCTCATGCATACCGTCGACGAGAATATAATCATCGTGATTGTCGGGCCTTGTTTTAATAATGGAGCCGTCCACGATCTTCTTCACTTCCTTCCGGTAAGACCAGCGGATTCTTCCGGTATAGGTAGGATTTTTAAGAATATCAGTTATAGAAGCCTTTGACCATGTTTCATTCACCATGGGTTTTATATGCAGTGAATCAAGCTTGCGGCAGATCGCAGTAGCTCCCAGGGGTCGGCGCATCCCGGATTCGTCAGGCAGACCGGTTGTATACCATTCATAAATCATTCTGACAACATTTGCACGTGCTATATCTATTTCCAACGTATAGCCTTTCCCATCAGGGGCTTTTACCTTGTTATAACCATAAGGGGCTGTACTACTTATAAAACGGCCCTCTTGCACGGATGCTATGCGCCCGCGCTGGATGCGGCGATTAATTGTTTTGTATTCGCGCCGACTCATGAACAACCCAAACTCAAAATATTCTTCGTCAAATTCATCGTTGGGGTCGTAAGTCTTCATGGGTGTGATGATTTTAGTGTTGCTGTATTTAAAGGATTCTGCGATAATTCCTTGGTCTTTTGTATCACCACGGGCAAGCCTTTCTATTTCCATAACCAAAACCCCGGCACAGTGCCCGTCTTCAATGTCATGGAGCAGGCGCTTGACTTCAGGCCTGGAGGATATGGTTTCACCGGATACCACCTCCTTATAAATCCTTGTTACATTCAAACGATGTTTGGATGCAAATTCCAGTAATAGCTTTTCATGGCGGGCAAGGGTTTCGCCTTCGCCTCTCATTTCAGCATCCCTGTCTTTCCGGCTTTTTCTTAAATAGACATAATATTCATCAATGTTTTTGACCATTGTAATCACTCCCTTTTTTGAGTATACGAAGAAAAGGGTATAGAAATACCCCAGTTGAAAAACCGGGGTAACAATGGTATAATATGTTTGCGTGATATATTATACAGGCCCCGGCCTGTGATGCCGTTCCAGTGTTACCAGCACTGGGGCGGCTTTTTATTAATTATTTGTGATCGTAAATTTAAAATTAGAACCTAACCATACATTATCTTTATAATTGATCTCTATTGTTTTCCAGTCGGAAGGAACTTCAAGCCCCAGGTATCCATTTAATTTTTTCCCAGGAGATATATTGCCGTCCAACTGTTGCATATTGTCGGCAGCAGCCATTAAAGCATTTGAGCTATAATCCAGTTTATAATCGTCACAATATGCGTCGAAACTGGCAATGCTGCTGACGGTTATTTCTTCTTCTGAGTTGTTGGTAATTTCAATATTGACATATACAAAAACATGTCCATCAGTCGGACTCCCGAACTCATTCCCCGATGAAAGAACATGACTGAGCACGGACATCTGAACATTTTTATACTCCGCTACTTCGCCCGGTAAAAATTCAGTTTTGTCAGGCGTGGAGGTTTTATCTTTGGATGATTCGTCCTTTTCTTCGTCTGAGTCGAAATTCAAGATATCTTTTTTGTCAGACGAGAAAATAGAACCCATACCATTTGCTTTAGCAACACCATTAACAAATAGTAAAGCAGCTCCAATACATGTAGAAAGTGACGTGATGATTGAGAGTATGCAGCATAAAAGGACTATTTTCCATCCGCCTTTTTTCCGCTTGTGGACCATGTTGTTATTTACTGGAAAACCACAGGTTTTGCACACCTTATCATTCTCACCCAGTTCAGCACCACATTCGGCACAATAGGAGTGGAGCGCAATTTTCATTTTACGTCCACAGTGCGGGCATACACTCGCCCTGTCAGAAACCACATTCTGACACTTGGGGCATTTGATCAGTGACATAGGCTATCCCCCCTTTTCAGTATTTATTTAACTTGCTTCATCAAAGCTGAGGTCTGCCATAGCATCACGCAGACCTTCCAGTACTTCATGCTGTTCAATATATTCCGTCCATTTATATGAGATACTGGACTTTATTTCACGTTTCAAGTTGTCATATAATGGCTGCATGGATTTTTTCCACATTTCGTTTGTGGCCTTCTGTACTTTATTTTCGTTCCAGCGGCTCTTTGCCGGTCTTTTTTGATTTTTGGATTGCTGGTATGCAGCAGCCTTTTCCATAAAGACTTCATAACCATCAAAGTTATTTTCAAGATATTCTAAAAATTCTTTGTATGTCATTCCAACACCTCGCTTTCTTAAAATTTTGCACGCAATTCTACAACTCTGCCTAAAATACGAACTGGTTTCTGAATAATATCAGTGTTACTGAAAAACATAGGCTCATAACTGGGATTGCTTGAAACCAGTTCTATTCCGTCACGGTATTTACGGAGCCTTTTACAAGTGGCTTCATCCCCGTTAACAGTAGCTATGACAATATCACCGGACTCCGCATCGTCCTGTTGACGGACAATAACAACGTCACCTTCGGAAAATTTTGGTTCCATGCTATCTCCATGGATTTTTAAACCGAAAAATTCACCTGTTGCAGCCATGTCCTCTGTGATCTCTTCAGTATCAATACATTCCTCTATGGCCGCAATCGGGATTCCTGCGGCTACACGCCCCAATACCCGAATAGTTACACCTTTTTTCTTTTCTTTTGATGGATTATCAATAGGACGAACATTGTTATCCCATCCCATGAGATAGGCAACGGTTGTGTCTAAAACGTCTGCAAATTCAACAACTTTACTTTGCACAATGTCATTGGTGCCAGTTTCAATTTTAGCAATAGAAGATTTGTTTTTATATCCCAACCGCTGAGCTAATTCTTCTTGAGTCATGCCCAGGGATTCACGTTTTTCTTTTATTCTCTTACCTATATCTGCCATACTCACCACCGAACTCCTTATATTGATAATACTAATATAACATAATGTTTACTTAAAATCAATAATATTTGGCGAATAGAGAAAAAATAGTTGACTTTAAATCATTCCGGTGCTATAGTGTGGATAGATGATTTAAAATCATCAAGAAAGGAGTGATAAATTGACTAATTCAGAAAAGCTTCGTAGTTTGATTGAAAGCAAAGGACTAAAAATGAAATATGTTGCTGATTATCTGGGATTATCAGCGTATGGATTCCAACTGAAGGTAAATAATAAGCAGGAATTTAAAACAAGTGAAGTTTCAGCATTGTGCGAATTATTAGATATTTACTCACTGGAAGAAAAGGAAGAAATTTTTTTTGCTAAGAAAGATGATTATAAATCATCAAAAAGAAAAGGAGCATGAGAAGATGAATATATATGATGCAGTAAAACAGGCGTTACCAGAAAATAAATACATCAGAAGGAAAAGCGTAAATTCTGGGATGTTGGAAAGTAAAGTTTTAATAAAACCAACAAATAGTTATGACTGCTGTGTGATATTGATTATAGGAGATAATGAGAAGCGGCAGTCAAGATTTTGGAACCCGACTGCCGATGATCTCATGGCTGATGACTGGGAAGTTACCATGGTATAAATTTGGAAACAAATTCGATAACAGTTAAGAATGTTTCTTTTGGAAGTGATTCCATATAAGCTACAGCATTATTAGTTAAATGACATTCTAATATCTCATTACTTCCATAAAAACATTTTACATAACCGTTTCGGGATAATGCGCGTAAAGAAAAATCCACATCGTCAATGGGAATATCGGGGAAAAAGTTATCGTGAATGGATTCACAGGATTTAAAATCACAAGACTTTTCTCTGGACATACCCGCAGAACGGCGATGCCGGTACTCTGTATATAGTTCGTACAAAATAGTTTTGTCATCATTTGTCAACATAGTTTTATCCTCCTTAGAATACTCAGCCCTGGCAGGGGCCTGTAATTAAAGAATAGGGGAATAGATAGGAAAAGTCAATCAGAAAGGAGCATGAAAGAATGAGCGAAAACAAAGAAAAAAGAGAAGCTGCGCTGGAAGAGTTTAGAGCATTCATAAAGTATTTGGCCAAAAAAGGTTTCACAGTGCAGCAACTTAAAATAATCGAAATGAATGCACCAGAGATTATAAACAATATTATTGCTGATATACATAAAAACTTAGTGCTTACTCCAAATCTGACAGACCTTCTGAAATAGAATCTCTGGTATGACAAAGACAAGTATTACTGCATATTGTATCAAGGGGGTGAATGTATGGAAGTGATTAAAGACGGAGAAACAACCTGCAGGATTCATGATGATTTCTGCTGCAAAACAGAGGAAGAGGTAAAAACGATACTGGATATCATAGCACAAACAGCATTCCAGCATCTTAACTCAAAGGAGAAAACCGCCTGATGGCGGAAAGTGAGGTGGACAACCATGGAAAAACTGAAAACCGATGGCGATATAGTAATACATCTTAGAAATATTGCAAGAGAACTAAGGGAGCTGTCAAAAATGACCGGACAGACAATAAGTCTGGATTGCAGATCAGAAAAAGATGCAAATGTCCGTATTGGGGATTACGCGATAATCATTCTGGGAGACAAGGAGTATTATCGTTATGAACCGATCAGAGGCCTTGCGGAGTGGAGAGATATAGAGCCACAGCAGGAGGTGTTTGGCAGTGCGCCGAACGATGATGCAGGAGAGGAGTTTTAAATGGTACATGCTTTGATTTCATTCATTTTGATTCTCATGATTTACAAACTGCCTTTATGGTCCATTGTGGTTTTCGTTGTAGGTGCAGCGGTATCCAGGGGAGCGGTAAAGGCGTTCAGGGAGATTATGGAGGTGTGATATGGAGGTGAAGCTTGTCGAAGAGGATAAAATCAATAAAATGCTCACGATCATTAAGGAGTTGAGCCGGAGCAACAATACAGAGGATAACATCAAAGCTGTTGTCCTGGCCTGGTGCCTGGAGGATATGGATTTGGTGGACAAGCCGGAAGAAAGGAAAAGGGTCCCGTCAGCGACCAAACTAAACGGGACCAAAAGCAAAATAACACAAGACCATTATACAAAAAGACAGGAGGATATGTCAATGACAGGAACTATCGGACAATTTTTGATTAAAACATGGGTAAATAGCAACTTCGGCTATGGGACCATGAAAATACATTTTTTAGATGACGCAAAAGCAAAGATCACGGATAAGACTGGGGAAAGCATGTATGTGCTTTATAACCAGGAAACGAAAGAGGTGTATCTGCAGATTGAATCAGAAGGATTTTAGCAGCATACAGGCGGACGTGGAACCCATATTCAGGGAAATAGAACATGTGAAGGAAAGATATGGTCTAACGACTCTTACGCTGGAATCATTTCAGCTTTCAGATCAGTTTAGAGGCTGCCGTGCCGGAAAAGATGGGTTCACGGCTCGCAGGGAGTTCCGGCACCGCCGGGACAGTGTGACACAATTTAAAAGGATTATATAAGGGGCAGGCATTTGCGGTGCCTGCCCCTTGGAAGTGGTAATACAAAAAAGTTTACATAACTATATTACTGCATCCATCATTTGTTGTCAAGTTACATGGGGTGGGAATCCCCATAAAGAGCTTGATAAGCATATTAGACTTGGAACAGAGGTGAGAGCGTGAGGATAAAAAAGACGTGGTATTTCCATGACAGCATTGAGGTTGAGGAAGGGCATACCGGTAGATACGGGGCACCAGGGATGCCGCGGGTGAAACGGCGGAAGGCCACACAGGAGGAAATAGAGAGGCAAAACCAGAAGAACCGGGAGAAAAAGGTGCGCCGCCTTATAAAAGAGAATTTTGGAAGAAATGATACATGGGCAACAGTGACATACCAAAAAGGGAAACGCCCATCTGCAGAAGAAATGAGAAAGGATATGTCAAAGACCATCAGAAAGCTGAGGCAGGAATACAGGAGGCATGGAAAGGAGCTTAAATATATCCTGCGCATGGCGATCGGAGAGAAAGGCGGTCCACACATCCATATCTTGCTGAACCGGATCAGCGGTGAAGGATATGGAACAGATACCATACTTTCAGAGTGTTGGGAAAAGGGCCATATCAATTACAAGCCTCTGTATGAGGCGGGAGGATATAAGGACCTTGCCGAATACATCACGAAACCGCTTGAAGAATGGGAGCTGGAAACCCTGAAAAGGTATACGCGGTCCAGGAACCTTGTTGAGCCAAAACCAAAAGTGAAGAAATGGCGCGGCAGGAAGTGGAGAGAAGCAAAAGCACCTAAAGGGTGGTATATAGACAAGGAATCCATGGTTGAGGGGATTAACCCGATCACTGGTAAAAAATACAGACATTACACCATGTTCCGCCTGCAGCCGGAACGGAAAGGGAGGAAGAGATGCAAAGATTGACAGCTTATAAAATCATTGACAGTCTGGGAGAGCTTGATAGGGAGGTAGTGCCGTGTCCAATGGCAGTGATCTATAGCCATCCGTCAGCCTGCCCGGAAGGATGTGTGATCAGAATATTCGACCGGAGATCAGGAAGGTCAACTTCATTGTGCGTGATCAGACGTACTGTAGAGGAGTGTAGGCAGGAAATCATAGAAAATGGGTTCAGCAAATTCTTTCAGCGTGCGCCTGGGGATGAACCGGAAATCGTGGAGAGCTGGATATGAGCGGGTTAATGTATCCAAAACCAGGGAAAGCGAAGAAAAAGAAGAAACACGGGAAAAGTATCATGCAGGACCAGACCTGTAAGCAGTGTTTTCTTTGTATGTTGCTGGACAGTGATTACGGGGAGAAACCGGTACATGATCACCATATCTTTTATGGTAATGGGCGGAGACAGATAAGTGAAGCCCATGGATTCAAAGTGAACTTATGCATGAGGCACCATAATGCCGGAAAAGAAGCTGTGCATGAAAATAAAAATTATGACAAGATCCTGAAAAGGATGTGCCAGCAGGCGTATGAAATGGAACATTCGCATGAGGAGTTCATGAAGATTTTCCATGAGGATTTTTTATAGGAGGCAGAATATGAAATTAGGGCAGAGACTAAGCGAGGAACAGATACAGGAGATGCGCAGGCTTGCATTGGCCGGTAAAAGCGCACTGCAGATATCAAAGGTTGTGGGGACAAGCCCTACAACTGTGCGGGATTACATGAAAAAGTGGGGTATAGATTACAGAGTAGATAAAAAAGAGGGGTGTTATCCGCCGAAACTGCTTGCAGAGTGGGACAAGCTCCATGAAAGGTATGGTACGAAAAAATGAATAAAGTAATTTTGATCGGGAGATTGACCAGGGAACCAGATACAAGATATTCACAGGGAGATGACTCCATGATGATCACAAGGTACACGCTCGCTGTCGACCGGGCCAGAAAAAAAGAAGGAGAAGCAACCGCAGACTTCATCCGGTGCGTAGCTTTTGGAAGGCAGGCTGAATTTGCAGGGAAATACTTCCGCCAGGGAACAAAGGTTGCAGTCTGCGGGAGGATACAGACAGGCAGCTATGTAAATCGTGAGGGAAATAAGGTATACACCACTGATATTGTGGTGGAAAGTCAGGAATTTGCTGAGAGCAAAAGAATGGCAGATGGCATAGATGAAAACCTGCCTTTTAACTAAGGGGTAAAACTATGAAAAGAGTGAGGATAAGTATACGGATTTGTGGAAAATCTGCCACGGCGAACCTACTTTATGTGGATAGCAAAGGAAATCAGCACAAATCCGTGAAGAAAGCAGAGAAAGAGCATGGAGACACCAGGGAGGCCGTGGAACTGAAAGCGCTGATCGCCGGACTGAAGGCTATGAGGGAACCGGTCATATTGGAGCTGTCGGCACCGGCATACATAGAAGCAGCAATTAAGAACGGTTGGCTGAACTCATGGGTGGCAGCAGGTGGCAAGAAATACAATGGAAAACAGGTGAAATGTTGGGATTTGTGGCAGCAGGTGCATTCGTTCATACAAATTCACATTTTGGAAGGGAACAGATAGGAGGAAATAGTTATGAGAGCAATAAGCGAGATGTATAAGCGCTCCGGGGGCACAAACCATCAGTATCTCTGTGCGGAGTGTGACAATTTGATCAAGGAGGGCAAAAGATTTTACTGCAGTCTTTACAGGGAGGCCGGAGGGACAAGGCAGTGGAATCCACAGTGGATTGCATGTGATTTCTTTGATTTTCCGTATCTGCCAAAAGGAAAGGCGGAGCGGCAGCAGGAATGTACGTGGGAACAGATGGATATTTTTGCATTCCCACAATACCTGCCAGAAGGGAAGGAATAGATATGGAGAGATTGACAGTTCCAGATACATATATAGACGGAGGGAAGAGAAGGGCAGTTATTGATGCAAGAGCGGTAAAAGAAGAGGCAATGACATTATACTGGGCACTGAAAAAATATGAGGACACAGGGCTTACACCTGAGGAGATCATAGAAAAGAAAGTGTTCCAGGAGTGGATACCAATAGAAGAAAGCCTCCCAGATATTAATACAGATGTCCTTGTAGCGGTGAATGATTTCGGAGAAGGGACGTTCAGGGATGTTGACTATTTAACAAATGAATCAGGAAAACTGATGTGGGGTACATATTGCGGCGCAAAAGAAAGGGTTCTTGCATGGATGCCGTTACCAAAAAGATATAAGGAGAAAAAATGAAAAGGGAAAGGCCAGTAATAGGAACACAGATGTACCATGTGAATGAGCACCTATATTATATAAAAAATCACGCAGGACCAATATTAGAATACGTTGTATGCAATGCTGTGGTAACTGGATTTTACACGATGGGATACACAGAGGTATGCCTCACTGGAAAAGATTCAGACGGTTACAATACGCCGTATAGATATCCATTAAACAAGATCGGGAAATCATTGTTCTATACAGCGAAAGATGCAGCAGAATATGCAAAAGTGCTCACAGAACGATATGAACATGCATGGGGATGGCTTGGCGAGCCGGATATACCGATGCGCCGGTCATGGGAAACTCTTTTGCTTAACAATAGAGATGTGGATGAGGGACAGATGAATTTATTGGATTTCCCGGAGGTGATGCCATGAAAATAGGATTAATAGATGTTGACGGGCATAATTTCCCGAATTTGTCTATCATGAAACTATCCACATGGCATAAGCAGAACGGCGATCAAGTCGAATGGTATAATCCCCTCACAGGCTGGTACGACATTCCAGACAGGGTATATATGAGTAAAGTGTTTTCGTTTTCGCCGGATTATCCACATCCGGTAAACGCAAAGGAAATTATCCGGGGCGGTACAGGTTACTATTACCCGGACGGAGGCGCGGAGCTGCCGGATGAAATCGGGCATATTTACCCTGATTACAGCCTGTACCCACAATACACCAATGATACAGCCTATGGATTCTTAACCAGGGGATGCCCGAGGGGATGTGGATTCTGCATTGTGGGAGGCAAGGAGGGGAGAACCAGCCGCAAGGTTGCAGATTTGTCGGAGTTCTGGCGGGGGCAGAAGAATATAGTTCTTCTTGACCCAAATATAACGGCATGCAGGGAATGGCAGGGACTATTCCAACAGCTTATTGACAGTAAGGCGTGGGTGGACTTCTCGCAGGGGTTAGACATCCGGGTGATGACCGATGACAAGGTCGAGATGCTGAAGCACATGAAAATCAAGCAGGTGCATTTTGCGTGGGATAATTACAGTGATAGAGACAAGATTATTCCACAGTTTAGAGCTTTTAAGGAGATTACTGGGTGGGACAAACGAAAGATGGGTGTATATGTCCTCACTAATTACAACAGCACTCATGAGGAGGATTTAGAGAGGATATACACTCTTAGGGACATGGGGTACTGGCCGTACGTCATGGTGTACGACAAGAACAAATTGTCCAGAGGGCATATAACCAGAAAACTACAAAGGTGGTGCAATATGAGGGCGGTGTTTGAGACAACGCCGAGGTTTGAGGATTACACAGGATAATGGAGAATTAGAAATGGAAAATAGAGAAAAATGTGGGAACTGTGTATGGCATATACCAGGCAAGGATGATTGGATATGTTCCTGCGAAGACTCAGAGGCATACGGGCTGGAAACAGAATATACAGATGTTTGTGAGGAATTTCACGATATAGAGAATTAATATTTAGAGGAGATACTTATGTGCAATGATTTTGAGTGTGTACATGATCAGTGTGGTATCTGTAGCTACACGGATGCGGATTGCGAATATGAGGATTGCGAGATGTGGGAAGATTGTACGGAGTGTATAGAGTGTGGAGGATGCTGCCATGATGAGCGAGTGGGTAAGTGTATCATATGACATGCCGCTCCGAAATCCAGGATATAAACAATGCAGTGTGAATGTAAAGGCGTTGCTGCAGGATGGGAGTGAGATAATTGCATATTATGCGGAGGATAACGCAGTTTGGTATAACTATGACACATCAAAAATTATTAAGGACGGGCAAGTAATTGCCTGGAAGAGCCTATAAAAAAGGAGGGCCGGGTCAGCAGGCCCGGCAGTATGAAAAAGAAAAGTCTATATGAAAAAGGTTATCGCCCTTTGTTGAGTATTACTATACCGGGAAAATGTGATGAAACTGTGGTGAAAAGATAAAAGAATTGTGAAAGGAATAAAAATGAACAAAAAAGAATTTGATAAAAGAATAGAAAAGTTTGTGACAGCATTGAGAGACTTATATTTAGATGCAGATGAAAGAGAAGGCGCTGAAATGCCAAAAATAGAACTGGAAGAGGAGAACCTTACAGATGACTTTACCGCAATGATTATAGCAGTACATCTCTTGTATGCTTCGATAACTGGTGATGATGATACGGACATTATAGGATTTACGCATATGGCAAACCGTCTGGTTTTCCAGTGGTTGCTTAAGAACGGTAATGGGGATTAACAAGATGAGAATGTGTAGCATATGCCGAGCCAGAAAAGAGGAAGCAGAGTTCCGGCTGATGAAAAAGCAGAACCGCCGGAATAGCTATTGCAAAGATTGCGAACGGTGGTATATGCGAAATTATATGAGAGCATACAGAGAAAGGATTGGAGGTGCTGAATGAGCAAAGCAATGTTAATTATGGATATGCCGGAGAAGTGCAGTAAATGTAATTTCTGGTTTTCAAAAGCAACAGAACCAGTTAAGTACAGATGTATGGCGAAACAAAAATATATAGAGGATTTAAGGAGTAAGCCAGAATGGTGCCCGCTACGGGAGTTGCCGGAAAGAAATCCAAAGAATCCAGTGGGATAACTATATAGGAGGACAGATATGTATGAAAAGTGATTTAAAGCCTTTCCCGTTTTGCGGGTGTGAAGAAAAATTTACTGCAGAGATACCAACAAAGAGAGGAAAGCGGTATCAGATTATATGCTGCCACTGCGGGGCAAAAACAGGAAGAAAGAAAACGGAAGAAGAGGAAATAGCAGCATGGAATGGCCGCAGCCATACTGAAGAGGTCATAAGTGCTCTCAAAAAAGAGGTTGCGGCTCCTGTTATTAAAGAGTGGGATAAGTCGATAGGCGATCACAGTTATTACAGGTATGTCTGCCCGAAATGCGAAAATGTTTTAAGACCGAGTACGAGAGGTAAGTATTGTCCGTATTGTGGTCAGAGGATAGATTGGGAGGATGAATCATGTGGAAAATAAGGATTGAATACGATGACAAGAGTAAAATTACCCTGACTGGAAAAGGCAAGGATATTGACATTGAGCTGGCTTGGGAGTATTACGACTTGTATGTTGCTGGACGTGCCTGCAGTGCAACATACCAGAGATACCCAAAAAAAGAATATCCTGAAATTACTCTTCAGGAAAAAATAAAGGGATTAGAAGGATGGGAACACCATGAAACTACTCTGTAGGAAAAAATAAAGGAATTGGAAGGATGGGAAAATCATGAAGGAAATAGAAGAGATTTATTAATGTTCTGGTGGCAGCAGGACACGGATACATGGAGGTGATGCCATTGAAAATGACAAAAGAAATGCTGATATCATATAGGAGTAAAAGACAAGAAATAAAAGAACTGGAATATATCCTGAGAAATCGCTGGAAAAGTGAATCTATGATAAGTGTTGACACGATCCTGAATTACAGGAAAGGGTATCCGGTCCCAGAAGGGGTAATGGGTTTTGATTATGAAAGATATGAAAGGCTGCAGGATAGAGACATTAAGCGCAAGGAGAGGCTGGAAAAGGAGTGTAAAGAAGTAGAGGAATTTGTGGGTGAAATCAGAGATAGTACAACACGTAGAATCTTTCAGATGTATTTTATTGATGGAGAAGTCAAACCTTCACAAACCAAAGTCGCAAAGCGTCTGCACTTAGATCGAAGCCGGATAAGCAGAAGAATAGATGATTATTTGAAAAACGCACAAAAAGCACAGAAAGCACATGTATAATAACAATAGAGCCAATGGGTTCATTGCTTTATCTTTCATATATCCTCTTTGTTATTAGGCTGCCGGGTGTCATGGCCCGGTGGCTGAATCAGGCCAGGCGGCGCCTTGTGGTAGAGCCACAAAGACCGCCACTCCTTAATATAATTTTATAAGTGAGGCGAACCCGACCGCTGGGGGAACCGTAGTACATTAACCTCTTGGCTGCCACGGACATAAGAGCCGGGCAGTGATAAGTATAAAGCAAAACGTCTGTATCATTGCCGCGGTACCAGCGACAAGAAAACGGGTGTGGAGTAAAGAACATGGGAGACGTCCCTGGGTGGAGTTGTGAGGGGGTTCTGATACCAAAAGCGGAAGAACATATTTCTGTACAGCTTGAAGTCCTGCAATGCTATAAAGCTGCAAAAAACTTTATCCGTAACAGATGAGACTGGCCGGTGATTGCAGTAGTCCGGCAATTACGGGTAGCGCTCTGGAAGTGTAAGCAGTTTATAGAGAGCATAAGATTCCCTGGTGTCCGGGGTAGGTCAGCAGTGTATATACTTTAAACTGCGTGTTCTAGGTCTGGGATAGCAGCACCGTTACAGCGGTGCAATGTGTGGAGCATACCATCAATGGAAGATGGGCAGGGTCGCGCCCTGGGTTCCGGTTCGATTCCGGATGCGTCCGCTTCGCTTATCTGCCGCCGGGTCACCGGAGAGGCAGGGAGTACAGCAGCATAATGTGCACTGAGTGCTGTGTAGCCTCCGGGATTATCACCCGGGGTAAGCAATAGAGAGCGTCTGGTCAGATAACTGGCTGGGCGCTTTTATTATGGGCATATAGCTCAAACAGTTACGCCGATTCATAAATTTGATCAGGGAGACAAGAATGGATTATCAATCAGCGAAATGGAAAAAGAAAAGAGAGAAGATATTAAAACTGGATAAGTATAAGGACAGAGTGGCGGCTATGTTTGGTAGGACTGCAGCAGCAAATACGGTGCATCATATCTATCCAGCGGAAGAATATCCAGAATATGAATGGTGCGACTGGAACCTGATCTCAGTCAGCCAGGCCACACATAATAGGCTAGAGAACCGGAAGACAGGGGAACTGACAAAGGAAGGTTTGATGCTGCAGCGGTTGATCAAGCCACATGATGAATGGAGGAAGATATGAAAGAATTGTTAGAATCGTTAAAAGACAGTGCAATAAAACATGGAGAAATGCAGAGGATAGATGATATAAACCGATTGGAGAAATATATAGATGATTTGAGGTGGCAGGCCGATGCAAAACCGGTTCCTGCTTTATCGGAGAGCCAAGAAGCAATGTTGCCATATGGCTGTAGTATTAACATCCAGACTGTAAATATAATTTTGGGAAATGATATCCCCCCTGGCCTGGATACCTGATTTGAAATCTCGTCTACTGGGGAGGGTTAGCTTTTTCCATCTCCGGGAAGAAAATGAAAAAGGGGGAAGGGACCATGAAAAAAGCAAGCGTTACCAGAAAAAAGAATGAGATATACAAGGAAACAAAAGCAAATATGGAGAAGCTGGGAACGTATAGAAGTGAGTTTGAGGCCCCCATAAAGCGTTATGCAGAACTTAGGTTACAGTTTGATATCCTGAATGAACAGTGGTATGAGGAAGGCTGCAGAATAACAGAGGAGTATACAAATAAATCAGGAGCAACAAATCAGAGAAAGACGGCCCTATACCTGTCCATTGAAACTATGCGGAAAGAACTGATAGATATGGAAAACATATTCGGACTTACACCGAAAGGTTTGAAAATGATAAAAGCAAAAGGGCTTGATAAGCAGAAAGGCAGCGCACTGGAAAAGGCGCTCGTACATGCGGATGAAGAAACATAAGAACTGGGATACAGTGATGGACTATGCATCAGGTATTGTTTCAGGAAAGATACGGGCGAATAAGTATCGTGTTTTGGGATGTGAAAGATTCCTGAAGGACCTGGAAAACCCTGCATATGAGTTTAATCCGCATGATGCAGAATTTTGCATCAATATTATTGAAAGGACCCTATGTCATCAACAGGGAGAAATGAGAGACGGCACACCTTTAAGAGGAACGCCGTTTTTTTTGATGCCGTTCCATAAATTTATCGTATACAACCTTCTTGGATTTAAGTTGAAAGGGACGATAATAAACCGTTTCCATGAATGCCTTATCTTCATACCACGAAAAAATGTTAAGACCAGTTTTGCTGGGGCACTGGCGTATGCGCTTGGACTTTTATACCGGATGTCGGGATCAAAGATCTATGTGGTAGCAGCAGCACAGAAGCAGACACTTGAGACATTTAACTTCATAAAATACAACATTGTGAATATGGGGGAGGAGGAAAGGTTCCGGATCATAGATAACAATAATGAACATTCCATCAGTGCAGAGATCGGAGAAGGGTTGTTCGTGCTTAATGCTTTGGCGGCGAACCCGGATTCACAGGATTCATTTAACTGCAACGTAGCGATCGCGGATGAAATGCACGCCTTTAAAAAACCAAAGCAGTATAACCTTTTTAAGGAGGCAATGAAAGCTTATTCCAATAAATTAATGATAGGGATATCGACGGCAGGGGATGATCCTAACGGATTCCTGGCAAACAGAGTGAAATACTGTAAAAAGGTATTAGACGGACAAGTAGAAGATGAACAATATTTTATATTTATCTGTGAGGCAGACCCACAAAAAGGTGAAGACGGGAATGAGTATATTGATTATCTGAACCCAGAAGTGCATGAAATGGCAAACCCGGCATATGGGGAGTCAATAAGGCCAGAAGATATGATAACGGATGCTGTGCAGGCCCAGAATGACCCACAGCAGAGAAAGGATTTCTTTGCAAAATCATTGAATGTATTTACCAGTGCGGTAGACACCTACTTTGATATGGCAGTTGTGCAAGCGTCCGATGAAAAGTATAACTGGACAATGGAAGAACTTTCAAAGCTGCCGGTAACATGGTATGGAGGAGCGGACTTATCCCTCATGCATGATCTGACTGGGACTGCGCTGCATGGGAGATATAAAGATGTAGACATTGCGATTACACATGCTTTTATGCCTATTGCAGTCGCAAACGTAAAGGCAGAAGAAGATAACATACCGTTTTTCTGGTGGCAGGAAAAGGATTGGTTAACGATGTGTAACGGAAATGTAATTGACTATGAAGAACCGGTGAAATGGTTCATAGCAATGAAAAAGATGGGATTCAAGATAAAGTGGGTAGGATATGACCGGAGATACAGCCGGGAATTTGTACTCAAAATGAAAAAAGCTGGGTTCAGAATGCGTGACCAGTCACAGCGTTATGTAGAAAAGACAGAGGCATTCCGTGAAATAGAAAATAAATACAAAGAGCAGAAGTTTTACTACTGTCATAACCGTGCCTATGAGTATTGTATAGGAAATGTCAAAGCCATAGAGGATAGTGATGACTTTGTACGCTTTGAAAAAGTAGAACAAAAACTACGGATAGATTTGTTTGACGCGGATGTGATAGCAGCAAAGCAAATGCTGATAGACATAGAAAAATCGCAGAAAGCAAGTGAATGGTTTTCATAGGAGGGGATCATGTCAAAGAAAAAGAAGAAGCAGACCAGGGCGGAGCCAAAAGGGAATACTTTTTTATGCAGCATGGAGGCGTATGACACTTTATGCTGCAATGGGTATACCAGACTGACCGACAACCCAGAGGTTATGTCAGGGGTAAACAAAATCTGTGATCTGATATCAAGTATGACAATTTATCTGATGGCAAACACAGACAAGGGCGATATCAGGATAAAGAATGAACTTGCGAAAAAGGTGGACATATACCCAAACAGGTATATGACAAGAAAAACATTCATTTCCGCTGTAGTAAAGTCTATGCTCCTGGATGGGGACGGGAACAGCATCGTGTTCCCTACAACAGAGAATGGTTATTTAAAAGACTTGATACCGGCAAGACCGGGAAGCGTTTCATTCATACCGGATGATTACGGGTACAAGATATATTATGAGGGCATGGAGTACGATCCTGATAACATCCTGCATTTTGTCATTAACCCGGATACCTATCGCCCATGGAAAGGAACGGGATACCGTACCACTTTAAAAGCAGTTGCAGACAGTTTGAAACAGGCCGAAAAAACTAAAAAAGGATTTATGGAAAGCAAATGGAAACCGTCTATGGTGGTAAAAGTCGATGCGTTGACAGAAGAGTTTTCCAACAAAGAAGGAAGAAAGGCTTTATTAGAAAGCTACATTGAAACGTCTGAATCAGGGGAGCCATGGATGATTCCGGCAGAGCAATTTGATATCAAGGAAGTAAGGCCGCTCTCCCTGAATGATATAGCACTTCCTGATTCGGTAAGGCTGGATAAACGTACTGTAGCAGCAATTTTGGACATACCTTCTTTTTTGGTAGGAGAAGGGACTTTCGATGAAAAAGAGTGGAACAATTTTATTAATACCAGGATACGGACCATTTGTAATGCGATTGAACAGGAGTTTACAAGAAAGCTGCTGTTAAGCCCGGACTGGTATTTTAAGTTCAATCTGCGTTCCTTATACGCATATGACATAAACACATTATCGAATGTGGGGGCAAATATGTATACCAGAGGGATCATGTCAGGAAATGAAGTCAGGGATTGGATTGGGCTGTCACCAAAGGATGGACTGGACGGACTGATAATATTAGAGAACTACATTCCGCAGGGGATGATAGGGGATCAAAAGAAATTGGAACAGGGAGGTGATAAAGGTGAGTGAAATAAGCATGCGTCAGGTCAGGGGAATGCCAGTGAAATTTGAGACAAGGGAAGAATCAGAGAATATCTATATTTCAGGATATTTTGCAGTTTTTAATTCGGACTATGAAATCTGGCCGGGTGCTACGGAGAGCGTGGCGGAAACCGCCTTTGACGGAACACTGTCAGATGATATCCGCTGCCTGATCGACCATGAGACACGGCTCGTACTGGGAAGGACAAAAGTAAATACATTAACACTGAAAGTTGACAGCCGTGGGCTATGGGGAGAAGTCAGGATCAATAAAAACGACGTGGACGCCATGAACCTGTACGAGAGAGTAAGGCGCGGAGATGTGGACCAGTGCAGTTTTGGTTTTGATATCCTGGACGAAGAATTTGAAGACAGGGGCACAGAAGTACACTGGACAATCAAAAAAGTAAAACTGTATGAGGTGTCAGTTGTAACTTTTCCTGCATATACGGAAACCGCCGTAAGTGCAAGAAAGCAGCAGGCGGAAACAATTAAAAAACGCAGTATTGAGGCATGGAAAAAAAGAATGATAGAAAAATTGAAGGGAGAAAGATAATGGCATTAAAAGCATTATTACTTAGGAGTCGTCTTGATAAAGTGAAAAAAGAACTTGGAGAGCTGAGGGGAAAAGATGCGGATTTCCAGAAGCGGGAAAAGGAACTGGAAGAGGCAATCAATGAAATGACAGAGGATACACCGGAGGATGACAGAAAGGAAATTGAATCACAGTCTGAGATATTCCAGGAAGAGAAAGAGGAACATGATAAATCTGTGAAAGATCTGGAAGAAGAGATTAAGAAAATCGAAGGCGAGATTAAAGAGGAAGAGAAAAGAAGCACACCGCCTGCAGCAGAAATCAGAGAAAGAGAGGAAGGTAAAACAACCATGATGGAAAGAAAGAAATTTGAGGATATGAACATGCAGGAAAGGCATGAGTTCTTTAACCGTTCTGATGTAAAGGAGTTTGTTACCGGAATCAGAAGTATGGTGACTAATAAGCGTTCGATCGGGAACACAGAACTGATCATTCCGGAAGTGATGCTGCCAATGCTGCAGCAGATTACATACGGTGCATCCAAACTGCTGAAATATACTGACATGGAGATACTGACAGGAACATCCAGAATGGTAGTGTCAGGGGCAGAACCGGAGGGGGTATGGACAGAGCAGTGCGGAACACTGAATGAACTGTCACTTGGGTTCACAGATGTAGAGATGGATGGATTTAAAGTGGGAGGTTTTTTTAAAGTATGCAATGCTATCCTGGAGGACAATGATATAGATTTGACAGGGAAGGTCATTAATTCGCTGGGTGTATCTATTGCGAAGGCAGCAGATAAAGCGATTGTTTACGGAAAAGGCGCAAAAATGCCCCTCGGATTTGTGACACGGCTGGCGCAGGAAGCAAAGCCGGAAGGATATTCGGCAACGGAGCGGGAGTGGAAAGACCTTCACGAAAGTAATGTCATTACAATCACCGGAAAAAGCGGGGTTAATCTTTTTAAGGAAATTGTAAAAGCAACGAAAAAAATTGCGAATGATTACAGCAAAGAAGGACTGGTGTGGATTATGAACAAATCTACGCATGTGGACCTTGTTGTTGAGGCTATGGGAAGTAATATGGCTGCAGCTATCGTATCAGGCATGTCTGACACAATGCCGGTGATTGGGGGAGCTCTGGAAGAGCTGGAATTTATGGCTGATGGAGACATTGCATTCGGATATATGAAGAACTATAAAACAGTACAGAGAAAGGGTATCCAGATTGGGCAGTCTGAACATGTGAAGTTCCTGGAAGACCAGACATTATTTAAAGGAACCGCAAGATATGACGGCAAACCGATTATTGCGGAGGCTTTCGCGATCATGAATATAGCAGGGGCAGCACCGGGGATGACCGCAACATTTCCGGATGACAAAGCGAATACAGAAACACCGTAATATAAACAGGGAGGAAGGTCATGCAAAGAGGGCAACAGTTGGATATTTTAAAAATGGATTTGCAGATTATGCATGATCTGCATGATGAATACCTGACAAAATTATTGGAACTTGCAGAGGACAAGATAAAAGAGGAAGGGATTAAATTAGACGAAAGCTTAGGAAGCAGCATGGTGGCAATCCACTATGCTGCTTATCTTTTTAGGAGGCGTGCAAGCAATGAAACGAGTATGCCACGCCATCTGAGATATGAACTTAATAATATGCTTATGAGCCAGAAAGGGAAAACAAGTGACATTTGACGATGGGATCATAAAAATATATGCAGTAAAAAATATTGCAGCTCCGGGGGAAAAACCCAGGGATGGGCTGATATATAAAAGTTCTCATTATTTCGGTTATGAAACAGTAGGAATACAAAGGCATTATACTGCACTGCAGGCAAAAGAGAAAGTAGCAGAGGTAGTACATATATGGCGTGACCGCGATATCCATGGGGATGATGTATGCATCATTGATGGATGTCAGTACAGATGTACGCTTGTACAACATGCAGATGATGAAAACGGTCTGCAGATAACAAGGATATCGCTGGAAAGGCTGGGTGAAAAATATGCTGAATTTTCTTGCGGTGGAAAGGGTTAAGAATGCACTCTTAGAAGTGACAAAAGAAGTGTATCACTATGAAGCCGGAAATAAAGGGGAACGCTATATCGTGTATTCAGAAGATGCAGAAGCGTCGGGACTGCATGGTGACAACAGAAAATTGTCACAGGCCATTCAGGGTACTATAGACTTGTTCACAAAGAATGAAAATGATGAATGGGCAGCAGGGATACAGGACACAATGCAGCGGAACCGGATAGCGTTCAGGTTGGGGACTGTAGAATATGAAGATGAAACACAATATATCCATTACCAGTGGATCTTTGAGGTGAGTTAATGGCGGTACTGCAGATAAAGGGACTGGATGAATATGCAAAAAAAATAAAGACGCTGTCAAAAAATGCAGACAGTGTCATGAAAAGAGTGGTTTATGATGGTGGGGCGGTTATTGCAGATGCAGTAAAGGCAGGGCTTAAAGAACTGCCTGTAGAGGAAGGAAAAAACGGACTGCCATTATTTGGGACACCAGAAGCGCCGATAACAGGGGTGTCAAGGGTACAGAAAGGAGACCTTATTGACAGTATGGGACTTGCACCCATACAGGAATTTAAGCAGGGATATATAAGTACAAAGTTAGGCTGGGACGGATACAGTAAGATGCGGACACGTAAGTATCCCAAAGGAGTTCCAAACCAATTACTGATGCGCTCGGTGGAGAATGGGACATCATTCAGAAAGAAAAATCCAATAGTGAGAAAAAGTGTGGCAAAGGCAAGGAATACAGCTATAGAGTCGATGGCAACCAGAGCAGAGAAAGAAATAAAGGAGGAGTTTAAAAATGGCAGTTAAAGGGCTTTCAATTCCGGTTTGCGGAGTATATGAGAACACAGATGGAGTAGTAAAATACAAAGAGCCATTTGTGGCAGATCACGCGGTTGAATATGGGGTGTCATGGGAAGTGAGTGATGATAACCCATTACATGGAGATAACAAAATTGTAGAAAATGCAAAAGGAAGTTTCCAGAGTGGGGAATTGACACTGGGAACTACAGATTTGCCGCAAGAGATATCGCAAAAAATCCTTGGAGTGAAGACAAAAGAAATAGAATTTGGGCCTACGGCAGCAAAAATCCAGACTACAGAATCGACATTCGATGACGATTTAAAAACACCGTATTTAGGATTTGGAATCATTGAGGAACACCAGATAGAAGACACAGACAAATACAGGGCAGTTTTTTTCCCGAAAGTGTATTTTAATGTGCCGGAGGAAGCTGCAACTACACGTGGCGAGAGTGTAGAGTGGCAGACAAAAAGCATTACTGGCAAAATTATGCGGTCAGATGCCGTGGACGAGGAAAACAAACACCCATGGATGCAGGATGCATGGTTTGAAAAAGAATCGGAAGCTATTGAATACCTGATGTGGAAATGTGGGAAGACATGGGAGGGTGCATGATGCTGAGTTATTTAAAAATTGCTGGAAAAAATTATCCATTATCATTTTCTTTAGGAGCACAGAAAGCAATTGCAGCGAAATATGGTGGAATGAAGATCCTGGATGCGTTTACAGATGATGATGTTACCGTAGAGAATATTGATATGCTCGTTTGGATGACGGAACTTTTTATCGCACAGGGATGTGCATATAAAAATTATTTTGAAAAAGATATGCCCATACCCGATGATTCTCCGGTCGATAAAGATGGAAAATGGATACCTATTTCGGCAGAGGCTATAGAAATAGGTATCACAAATCTTGAAGGTCTGCAGGATGTCGTTAGGGCGATAGCGATTTGTATAGCTGCATCGAGTAATCAGGAAATAGAAACAGAACCCACAGAGGATGCGGTAAAAAACATAGAAGCCGCGCAGAGCAAATAAGCTTTGCGTGGCTTGATTATTGGGGGAGGAAACTTGGAATGCCAGTATTGGAATATTCTTGCATGCCAATAGGGGAGTTCATAGATTTAATCAGTGTATCTCAAATCATCAGTGGGGCAGCGAGAGAAGCAGTACATAGAGAAGACAGGTATATACCAAATTTGAGGTGAGGGAATGGCATATGATATCGGGCCGCGGATTGGATTGGACGGAGAATCAGAGTTCCGAAAACAGTTAAACAATATCAATACGGAGTTAAAGACACTGGGCACAGAGATGCAGAAAGTCACTTCGGAATTTGCGGACAATGCAAACGGGCAGGAAGCATTGATTTCTAAAAATAAAGTGTTAAACAGCTCAATCGACGCACAGAATAAAAAACTGGAAGCTGCAAAAAAGGCGCTTTCAGAGGCAACAAAGAAGTTCGGTGAAGGTTCTACGGAAGCATTGAAGTGGCAGCAGGTGGTAAATCGTTCTGAAACAGAATTAAATAAATTAGAAACAGAATTGAAGCAGAACAATGAAGCGCTGGATGAGATGGACAAAGGGTTGCGTGATACAGAGAGCGGAATGAGGGACGTTGCAGAGGCCGCAGAAGATGCTGGAAGAGAAAGCAGTGCATTTGGGGACAACCTGAAAGCAAGCGTTATCGGACATGGGATTGTGGAAGGGATAAAATCAATCGCCTCTGCAATATCAAATATTGTGGAGGAAACAAAAGAATACAGGAAAATCATGTCAAGCTTGGATGTTTCAAGTGAAAAGGCCGGATATTCTGCAGAAGAAACAACGCAGAGTTATAAAACGCTATATGGTGTGCTGGCGGATGATCAGACAGCAGCCACAACTACTGCAAACCTGCAGGCATTAGGGTTAAACCAGGAAGAATTAACAACACTCATTAATGGGACAATAGGTGCCTGGGCTTCATATGGAGATTCCATACCCATAGACGGGCTTGCAGAAGCGATAAATGAGACTGCAAAAGTAGGGACGGTTACAGGAACATTTGCTGATGTGCTGAACTGGGCAGGGACAAATGAAGATACATTTAATGAAAAATTGGCCGCATGTTCCTCTCAATCAGAAAGAACAAACCTAATCATGCAGGAACTTGCAAATCAAGGGTTAATGGAAGCTGGGAAAGCGTGGCAGGACCAAAATGCAGATTTAGTGGCTGCAAATCAGGCTGCGGCCGATTTTGACAGTGCGATGGCAGAAATGTCAGAGCGTGTAACACCAGTCTCAAATGCCGTGCATGAGGGAATTAATAAAATCTTGGAAAAACTGCTGGAACTGACTGAAAATGTTGACTTTTCAAAAGTCAGCACAGGAATAGAGAGTGCATTCACCTATTTGGCTGATACTGTAGTACCAAAGATAATAGAATTTGGGACATTTCTCATAGACAATAAAGATATAATCATTGGTGCTTTGGAAGGTGTGGGATTGGCATTCGCTGCATGGAAGATTACAAAAATAGGAACGGGTCTTTTAGGCGTGTTGAGTGGAACGACTCAATTATCAACAGTTTTACCAGGGTTAACAGGAGGCGTAAAGGCTTTGTCCGGTGCTATAGCTGCAAACCCGATAGGCGCTGTCATTACGTTGATCACTCTGCTGATCACAACATTCATGCATCTCTGGAATACGAATGAAGAATTTCGTAATAATGTTACTGCATTAATGGCGGACTTAAAAGAAAAGGTTTCCAATGTAATAGAATCAATCAAGAAGTTTTTCAGTGAATTAGGAGAAAAAATAAGCAGTACATTTTCATCCATAAAGGAGACAGTTACAGGTAAAGTACGGGAGATAAAAGAAGGGGCTATTGAAGGATTCAGAAATATAGTATCAGGTATTAAAACAAAAGTGTCTGAAATAAAAGATACAGTAGTGGTAGGATTTGAGAATGCAACGGATTATATTACTTCACTTCCAGGAAAAGCGATAGAGTGGGGAAAAGATTTTATTCAGGGCTTGATTGACGGTATAAAATCAAAAATTTCAGGAATAAAGGATGCAGTCAAAGGCGTAGCCGATAAGATAAAATCATTCTTACATTTTTCCGTACCTGATGAAGGCCCATTAACAAGTGCCCCAGAATGGATGCCGGATATGATCGAGCTTATGGTGAGCGGAATTAAGAAGAGCCAGCCGGAACTTATGAAGGCTATTGGGAGTATGGCAGGAAATATGCAGGATACACTTAGCATGGATAGCGGGACGATGACATATAGCGCAAACATAAATCAGCCAATATATCACACTACGATTGTGAAACTGGATGGAAAGGAAATATATAAAAACGCAGAACGGTATATAGGAGGGAAACAGAGAAGCAGAATGGCGGTGATAGGAAAATGACATATGGATATGATATAGAATATGCAGGAGCAAGTGCCGAAAGCATAGGAATGTATGTTGTAAAAAGACCGGACATTCCAGCACCAGACTATGATATGGAAACCATAATTATACCAGGAAGAGATGGTGTACTCCATGAGGACAAGATGCGTTACAACCAAATAGAAATTAAAATTGAGTTTAATTACATGGAAACGCCTGACCGTTGGGTAGAAATGTGGCGGTGTGCAAAACGGTGGCTGTCTGCGAAAAATGCTAAGTTGAAATTATCGGACGATACAGATTATTATTATTTTGTATATTTTGTAAGGCTGGAATCAAATGAAAGAGTAGCGTATGAACTGGGAAGGTTCAACGCTACTTTTTTATGTGCACCTTATATGTATCTAAATGCAGGGACTGTTGAAAGAAAACAGGAACTTTCCCCAGTATTCCTTTCCACGGCAGCCGGGAATCCGATAATGGACGCAGCCGGGAATCGGGTATTATCTACCTGCATGTCAACGACCACTCTAAATGCTCTTGATATATGTCACCCCTTATATAGGATTGTGGGAAATGGAATATGTTCTTTTTCTGTAAATGGAAATTGGATGTACGCCAATGTGCAGGGGGAGTTGATCATTGACACAGAGCTGCAGGCGGCGTATAGGCAAGATGGCGTAAAAATGAATCAAAAGGTCACAGGGGATTACACTAAGCTTTACTTTGTACCAGGGAAAAATGAGATTATGACCGGGAGTGATTTTGATTTTTATATAACGCCGAGATGGAGGTCACTATGATACAGATATATAATGCAGACAATAAAAAATACGACAGCAATGGAGATGCAGTCCTGCAGCCAATATCCTGTGATGTGGAAGAGATCCTGAAAGGGACCTGGGAACTGACACTTGAAAATCCACCAGATAGCAACGTGAACCTGATCAGATCAGGGGCCGTTATAAAGGCGGATACCAACATAGGGGACGGGCAACTGTTCAGAATCTACGAACATGAAAAGTCAGATTCGGGGGTGACTGCAAAGGCATACCCCATTTTTTACGACTGCGGGAAAGAGGTCCCAATACTTGATAAACGCCCCACAAACAAGACAGGAAATGAAGCACTGCAGATACTTACCCAAGGCACGCAGTACACAGCGGAATCCGATATAAGGAGTTCCCGGACAGCTTATTTCATAAAAATGAACCTCTTGCAGGCGATTAATGGAGATGATGATAACAGTTTTATAAACCGATGGGGCGGAGAACCTGTATATAACAATTATCATGTGATTATTAACGGCCGCGCCGGAGGGGATTACGGGGCAAGGGTTGCTTTTGGATACAATCTGCAGGGGATTAAGGAGCATGTTGATTTTGACAACGTGATAACCCGCATCATCCCGGAGGCATATAACGGATATATGCTGGACGGGGACAGCCCATGGGTGGATAGTCCGAACATCAAAAAGTACCCCATTGTGTATACAAAGGTTATACAGTACAGTGAACTGAAACTACAGGAAGACTGTACGGGAGAAGAGGAAAAAGGCTATGAAACCCTGGAAGAGTTGAGAACTGCCCTTATAGAGCGGGCGAAACAGGACTTTAAAGACGGCGTGGATAGGCCGGAAGTATCCTACGATGTGGATTTCATACCACTGGAAAACACAATGGAGTATGAAGACTTTAAGGACCTTGTAAAAATAAATTTAGGTGACAGCATAGAGTGTGAGAACAAAAAACTGGACATCGTGACAAAGGGTCGGGTGACAAGCCTGACATATGACTGCATCAAACAGAGAATCAGATCTCTTCATATAGGTGATATTGAATCAAATTATTTTGACAAGATGTCTCTGGTCATGCAGGCGGCGGCAAAAGCGATCACAGAAAGTGGCGGGCTGAAAGGCGAAAAAATCATAGGAATCATGAATGCTGCTATAACACAACTGCGAGCACAGAGTACAAGAGCAAAAAAGGCAGAGGTTGTAGCAATGATCTGTGAGGACCTGGACCCGGAAAGCCCGGACTTTGGCGCTATGTGTATTGGAACAAAAGGGTTTATGATCGCGTCGGAGCGTACCGCAGATGGAAAGGACTGGGACTGGAGGACATTTGGGACAGGATATGGGTTCATCGCAGACTGTATCGTAGCAGGCCTTCTAGCATCCAGAAACTACAACGAGGAGACTGGGGAAGGGTTCTATATCAACCTGGATACCGGGGAAGTCTCAATGAACAATGCCCATTTAAAGGGAGAGATAGAGTCAAAAAGAGACGGATATGGATTGTACGTGAGTATCACACCGGGGGCAATAAGCCTTTTATCCGATTTTAACGGTAAAAAGGTTAGAGTTTTTAGGATAAGCGGCGGGGCAACACTGGACGAAGCAACTGGAGACTTGCGGGTGGTAACCCCATATATCACAATGGGACCTAAAAGTAATTCATTTTCAATACAATTTGAAGATAATATCATGAACGCCTGGAGATTTGGAAAGACAGGGATAAAGGACAGTGGAACATACGTCCAGGGAGCTAAGAGCGGAAGGGCGGAATTTTCGGATGGGACTTATCTGGATTTTTCAAGAGGTTGGCTGTCAGGCGGAAGAGATAAAGACGGAAATGAATTTTAGGAGGACAGAAGATGGCACTGATAATCAGCAATGCATATCTGGAGCGGTCGCAAATGACAGACAACGCACAGTATATCGCGGATTACCTGATAAGTAACGGGTGGACGCAGAATGCGGTTGCGGCGATATTAGGAAATATGCAGCGGGAATCAACGATGAACCCCGGATTATGGGAATCCCTTATTTACGGCAATATGTCAGGCGGATACGGTTTGGTACAGTGGACACCGGCAACGGAATATACATCATGGGCGGATGCCAGAGGATATCCATGGGGAAACAATACCGGTAATCCGATAGCATATTTTAAAGGACAATTGGAATGTATTTTATGGGAAGTGGCAAACAACCAGCAATGGATTGCCACTTCCTCTTTTAATTTCTCTTTTTCCGAATTCACAAGATCAACACAATCACCGGAATATCTGGCAGAGGCGTTCATGCGGAATTATGAGAGACCAGGAGTACCGGAACTGGAAGAGCGAAAACAGAATGCCCGGTACTGGTTTGAAAATCTCACATACGGAGAGAGCAAGATTGAGGATGTTGTACAGCTTGTACTTAGCCGCGTTGGAAAGAATACCTATTCCCAGGATGGAGCACTGAGGGAACGCGTATTTGATGAGCCTACAGGATATAGCGATTGTTCTTCGCTGATGTGGAAAGCATTTGAGCGCGGGGCAGGTATCCAGATTGGAACATGGACCGGGGACCAGATGGAGCATGGGGACCTGGTGTGGCACAATCCGAATTATGAGGATGTGTTTTCTTTGGACATGCAGCAGATTTCCGGGGCAAAGCGTGGGGACCTGGTATTCTGGGGTAACAGCGATGACCCAAATGCATCTACGCATGTAGAGATGTATCTGGGAAATGACCAGTTTGTAGGCCATGGTTCGGGAATAGGACCGCGAGTAAAAACAGCCAGCGCATATACGCACAGCGGGAAACTGGTGGAGGTGCGCAGATACCTGCGGGGAGTGACACCGCCGCCACCGAAAGGTGTCTATCTTGTAAGGTGGATACCGGGGATACATTGAAAGAAGGTGAAGGGATGATACAGCATATCATACCGGTATACTTCCTGCGGGATGGGATACAGGCCAGAATAGAAACAGTGCAGGGAGATTCCGGAAGAGAATTTGTTTTTAATGCAGAGGATATTACCCTGACAAATGATATGTCGGCAAAGGTTTATATTAAAAAACCCAGTGGTTTTTCCTGCTATAGCAATGCAGCTATACAGGATAATGCTGTAACGGTAAAAGCAACTACGCAGATGATAGCAGAGACGGGAGTCAGCCTGGGCCAAATACAGCTTTACAGGGGGAATGAAAAGGTGACAAGCTTTTTGTTCCGGTTAGATGTAAAGGAATCAAAAGTTGATGCGACAGGAATTGAAAGTAAAGACGAATTTACGATCCTGGAACAGACCATAAAAGAAGCACTTGCAGCGATCAATGCGGCGAACACTGCGAGGAGTGCGGCGGAAGAGGCGGCAAAGAAAGCAGAGAGCGCGGCGGAGGCAGCGAATACTTCATCCGGCAATGCTGATACAGCAGCAGAAAGGGCAAATACAGAGGCAGAGAAAGCAGTTACCGCAGCAGGGAATGCGAATGATGCGGCAGTTCTGGCAACCGAAGAGGCAGGAAATGCAGAAAAAGCAACTACAAATGCCAATGCAGTTTATGAGAAATTAAAAAATATGAATGTGGAACAAGTCAACCAGGATATCACAGATATCAAAGATGCAATAGCTAAAACGATCATGGTGGAGGGATAGCATGGCAGTAAAGACAATACAGGCCACAATTAACGGCCAAACAACAACGCTCACAAAAAACAGCACCACAGGAAAATGGGAGGCAACCATAACAGCCCCCAGTTTGTCCAGCTACAAACAGTCAGGGCATTACTATCCAGTAACGGTTAAAGCAACCGATGAAGCAGGGAATGTAGCCACAAAGGATGCATCAGACGCGACGCTGGGAAGTAAGCTTCGGTTGGTTGTAAAAGAGAAGGTAGCGCCGGTCATCACGATCACAGCGCCGACAGCGGGTGCATATCTTGCAAACAATACACCTGAGATCAAATTTAAAGTGACGGACAACGATTCTGGCGTGAACCCGGATACCATTAAGATCACAATTGACAGTGGTGCTGCTATCACAGCGGGAATTACAAAAAATGAAGTTTCAGGCGGATATGAATGTACATATAAGCCGACCACAGCCCTTTCGGACGGCAGCCACACGATCAAGGTGGATGCGAGCGACTACGACGGAAATGCGGCTGCGCAGAAATCCGTAACCTTTAAGATTGATACCGTACCGCCGACACTGAGCATTACCAATCCTGCAAATGGACTGATCACAAATAAGGCAGCCTGCACCGTATCCGGTACGACAAATGATGTCACATCCAGCCCGTGTACAGTGACCATTAAGCTGAATAGCGGAGCGGCTGAGGCTGTGACAGTGAACGACGATGGAACATTCAGCAAAGCGTTGACCCTGGCGGCAGGTTCCAACACGATTACAGTAGTTGCTACAGATAAGGCTGGTAAACAGACCACTGTTACCAGGACGGTTACTCTGGATACGACACCGCCGTCTATTACAGAGGTAACAATCACACCGAATCCGGTTGATGCTGGTAAGACATTTGTGATCAGCGTAACCGTGACAGACTGATATGGTGACGCGCTTAGAGGGGAAAGTTGACGGTAACAATATGATTTTTGTGCGGGGAGATGGGGACATGTGGGAAACCACTGTCCCCGCTGACATTGACGGGACGTATATAGTAGAGCTGACGGCCTGGGACGAGGCAGGGAATTACTGCTTTACGACAAGGTGGCTCCTCACGTTTGACCCGTCAAGTCTTTGCGCGCATCTCGTTCCGTGCCCGTATAGGGTGGAGCTGTTGCCGTCAGCTTATTACGCGGAATTAGTGCAACCGATATGTAACGGGAGGTGTTAGAGTATGGCCCTGAGATGTGAGATTGACATAGGGGAGACCCGGATAATCCAAATTGGAATACATAATATCCACGGTGAGCCTTTTAATATCCTGTCAGCAGATTACAAGCTGGCAGAGAAATATACCGGGGATATTGTAGGGACCGGGAAAGCGGATATTGAGAAACACATATTAAGGGCTGTGATAACGCCGCCGCAGGCCGGGACCTATCTTTTAAAATACACATATCAGATAGGAATGGAAACACTGGTGGAGGTTGTGGAAGTGAAGGTGAAGTAATGGCATTGATAAATTTCAGGATAACAGACGTGCAGCTTACACCCCAGACTGTCACAGTGTCGGGTACCTTTATTATATCGGTCACGGTGGAAAATATAGTACATCCGATAGAAGAGGCTGCCGGAAGTGCGTTATTGGATGCTGCCGGGAATGTGCTGGAATATGTACCGCGGGAAGATTGGAACCTGGAAACTGCGGCAGGGGAACCGATAGTTGCAGCAGACAATGAGAAATTAATAGTCATAAGCGAATAGGGAGGAATTTAAAATGGCAGAAATAACAGGAAAGAAAATAAAACAGTTAGAAGCAGCAACAACCATAAATACAACAGATGATTTTATTATAGAGACTACACCGTCTACTGGATCGCCGGTAACAAAAAGGGCAGCTGCATCTGTAGTAAAAGAAATGATAAATCGTGAACTAAACTCCGCTTTAGGAGGTTTTCAAATTCTTATAGGTAAAGTGGATATCACGCCTAAAGTGAATACACCAACTGCAAAAGCAATCACGTTTAGTCGTGAATTTGCATCGGCACCGGTTGTTATTACCTGTCCTGCCAGCTCAGCACCAGGAACAGCTATAACAGGAACGTCAGCATCCGATGTAACCAAAAGTGGATGTAATATTTACCTTACGCGTAGTGGAACAACAACCAGTACAATTATGTGGGTTGCAATAGGACCAGCAAAATAAATTTTTTACAGAGGCCCAATTGCAACCCATGACATATCTGTATATGTGTCATTTATGCGTAGCACGTATATGTCAAAACCTGTTTTTGATGTATCCATTGTTCCATATCCCAGTAATGCTTTCCCGGAAACAGATGATCTTGCGGTAAGAAATACTTCCGGGGCTTCTTTAAAAGCCTTTGGAAAAGTTACATGAACAGAGGTTTGTTCATTTGGTATCGGGATTATTCTGGTTTTTCCTGTCTGAATGCCGAAACCTCCTAAAGCGGAGTTTTGCACACAGAAAGAAGGTGATTTGAATGGAAATCAGATCAAGACCGGAGACGGTCTTATTTTTATACAAAAAATCATGAAAGCGAGGAACTTACATGTGACAGAATGGGAAGTATTTGGTGTTATTGTCGCTCTTGTAGCCTTTGCAATATCCATAGGGACGCCAATAGTAAAGCTCAACACATCAATCACCCGGTTAATTGACCGGTTAAACATGCTGGATGAGGGAATGGATGAACTGACAGCCAGAAATAGCAAATCCCATGAAAGGCTGTGGAAACATAATGAAGAGCAGGATGATAAACTGCATGACCACGAAACACGAATCACTATTTTAGAGAAAAAGGAGAGATGAACATGGACTTAAATTTTTTGATGGATTATATCAATCCGGTAATATTAGGTATCTGCCTTCTGGTGGGGTATGTGATTAAGACCGCGATACCGGGGATCAAAAATAGGTACATCCCACTTGCCACTCTTACGATGGGCACCATTATTGCAATACTTATCAACATGAGCAGTGGCATTAATGCAGAGGTGATTATAAGCGGTATGACTTCAGGTTTGGCAAGTACGGGCCTTTATGAAATGCTGCGAAATTTGGTTGATAAAGACGGAAAGAAAAAAGCAGAAAATGGACCAGGAGAAGAGGGCGAGTAATCGCTCTCTTTTTATGAAAGGAGCAATATGGGCGTATTGATAATGGGCAGGGCATCTGCATCCGTGAAGCAGATGCAAAAATATATCAAGAGTAAAAATCCAGGTGTAGAACAGACCGTACTGGATATGATACCGCTATATCTGACTGAGGGTGAAGCAGAGGGAGTAAAAGGAGATATAGCATTTGCGCAATCATGTTTGGAGACAGGAAATTTTACCTTCGCCGGATCTGCAGTCAGCCTGAGGCAGAATAATTTTTGCGGAATGGGTGTGACGAAAAATGGAGAGAAAGGTAACAATTTTCCCAGCCCACAATTGGGAATCCGCGCACAGGTCCAGCACCTAAAAGCCTATGCTTGTAACCAACCGCTTAAACAGGGATGTGTAGACCCGCGTTTTCATTTCGTGAAGCGTGGAATGGCAGAATATGTGGAGTGGCTGGGAATACAAGAAAATCCGAATCACACAGGGTGGGCGGCAGGTAAAGGATACGGAGAAAAAATCTTGAAGATACATCGGAATATTTTAAATGTGGAAAGTGAGGAAGAAGGAATGAGAATCAATGTACATGCAGGACATAACTTTAAGGTTCCAGGAGCGGCTGGGGTATTTTCTGAAACAACGGAAGACCGGAAGGTGAAAGACCTGGTGATTCGTAAGTTGCAGGCAGCAGGCCATACAGTCTATGACTGTACAGATGAAAATTCCGGAAGTGTAAGCGGAAACCTTGCAGCTATTGTGGAAAAATGTAATGCCCATGCAGTTGATCTGGATGTATCCATTCATTTTAATTGCTACAATGGCCAGGCTCACGGCACAGAGGTGTTTATATATAACTGGGGCACGGCGGCAGAGCCTTACGCCCAGAGGATTGTAGACAGAATCGGGGAGCTGGGATACACCAAAAGAGGTGTAAAGACAAACTCCAGCCTTTATGTGTTACGGCATACAGCAAGTCCGGCGCTCCTGGTGGAATGTTGTTTCTGTGACAGCGCAGAAGATGCCGGGAAATATACTGCAGAAAAGATGGCGAATGCTATTGTTGCCGGAATTACAGGAAGTGTAATGTCAGGTAATACTCCATCTGGAGATACAAAAGATTGGCTGTCCAGAGGAGATACCGGAGCAGAAGTGACAGAATGGCAGAAAAAACTGAACATATTTGGCAGTGGAGTAAACGTGGACGGAGAGTTTGGACAGGACACAGAGACACAGACTATCCGGGTGCAGCGCCTTGTGGGTGTGAATCCTGATGGATGCGCAGGCGAGAAGACAAGGGTAGCCGTAGATGCATACCTGAAAAAGAATAATTGGATACAGGTCCGTGATGGCCGCTGGTGGTACCGCCATGCAGACGGCGGATATGTAAAAAACGATTGGGAGAAGATCGGCGGAGTATGGTTCTTCTTTGATTCTGCGGGATGGATGAAAACAGGATGGATTGAATGGAAAAAGAATTGGTATTACCTGAAAGCCAATGGTGCTATGGTGTCAGATAACTTGGTCCGTACTGGCGGAAAAATCTACTATGTGGACAAGTCCGGAAAGATGTGCTACACTGATAAAACAGGAGCGCTGAAGTAACTGTTAACCACACAGAGTGTCAACTGTAAAACGCTGTAAAGCCCCGGCGGAGAACCGGGGCTTTTTTTAAATCTTATTATATTTAAGGGACACTCGCTTTTCGTTGCCGTCTTTGTCGACGACTATGAAGTAAGGATTTTCATTTCCTGCAAGGATTTCATCAGGGAGATAATCCCATCCCCACGGTGAGGTGAACATCACATCGCCGCCGTTTGTCTCAAACATATCCCATCCTTCTGGAACCTCAATCTCTACCTTGTCACTGCATGTAGCAGTGGCGTGAGGAGCATTTGCTGTCCATACCTGTCTTTTCTCTGCAGATAAAACACCATAGTTTATATATCCTGTAAATTTTTTCATTTTGTATCCCCCTTGTAATTTAAAATCTAATTTGCTATAATTTAGTTGCTGGGGGAGCGGTGGCAAGCCCGCCCTCCCTTGGGTTCTGTTAAGTCCTATTCGGACTTATTTTTTTCGTTATCTTTCAGTATCGTAAGACTGTCGATTTTCTTTAGAGCCTCTTCTTTATCTTTACTTCCCTCAACTATCATCCTGACCATTTCCATGATTGTTTTAAATTCATCTCTTGTCATATCTTCCATATGTACTCCTTTCTGATATTCGTTAAGTTACTTGCCTTAACTATCTTTATTATAAACTATTTTTGGTTTAATGTCAAGATATAATCTAAACTTATTTTGGTTTATTTTCTCCTTCTACATATTTAATTATGTTCCCAGGTTGCATGTCCAGTAACTCACATAATTGTTCAAGTGTTTTAATTCCGACCATATCCCCTTTTCTTAATTTTTGCATTGCAGACTGACTCAATATGTTTTCTTTTAATATACGCGTGCTGTTGTAGCCTGATTCTTTCAAGGTATCAATAACATTGATTTTATAAACAAGCATACGGAATACCTCCTTTTCTTATATTGTAAAACCATCCTGTTTTAATGTCAATAAAATAATCCAAAAAAAGTTTAAAAACCTATTGACAATAAACCATATTTGGTTTATAATTAAATCAAGATAAAGGTAACGAAAACAACATACACCATAAATAAGATTAAGGGGGAAAGAAAAATGAAGATTGATAATTATAGTATAAAAGCAAATAACTGTGGCGGATGGATTGTCAAAGGAGATACAGAAAAATTTGGAGTACAGCAGATTTTATTTGAAAGTCCATTCTTTAGTGAATGTGTGGAGTATTTAGAAAAGAATGATTGTGTATATTCTGTAGAAACTGAAATTGATAAAGTGAGAGACGTGCAAATTGCATATCGGATGTTTCACAGGATTCACCGTGAAAATGGAAAGTTGGTGGGATATAACAATAAGTGGGGATGGGAGGAACTTAATATTGATGGGTTTGAGTTATTCGAGCCGTTGAAAGCAAAGAGGACACGGATTGATGGTGGGGGATATGAACACAATGAAACACTTAAATTAGGCACAGCGTGTACATGGTAAATATTATTATTTCCGCCCCGCCAGGAAAATGTCGGGAGAAAGAGAGGATTATATGGAATATACAGAATATGGTCTTAGGATTGGTTTAGATGAATTAAGGGAAATGCTTGAATATGCTGAAAATCGTGCCCAGTATGACAACATGGAACACTGCCTCTATATTAAAGGGGGAGAGCGACCAAACATTACACAGTATTGCTGCTATGCGGAGTGTAACCCTATCAATCACACATACTGCGCAAAGTAATAAAAGGGCCGGACAGCGAACCAGGGGTGCAACTCCCCTGGCGGCCCATCGGCTTGCAAGCCACAAGTACCTGTAATGCTACCATGCCTGCCTATGGATGCAGCACAGGCCGGTCACCCATCGACAAAATCACGCCCCGGTGAAGTAATCCGGCGCTGGCACCGTACTGCCCGTATGAGCCTCTGTGTGGCAGGACATATGCTCATACGAAAAACGACCAACACCATTACAGTGCCGGCCGTTCCGCGCATTTCTTATACACTACACTTCTATAATATTATTATATTATTCCCACAAATATGGTGCAAGAGGAATAGTAAGACGTTTTTCGACATACCCAAAATATTATGCGGAGGCATGATGTTTGTATCGGTATCCCATAGGGCGTTCCTCAGGATATGCCTTATAATATAAAAAGAGGGCATATTGTACGGATATACTACCATGTGCCTGCAGACCAGGGTTACGATCAATAGCAGCCTGATATAAAAGATAAGCGTCGTGATTCTCATAAATTATATTTTTCATATGCATCACCTCTCAAAAAAAACAGAACAAATGTTTGCGTGATTTCATTATACGAATATATGTTCTGTGTGTCAACAAATATAAGAAAAAATGCCCCTGGAAACAAACCAGGGGCAAAACATATTATACCATATTACCATTATCTTGAATGGGGCTATGTGTATCCCCATTCATACGTCATAAGCAGTACCGAGTTGGCAGCTTCCCCCAGAAGCCTGTAATCCACTCCTTCATATAGCAGCCCCGGCTGATCTGCGGATACTTTCGGGGCCAGGGCCACGGAGACGGTAATGCCGATGGCGTTCATTCTCTGTGTCAGTCTGCGGACAAATTCCACATGGGCAAGGCGGTCCTCTGCCCTTATATATTCAAAATCTACATCTACTTCTGAATATCCCTTGCTCTGTACGGTTCTCTGTATATTATCTATAAGATTTTCCTGGACCTCCATATTTTGAGCAGCGACCGTGACAAGATTGCTGTTAAAAGTCCCTGCCTCCGAAAAAGGCGTCAGCACAAATACACTTTTTGTTCCGTATACCCTTGCGGCCTCAAGAAGAGGCTCATCATCAATGGGGATCAGTTCCCCGGATTCAGTAAAACCGTAGGAGAAAATCGACAGATATCCCAGGTAGGGCAGCGTCTCCCCCAGAAGCCTCTTATTGATAAAAGGATAAGCATATCCGTCAGCCGTCAGAGGTCTGTCAGACTGTCCCCGGTAAAGGATGACCAGATATTGTCCTTGTCTGAGAAAAGGCTGGCTGGTGAGGAAGGGGTTGTTCCGCACAATCTGCAGGGGATGGACACCATACCGGGCTGCAATAGAGGGAATGGTTTCTCCCCGGGCGGTCTCGTGGATCACATCAGGCTGAAGTACAAGCAGAGCCTGGCCTGCCACCAGATGGTCCTGCTCGCTTAACTGGTTGTCAAAGGAAAGACGGTTTGGGGATACGCCGTATTCTGCGGCGATGTCGGCGATGGTTTCGCCTTGGGAAACAACATGTATACTCATAAAAATGGCCTTT